>JGI24021J15306_10007498_pt1 | contig 13295 bp, 9 predicted proteins | sample Ectturendosymbi1_FD_15306 | JGI IMG/M metagenome (IMG submission 15306) | reverse complement strand
TAAAATAATTTACACTTTGAAACCAAAGCACTTCAGTGAAGAAAATATTTCTGTAGAATCATTTGAAAATCTCTTGAAAAGACTGGCTGACATGAATCATGTCGAATTTGTGGCTGAGAATTTTGGGGTGGGTGATAATGCTTGAAAGCAGATTATGTTTATAGCCTTCAAGACTATAAAAATATTTTGACGAAAGTGCTTTTGTCACAAATGAACATCACGCCTTGAATGTATGTTCTTTTCAAAAACATCCAGGGCGGTGAACTGAACATTACTGGACAAAGCAAGGTCATGCGACTCAATACGGCTGAAACATGCACAGACAGCAATGGAGCGAGCAAAGCAAGCACATCTGAAGCAATTGATCATTTTTCATTCTTTCACAATTTTCACACAAATGCAGCAAATTATATTGAAAATAAACACACAGAATTTGAGTGAACAGAGTTCAGGCGACTTTTAAGACTCCACAACTCCGCCCAAGTTTATTTTCAATTACCTCTAAACTTAACCCAAGTTACCAGCACAAGCAAACATCTGTCGACTTTCAGGACTCCTGGACTTTGACCTGGTCAGCCAGCACATCACGTTTTCAGGCGACAAGAATAACCCCTGGGCTCACCCCTGGTTTCAACACAAGCAAATATCTGACGACTTTTAAGACTCATGGACTTTGTCCAAGAGCCAGCACATTCGTTTTCAGGTGACAAAAATAACCTCTGGGCTCACCCCTGGTTTCAACACAATGAAATTCAAGTTGACGTGAAAAGACTCCTGGACTCTGCTACATCTGTTAGCATACTAAGAAAGCTTAAGTTTAATTTACAAACAAATATATCTCTACACACAAATTTATAAAATTGTGAAATAAACAGCAGATTATTTCCCATTCATTTGCAATTTTTTTCATTCCACAACATATGTTAAATATTATAGCATCTTTTCAAAATTTCTGAAAAGAGAGACCCAGCTGCTTAACCTTTTTACTGCTAAATATTTCATATTGAGCTGAAAACATAATTAAAAAGTTGAAGCATATTTTCATGAAATAAAAGTAGATCAATTTACAGTTACTGTTGCTTTTTAGCCATTTTTCCCCTACAACACCCTATTGCGGAATCAGTTTGAGTCAACAATATCAACCACTCATCAACAGTTGCTTAATCAACTGAAAAAAATTGCAATGAAGCCAAATAACCTTCCAACACTGAATTGCCCCCGTTCCAATTTGATTCCACTGCAAATTTGATATAACCAAATTAAAGAGCTAGTGGTTTAGCACAAATATACCCCAACAGTATCTTAACCATTGTGAACAAGCTTTTTGCAATTACCACCATAATCCCAAACTGATGAACTTTCATCAGAAGAAACACAGCTTTTTGATAAATTTTGATCAGTTTGCCGGCTGCCAAGCTGTTGAAGTTTGAAGCACACTGCTTGAGTCGGACGTTCTATCAAAATTCCTGCTTGATTCAATGTGTCTGTAACCATATGGTTCTGTCTTCAATGCAGTTGCAAAAAGTGTCTGTAACCTGTGATTCCACCAGTTTCAATGCCTTTTACTATGTTCTGTTTTGTCTGTTTTTATTAACCTGCGTTCTGCAGAGTGTGTGTGTGTTCATAAACAAATAAATTAAAAAACTAAAATTAAAAGTCTCATTGCCTGAAGCTACCATCTTTTTCAAGCACACTCTGTGGCTGGCGTTCAGAACCGCTTGCGTGGCAAAACATTCCTTGCTTTGGAAGTTTCTACCACGTCGCAAAGCAGCACAAAAAAAGTTATATACAAGTTCACAAACAAGTGAGTCAAACGTGAAGCAAGCCAAAGCTGAAACGAGGTGTGCCCTTTCAGGCGTGACCGATAGCGTGTCACGACCACTTCAATAAGCTTAACATCTTAAAATGCATCAGAAGCAACAGTTTGCTTAATTTTTTTCAAAGGTTTCATTACTTCTTTTAGGCATTTCAAATGCCTTGATAAAGCTTTTGATTAGATTTTTAGCTATCAGCAAACCTAAACTTCTGGCTTGTATGGCAGTAGAAAATAATTATACAAAAAAATTGTATTGCAAAAATTTGCAGTCATTTCTGAATTTTTTCTCTGTAGAGAAATGATTGTACAAACATGGATAAGCATGCCACACCACAGTCGCAGACTGCAGGCAGCCCATCTCAGCCTTAGTACTGTACCAATCATCAGAATATTAATTCCAAGTTCTGAAAATTTTTCTAATTATATTTTAAAGTGATTTACTTTCTTTAATACTCTCCACATATCCGCAGGACCCCGCAATACCCTATTCTCTACTGGACGTCTGGACCACCTTCACCACAAGAGCTAAACAATGCTATCAAGCACATGAAGACAGGAAAGGGAGCGGGACCAGATAATATACCGCTGGAGTTTTTTCTTCATGCAGGACCAAAGCTGAAAAAGCACCTGATGCAGCTGCTCCTTAAAATATGGGAAACTAAGACTGTCCCGAGTGACTTTAGAGATGCGACCATAGTCACAGTCTTTAAGAAGGGAGATAGAGAGAACTGCAGTAATTAACGCAGCATATCACCACTGAGCACTGCAAGCAAAATTTTTGCCCGCATTCTCCTGCATCGACTTCTCACATTGGCCGAGGATTTACTCCCTGAGTCACAATGTGGCTTTAGACCATCTCACGGTACTGTAGACATGATCTTCTGTGCTCGGCAACTCCAAGAAAAGAGTCAAGAACAACGACAACCATTCATGTTCATCTTCTGGGACCTCAAGAAAGCCTTTGACAAAGTTCCTCGCCCTGCCATGTGGGCTGTGCTTGCTCGTTGTGGATGTCCAGAAGACTTCATCACCCTTATTCGTGCTCTCCATGATGGCATGGTTGGTAGAGTCTGCCACAAAGCATTTTCTCAGACCCTTTTCCAATTACCGGTGGTCTCAAGCAAGGATGTGTCCTAGCCCCAACCTGCTTTTCATTATATGTGGCTGCAATGCTAAATGAAGTCCCACCAACAAGACCTGGCATTAACCTACGATACCGTACGGATGGAGGGCTTTTTAATCTTGCTCGCTTCCGTGCAAGATCAAATACCTCTACCATCACAGCCCATGAGCTGCAAGTAAGCACTGACAAAAGCAAGGTAAGTAACCAACAGCCACCTGGACAAACGTCCTCAAGGACCAACGTCGGCATAAGTGGAGAGCATTTGGACGAAGTGGATTACTTCCCGCATCTTGGCAGCATTCTCTCAAAAATTCCGACGTGTGGAAAGGACATTGCAAATCGCATAAAAGCTGCACACTGTGCATATGGTCGCCTTAGCCATAGCGTCTTCAGCAATCATGCGATATCCATCCGCACCAAAACCATGGTGTTCCGGGCCATTGTTCTTTCTACCCTTCTCTGTGCCTATGAAACTTGGACCTTGTACTCTCGTGACATCAAACGCCTTGACAGCTTCCAACAGAGAAAGTTAAGGCAACTGCTAACACTCGATGGGAGATGCGACGTTCAAACAATGAAATCCTCAAGCGTGCTCGGTTGCCTACTGCGGAAGCCACCACCCTGCAACACCGTCTCCGCTGAGCAGGACATGTCGTACGGATGAACCCCTCCAGACTGCCTCGAAGCATGCTCTACGGCGAACCAAATGAAGAAACAAGACCCCATGGAAGGCCAACGCTGCGGTATGAAGACCAGCTAAAATGCTCCATGAAACAAGCTGGCATGAATCCATAGTCTTGTAAACAGTTTGCCAACGACAGGGCAGCTTGGAGACGAAAAATCAGGGATGGTGTAGAGTCATTCGAGACAGCCAAGAAAAAAACAGGATGAAAACAGACCCAAACGAAGACATGAAAAACAAAACCAACCGTGTCCCCCTCCCTCTATACCATGTGACCATTGCCAACGCCTATTCCATCACAGGTTGGGCCTTTAAAGTTACATCCGCCATCGTCATCAATCACAGATGGCCAAGTTCTGATTGGAGACGAATCCTGTGCTCGGACACGAGCGGGAGCCGACGACGCTCCACATATAAATAGTTCATTATGAATTGCTGTTGCTTATATTCCTGTTTAGTGACTGCGGAAAGTCACTATATCCTTTTCGTAACTGAACGCATTTACTACAGTGGAGAGTTTTGTGACGCAGAACAACACCAAACGATAACGACAAGTGTTGTGAAGCATGAGGGTAAATTCCATGGCTCAAGCAACATTTCTTTTTTCCTGTAAATTTCAGTGTTTTACCAGACCAAAAGCAGTAGGTATCAAGTGTGTACAAAATTTCAATGTTTTGAAGAATAAGGAACGGGACACAATTGCCCGGGATGTAAATCACTATTGGAGCGCGGAATCACTGCAGGGGGGCCGAAAAGTCCCAACACAAGTACTTTCTTCAATGCAGTACATTTGTTTGCAAAAGACCTCAGGTTCGAACATTGAGCGCCTTGCTTCTTGCCCCGGGTGTCATCTAACCTCGTTATGCTCCTGTTTTTTGGACAGGGGAACTGACGCGAGCCAGCAGTGACGGTTGTTACAGGAGATCAATTAATTCGGGCTTGTTTTAAAGCGAGTGTAAATTTCAGAATCGATGATAAAATGGAAACCCAGTAAAAGATGCATATCCGTCAATAACGGATCTTGGTTGGGGAAATAAAATGACCTAACAGCAGTCGCGAAAATCGATATTTAACGTTGAACAATGACACCGCAACGGCAGTAAAAATAATGTTACTGCAGAGGATGTTGTTAGAGTACCGTAAAAGGAATGTGTTTTCAAGTTTGGTAACTTTTGCTGAGGTGAGTTTCACAACGGTTGCAACCTTATTTTGCGGTTGAAGAGAGTGAGTCGATAAAAAGGGAATAGCTGCATGATGATAAGCAACTGCAGAGTCTGCGGATGCACCATTTCGATGCAGTTAACAGCAGGTAGCTGCATGGCAGTTGTTCAGTGGAATTTAGATTCGTTTTTCCTTTGGATTCACGGTTTATTCGCAGTAAGCGGCATTCGGAAACTTAGTAGGCCTATGTCCCTTGCATGCCTAGTTTGTGATGTTCAAGCTAAATCCAACTGCTACCGTAAGCGAATGAGAAATCACACTAAAAATCCCAATTTAAATCATGTTGATGCAGCCACTGCAAAAGTGAAGGCAACAACCACATCGCTCTTACACCAAGGTTAATCCGCTCTTGCCAATACCCTCCCGTAGGGACGCAAAAATAGGTTTCAGCAGTTGTGGAAGTATCTTGTGTTTTCACATTGATGTTTGTCTGTTGTTTGTTACCTCTGGTCCCGTTAGGTCTTTTAAACGTTAATTTTTTTTGCACTGCAACATAATCGCCTTGAACTACTGAGGCCAACAAACAAGAGAAAGATGTTGATTCGGGGCAATAAAATAGCAATAATGCAACCTGCAACGATAGATATCACACATTGAATTCACTCTTCTGTATTCAGAACAAGACCAAACGCAACAATGCAACTGGACCTGAAAGCAGAGCAACATAGCGTGAAATTGTTCGGTGCAGGTCGCCGTAAAAAATTTCAGTTCATATCGAATGCATTCAACACAAAAACTGCTAAATCGGACACATTTCCCTCACAGGGCCCCGCACGTCGAAAGATCACCTTTTGAACGTTCACAGCACTGACCAACAACACTGATGTCGGTTAGCAGCTTACAGTGTCCACTGTCATGCTATTGTTTTCATAATATTGTACAATGTGCTTGAGTAAAAATGTAACTTGATTAAATTAAAACCAAACTGATAGCAATAGATGAAACTCAACGAGACTAATCACTAGTTTCCTTTAGTGGCTCCAAAACAAAACAGTGGTTTACAGGTTTCAAAGATTGAGACAAAACAGCTTCACTGTAAGTTAAACACACAGTGTTTTGTTCAAAAGCAAAATATCTCATTGCTTCAAACACAACGCTTCAAATGTCAGTGATTGATGCAATTTGAAGTAACAAATAAGGAAATACTCGCTAGAAAACAAGGAAACACTAGTTCTGGATAAGGACAATCTCGATATCCACGAGAAATGTCACATAAACATTTAAGCATATCTGCATGAAGAATAGTGACTACAACATTCACAGTCGTAATTTCGGTTTCCAAGCACGTCGTTTAAAATCCCCAGCGGCAAGTATAAAATTACAACGAATTGCCAAGTCTTAAGTAAATCACTTTTGTTCCACACATTGCAAATAAACTCGAAAACGTTTGTAATTGAGCTTTTGATCAAAACGGCAAGCTTGATTTGTTTTAGTTTCTGAAGTCTATCGAGATAAATTTCTTAAATACAGCAAACGCTTTTTGTGTTTTGTGTAAAAATATCCTACATTAGTTATTTTACATGAAATTGTTAAAATACTGAACATACCTAGGAATACTCGCGTGCCGGACTTTGGAGACCGCTGATTTAGAGGGAAGCAATCCATTACATGAGAATCTCAGTCAAAATTTCACAACCAATTACCGCCCAACACCAACAGTTAACATTTAAATCTGGTGAAAAAAGGAAAACAGCGGTTTTATAGTCACGGCGGTCACTGGTTTGAAACCACGAAGCAGTTTGATAAAAACAAAAGCATTCTTCTTCTTGAAGCAGCGTTTTAAGTGTTGATTATATTTCTTTTCATACCGGATAACCTTTTGGCTTCGCTAGTAACAATTAGTTTCAATTAAATACTCTTTGGTTATCGCCGTGATTTTTTCACGATTTTTTTCCACAATATACAGGGAACGTCAACACAAATCCATACTCGATAAAGTTGAACTTCGCTGTACGCTACTTAAGCTACAACAAGTTTGCACAAATGCTTCGAGAATCCTAGACGTAAATTACCATTATGTTGATTAGACAATACATATTTTTCGATTGTACGTGGTTGTGCTTTGTCACCTAATGTCCCTAAAATTATTTCCTTTCCGTGCTAATATTAGCCTGGATCATTCTGATGGGTGTTTCTGGTGTACTGGACTGGAGGTGACTCCAGTGGAGGGAAATGGTTACTGGAGGGAATGGGTTGCAGAAGGAAGATGCCCTTAATCCAGCAAAATGTACAAATACACTAAGACTGATCTTTCACGAAAGAGGTAAATCCTGCCACCCCCGTATAAAGGGGACAGATCCGGATACAGGTCGACTGTTGGACTATCTTCACAGGAAAAACGTTCAAACAAACATCAGACACAAGCTGTTTCAAATAAAACAACAACTTTGATCTGAGATGATCGTCCATTCCTCATCATACGCAACAGCACATGGCCACAGGTAGCAAACGAAAAAATGGAGAAGAGTAACACCAAATCGAAAGCACACGGCCACAACTCAAAATGGACTGTCAATTAGGCAAACGACACAGATTCGATAATCTATAGAAATAGCCCATTGTTCCTTCTATACACATTGATGTAATGCATCTTGCACTTCCCAGACAAAGAATTTAATGCACTTTTAGACCCCATTATTGTGAGAAATCCTTAATACGTAACAAAAACAGGCCAAAGACCTCAGGAACGTTCTGTTAGTTCCTTGTCTGCGTGTGTCAGAACATGCCTCTGTAGAAGGTGTCTTCTACTGAATTTCTGCGGACAGTACTTGCATTGAAAAGATTTCAAGCCGTTGTGCAATGACATGTGACCTTTCAACGTATCAACTGTGCGGCATTTCTTATCACATTGATTGCACTGATAAGGTTTCTCGCCGGTGTGGGTTCTCATGTGCATATTCAAATAGCTCTTCGTTGCAAACTTACGAAGACATAGAGAACATTTGTAGGGTCTTTCACCAGTATGAACTCGCATGTGGACATTTAAAAGATGGGTGGTAGGAAACTTCTTAACACAATGTTCACATTTATATGGTTTGTTGCCAGCGTGAATGCGCATGTGATTCTTCAAAACAAAAGACAACGAAAATCGTTTAAAGCAAACATTGCATTCGAACGGCTTTTCATCAGTGTGTCTAACTTTGTGTCTTTGCAAATATCCTAGTTGTGAAAATTTTGCCGGACATTCCTGACATTGATACGGCTTCTCACCAGTGTGGGTCAGCATGTGCGTTGAAAGTGTGGAAGAATGTGCAAAACGCTTGCTGCATTCCTTGCATTCGTACGGCTTTTCACCAGTGTGTGTGCGGATGTGAATTTTCAACCCTTTTGAACAAGCAAAGGTTTGTGAGCAATGTGAACATGAAAACGGTTTTTCACCAGTATGCGTTCGCAGATGTAATTTGTAATTGTCACTGCGATAAAATCGTTTTCCACAAAACTTGCAAACGTGTCGTTTGTTGGCATCGTGTGTTCGTTGATGCTTCTTCAGGAGAAATTTGCTTTGGAAGACTTCTGAGCATAAATCGCATTTCAGTTCAATGTCGCTATCGTGCTTTTCCATGTGTCTGTTCATGCAATGATATCTGGCAAAAGATTTATGGCACACAGAACATTTATATGGTTTTTCACCAGTATGAAGACGCATGTGATTACGTAACGTCTGCTGATTAAACAGCACTTTGTCGCAAACAGAGCATTGGCGACGTTTTTCACCAGTGTGTGTTTGTATGTGAAGCTTTAACCTCTCATTGCTGCCAAAGCTTTTCGAACATTGGGAGCAGATATGAGATCTCTCTTTAGAGTGAGTTTGCAAGTGTTTTTTCATATGCTGATTGCTAGTAAAACATTTGTCGCACTTCGGACATTTGTAAGGTTTCTCCCCTGTGTGGATTCTTGTATGCAGCTTCAGTGTTTTGCTTTCAGCAAACGACTTGTCACAAATAGAACAATGGAAAGGTTTTTCGCCTGTGTGGATGCGAATGTGTGTTTTCAAATTCACAGAATGACTGAAACGTTTCGAGCAATGCAGACATGGATATGGTTTTTCACCAGTGTGAGTTCGTTTGTGCTGTCTTAAATGAGTTAATCGCCGGAAGCTTTTCCTACACTCTTCACAAGTGTGAGGCTTTTCATTGGTGTGTGTCTTTTTATGCTTACGTAAGTACGCTGCGGCTGCAAACTTTTTACCACACTGATCGCATTCGTGATTTTTTTCAGAAATATGCCTTACCAAGTGTCTCTGCAACAGAACTTTACTTCTGAAGCATTTTGGACAATGCTGGCAAGGAAATGGTTGTTCGCCAGTGTGTATTAGCATGTGAGCTTGCAAAGACGTTTTAGCAGCATATTTTCGATCGCACTGGTTACATTGATACGGTTTGTCGCCATTATGCGCTCTGATATGAAGCTTCAGCGTCTTGCTTTCAGCGAAAGACTTATCGCAAATTGAACAGTGGAAAGGTTTCTCACCAGTGTGCGTTCGAATATGAACAGCCAAACCAGAAGAGCTGGAGAAACGTTTCTCACAGTAAATGCAAGAGAATGGTTTCTCTCCTGTATGTGTTCTAACATGCCGAGATAGCTGAGAGTCATCTGCAAACTTTTTTGAACAATGCGGACAAGATAGCAACGATTTCATCACTCCGTGGCTTTGTTCATGTTTTCTGAGAGTATTTGGATCGGAAAAATACAAACCGCATTGTCTACATTCGCAACGTTTGTTGGAATGTGACATTTCGTGTTTCTTCGAAGAATCTGAGTTTTGAAACGCTTCTCTGTGAGTTTCGTCGTTGGATTCAGCTCCACAAGTAAACTTTTCCACGTGCTCCAACTTTTCTTCTTCAGTGTCAAACCCAATCCTGCAGTGAGAACACTGATGATGTCGTTTGGCTGGCAACTTGGTGTTCTGATCTTCGTTTGAAATACCTGTTGATCAATTAAACAAAATTTTGGTTTACAAATATATTTCTGTTTGTTAATGAAGGATAACAAACATTAACTAAACAAATCATGGCATGTGCTGGAGCCTGGGTTGGTATACTGCCTCAAGCGTTCAAAATTTGTTTTCAGGCATCAAGTAAACTTAATTTTCATTACTCAGTTCAGCTGCTTTTTGTTACAAACAGATCATGCTTCTTTCTGCTTTGACCATTTTTACCAAAATACGGAATGACACCGATGCACTTAAAACAGGGAACATATCTGGTTGAATGAAAACTGACGTAGTGTTCTCCACATAACGCCATTTACTATGGACGAAGTAAAACGTAGGATAAAACCAACACCATAATTTTACAAATTGTGCTGGTATGCGAATGTCGCTTGGACGAAGTCTTAATTTTACAACTAAACTTCAGTTCAGCTGAAACAAAACCATCAGATAACATTGCTGTGAGTACATTTCAGCGAATGTGGAAAAGCGTTACAAGTTTTTTCTTTTTTTGAAAACAAGAAAGTCTGAAATTTTTTGGAAAGGTAGTCTTTGCAAAGCTTTGCAACTGGAAACCGGTACGTGTAGCTTGCTGGCAGCACAAAGACTCGCTGCTCACAACATGACGACCAACAAACACGGTTAGTGTAAATGTTTGGGCACAAGAAGCAAGTTTGCCGAGAAAAGTTGCGATAATACGTGATTCTTTTTTGACCAAGTTTCATGCTGTTGCTTGCATTCATATAGTCGGTGATGTTAAGCAGGTGAACCTAACACTTGTACCCATGATGTTGAGCACGTGAACCAAATAGGTTGGGTCTACCACTGGTTTGATGTTCAATCCAGTATCACTTTTGAAGCAGTTTTAAACAATATCGTCTTCTCATCTTGGAATTAATGATGGTTTAGCTATCGATTAATATGGTCCATTTAAATCAATGGTCTTCAAACTTTTTTGTTCAATCGCCCCACTACAGGAACTTTGCTGAAAAATCTCCCCATTCTCAAGATTTTAGTGTTGTCCAAAATATTATTTTATTTCGAAAATAATCAAATTCAGTAAAGTTCGGTTAATCCGGATCTTCTCCAATACCGGACAAAACTGCTGGTACGAATGATTTCTAACGTATTTCTTTATAAAAATCTGCTCTTTTCACATCTCGCAATCCGGATTTTTGTCTCTAGGAACGATTCGGCAGCTTTCAGGCGCAACAGAAGCATGCTCAAAATCACCAACGAGCGTATAGAATTATGATAACAACGGCCGCAATTGTGTGCAACATTCGATTAATCGTAGAGACGATTATTGCGTCACAAACGGGCATGACTTGCGTCAAACATAACGCTCAAGGCACGCCGCCACACCAAGAATTCAGTCTATTGATCAGTGTTGACTGTTTGAGTGTGCTTGTGTCGAACATTATCCCTGAATGTATTGTACACGGGAAGATGTCTGGAAGAGATTACACTCTAAATATAATGACTACTTTTGGACCAGTCGCAGAAACATCTGCTTTAACCCAAAACCCAAGATTTCTTTACAGCCAAGTATTCTAAAATTATGAGCTGGAGATTGTTCATAACTGCCTGGATATGGCGGCAACTACTCTGATGTACCATTGTAAAAGCATCAATAATTACGTTTTGCGTCTGCGAAAGTCTGCTGTTGGGTCGTAAACGTGTTCAATTCACTGCGATTAAAAGTTGGGTCGTAAACGTGTTCAATTCACTGCGATTAATCCGCATCTTCGCCTGAACCGGATAAAATCATCGGTCAAATCGAATCCGGATAACCCGAGGTTTACTGTAGTAATGAAATATAAACGGGCAATCTAGTTAGCACAAAAAAAACGAACAAACAAATCGAATGCAATTGCATTTGCAGAAAAAATGTTATTCATTTCCAAAAAAACAGTTGATTTCAACTACTGCGAATCTTGCCCCTGGCGTTTTAACTGTAAGTTTTTTCAAAGCAGGTTGCAAGTTGGTCACTTATGAGTCGTATGGCATTTCCCTTGTTTTTTTCATGTGAAGACGATTGCGGTATTTGTTACGCGTGTGCAGTACTTCGCTGAAACCTTGCTCAGCAACATACGTCGTGGGAAAATCCAGTAGTAACAAATGGCTTGACTTTTCCCCAAACTTCTGGAAAACGCTCGCTGCACTTGATCCAGAAGGGTGTGAATCCATTTTGAAAAAATATGACACGGCATTCATCATCGCTTTTGAAGTCGATGAAAAATTCCTGAAGGCGGAATCGCATTCGCTTATTTTAGTTGCTGTAACTGGCAAAAAGGCATTTCACCCAGTCACTTTCTTCGCAATGCAACTTTCAGCGTTATCTCCACAATAGAACGACTTATTAGCAATTAAGCCTCTAACTACAAGTGGCGAAAACGATTTTTTGGAATCCTTAGTTTAACCAAGATGGGGTTAGTTGGACTTAATCACTTGTCTAAAATTTCCGTTTACTAGCCTGCTGTTGGTATAGTCTGTCATTAGTCGATGAACACAGTACAGCCATACCCACAAGCAGTAAAGCACAGTAAAACGCTAGAACTGACCGAAAAACTGAAAAAGTACGTTTTACATCTTACGGCCAACTGCAATTCAATTTACTAGCCATTAATTTCTACGTAAATAGTCTCACAACAGTCATTTTCCACGTATCTTTTCAATATAATACACTTAGTTCCATTGTTTTACTCATATAACGAACCAAAGTTCATAAAACACTTACTAACTACGACGTGTTTTGACCACGAAACAATGGTTTGGCAATGCTCTACCGAACATCACATGTCTTGCTTCAAGGAAATTTTGCTAATGGTAAGGCATACAGTTGGAGGGGTTTGTGTCAGTTTATGGCAAAAAATAATTAGGTTGTTAAGTTTTGATTTATGTTCCTGATCGCTGCGATGACTTAGTGCTAGCAGTTTTGTTATTGTTGGACCAGTTTCAGCAACTTTAAAGAAACTGAAGTTAAACTCTTAAAAATATGGAGTTCGGCCGATAAGATATTTTTCGATAGGTATATCGGTATTGGTTGTTTTCAACCAACATAAGCACAATAAAACGAACTAATGCACACTACTGTATCTTAAGTAATTCTTGATCAGTTTTAGTTTCGAAAAACTCCTCTCACAGGCAGCAACTCTAACGGCAATTGTGAGTAAAATCCGCAGCATTATTACTATATTTGGAACAGAGTTCCCAAGGTTATACTTTTGAACAAACTGCAAAAGTTCAAGGGGGCCTTATTTCTCTACTGTGAATTGTACATCGACAACATCGTATAACTGTGATGAAACAATAACATTCTTCTTCACTGCACAACAATGAACAACAAGCGACGAAACAACCATTATTATATCTTTTTCGGCTATTAACTGCACTGAACCTCCTGTACAACTAACTGGCCTACTTGGAATCTGAATGCAGCACGGTAATCTAAAAATTTTCATTATGACGCATCAACATACTGAAGCAAGGTATCATTTGCGCTAAAAAAAAACGAGGAACC
>JGI24021J15306_10007497_pt1 | contig 13296 bp, 11 predicted proteins | sample Ectturendosymbi1_FD_15306 | JGI IMG/M metagenome (IMG submission 15306) | reverse complement strand
TATACAACTGGAATTGAAAGCTTTTTTCCTTTAATTTTAAGCAACTTTTTGAACTTGTTAGCATGCCAAGGTGACTCGCGACATTACGCTGTTTGCTTCTGCTGTATCTTGTTATTGCCAAGTTGATGTGGGAATTATAGTGGAATTCCGCTTAACGGCCATACCGACAACCTATTACGTGAACACAACCTACCACAGTCCCTTTAATGCAATCCCAAATATTTTCCTATGTTAATGCATTGCTTATATTGTTTCACTAAATCAACCACCCGGAGAACCAGTCTGACTGTTACGAAACTGCCAGTTGAAACCCACTTGACACGACCACATATTTCGGTTTCATCAATCAGGAAAACCGGTAACTTTTCTGTAGCAACTGCTTAGTTGCTGATTGTCCCATAAAGTTCTACATGCAAGGATTATGACTTGAACAATTTGTCTGAAATAAAACTTGTGTTCTATATTTGCTCTAACCTCTGTTGCATACCTGACATAAATGAAGTGACTATTCTCCACAAGTGTGAATGTTTGATTCCGTCACCAAATTGTTTTAATAGGAAATCGATTTCACGTAGCACTACGCATCCTCAGTTCTAAAACCTTATTCAAATAGAATAATAAACAAAGTGATCACGATAATTAGGATAATGCGTGAAACCCTTAGTACTGCAACTGTGATTAAATCCACTTATGCGACCGCCCCACAAAGCGACCATGAGTGCCGTCCAGTGTGTGGTTGTGCTGTCGAGGTTCCACTGCAGTTGATAATGTTGGAATCATTTGGATGTCTGCCACTCGTTCCAACATAATCCAAGACAAGAGCAAGCCGGTTGACACCAGTTTCCATCAACATGGAGCAACTTTGTTGGCTGCACCTAACTCCAACATTGCATCAGGACGGGAAAAAGCAGCTGCAATCTGTTTCATCATTGCTACAGCAGGTCGTTAGCGATAGCTAAGCTGAACGCGGTGGAAAACTCCAATGCCGACTTTTAACTGAGAACACAACTATTGATGACCCTTGGCAGGAGGTCGATTGACAGACATCCCGCTTTCTGCTGCAGCTGAAGTCTTGAGCGTTGCTGAGGCTGATGTGTATGTCATTGTACAGCATAGTGCGACTTATATGGTTTTACTCTGCTTTCCCAATTGTTGCTTTGGGTTGCTTCATTAGCCCTGGTGATCTGTCGTTGTCGTTTTGCCGTCTTTCGCATGTGCTCACATGAAGTTTGAAATTTGTGTGACAACACACAGTTGCAGAGCATCGGAAAATTTCGAAACGAAGAAGGATAAAATCTTCGCGAACATTCGCTACGTTTTTGACGAAATTATAAAACTGTTTGCATTAGTTCGCCGCCCGAAGGCGCAACGTAAAAACGAAGTAGTTCTCTGTTAGACTACTTATCTCTTACAGACCAACGAACTTCGTGAAAGATATTGGGGAAGCTAAAATTTGTCACTTGGAAGAAAAGCTTTGACACTTTGTTTTGCGAAATATGAAAATATTTTCAAGTATGTAAATGTCCTTTTTTCGTGATTGTCATTCAAAGTGCGAATCCATGTGCAACTACAAGTTCGCCATTCAGTAAAATCCTGAGAAGTTCGCCTGGCGGTAGAAAGATAAAACCACAAACGGGGAGTTGAAGTTTGACAGCATGGGAATCTTAAACTACCAACAACGAATACGCCTCTGGCATGAATAAAATTCATGGACAGAACACGTAACCGTTTATAACGTAAAAATTTTTCGTTCTGAAAACACATGCGGAATGGGACGTGCATTTCTGGCAATCTCAACCTGACACTTTGTCTCCGCCATTTGCTTCAAAAAACATAAAACGTTGAGATACAATGCATTACTCAGACAATCACGTTGGTTTTAAGGCTGGACTTAGTACTGATCAATGTAAATTTATGTTGAAGCAAACTGCTTCATACTTCGTAACCCATGATTCATCAGTGTATGCTGTTTTTTTAGATACCTCGAAAGCATTCGATCGAGTATTACACATGTAATTATTTGACAAATTAATTCAAAGAAAGGTGCCAATGTGTTTTCCGCGTCTCCTGAAAAGTTGGTACAAGAAACAAATGATGCAAATAAAATGGGGCCAACATTTTTCTGAACCGTTTCATGTTACTAATGGGGTTAGACAAGGGGGAGTATTGAGTCCATACTTGTTTGCTGCATACTTAGATTATTTATTCAATGAACTAAACAATATTAAAGCAGGATGTTATATTGGTGAAGTCTCATAAAACCCCTTGATGTTTGCTGATGATATTTGTGTTTTTGTCCAAGTGTACGTGGGTTGCAAAGTATACTACTGTAGATGTGCGTCAGGCTTATGCCTGATCGCATGGAATTATTTTCAACTGCAACAAAACTGTTTGTATGACGATTAAGGCTGAGTGCAAAAAGCACAGTCACCCCATTACTGACACTGGGTGGTCAAAATGTAAAACCTGTTAACCACTACAAATATCTGGGAATTGTGCTGGATACTGAGCTCTCAGATGAGAAAGACATTCAGAGACAACTGCGATATCAATATTGTGCAGCAAACAAGCTGCGAGCCTCTTTTTCCCTATTTTCAAATGCAGTTAAAAATGTACTTTTTCGTTCCTTTTGTAAGCCCATGTATGCATCACAATTATGGTGTAATTCCGGAAAGTCATGCATGTAGAGATCGTGAGTGGCCTATAATTTGGGTGCAGAGCTCTATCCAACCTGCCCTGGAGAGAGAGTGTTAATACTCATCAGGTTCAATGTAACATTCCTACCTTTGAGGCATTATTAAGAAAAAATGTGTACGTGTTTCTCGAAAGATGCAGAAAGACTAACAAAGTATGGTTGCGTGCTTTGATGCAGTCAGATTTTTTATATTCGTCCTTATGCTTTGAACACTACAATCGCATTTTACTTTGTGACCGAGTGCTCGAGCATTGCAGTGTTTTTTCGTTGGAGGGCGTGTCATGCCACAATGCATTCGTACTTTACCTGGCCTCGACCAGTTTAGGAATTATCGTCCTATTCTGCAGTACTGTTGTACCAAGTGTTACTGGTTAACAAACAATAATGTCAAGAATGTGTCTGTTACCCTGTGATTCAGCCTCCAATGCCGTTGTAAAACTTTCTGTTTTGTCTGTTTTTATCAACCTGCCTTGTGCAGAGTGTGTTTGTGCTATGGACTTCGTGTCTGCTGGCAAAAATACATTCATTCATTCATTACCAGCCCATGGCTGCCGGATGGCAAACCAAGAAAGGAATGATGTTTCGCGTCACTGCTGGTAGGAATAAAGTGGAAGATTTTTCAACATGTATGTTGAATCTTTGGATCAAGGAGGTACCGCTTGTCAAGACAAGGTTCTCTCTCATTGACGATATCTTGTTCGCCCTTTTTTATTTACTATTGGAGAATACATCAATACCAAAGCACGAGTTTGACGAAACGAAAAGTGACATTCAACCAGATTTATAAAAGCAGAAGTTTCCCTTAACTTCGCTCCACTCTCCGGCAAAGAACTGCGCTCCCGCTCTGTGTTGTGAGACAAAATTTCTCATCCCATGCATGTTCGTTCTATGTACTTGCTGCATAGTGTCATAAAAAACGACCAGCGAACATCAAGATGTAGAGGTGAGTGTTTCTGCACCTGTTGCAAAGTGTGGTGAACCGTGTCTTCTTTCGACTGTTTCGCAACATTCGGTGGAGACAGTGTTGCCAACCTTGCGGATTTCCCGCGAATTTGGGCTTGTTTTTTTGTGGAGTTGCGGGTTTTGAAGACTTGCGAGTTGCTTGTTTTTGGGACTGTTTGAATTGAAACTTGCTTGTTTTGTGGGATTGTTTTGTGCAGATTTATGTTTTGTGGATTGCTTCTTTTTCAAATTGTATGGCACTTGTTTGTTTTAATTTACCGCTAAAGCCAATTTGGGCGTGTTTTTGTGAAAATGTGCTCATTTTGGGCTTGCTTTTTCGAATGTGCCTCCCTGTTTTTCTATTTAATTTTCCTTCCAATTTTTTATTTTGTTGAACTTTCTTGCCAAACGCATGTTGGGCTTGTTTTTCGGTTAAACTACCTATTTTGGGCTTGTTTTTCAAATTTACCTACTTATTTTTGCAAAATAACCTGGCATCACTGGCGGAGATAGAACAATGAGAAAATAACTACCCTCAGGGCGGCATGAATTCCGCGCGATTATTCAGCCAGTGCGAGACGGTTTTTGGGTTGCTTTTTTCCCAATAGCTGCCAAAATAGCATATTTTGAAAAGTACTTGCTCGATTAACTCATATTTTCAGGTAAGATGCATTTACGTAAGTAAAACATTCTTGCAAAATTTAGTTGCAACAAATCAAGCATGAGAAAAGTTATTGCGTTTTACGCAACAACATACTGAACCCAGATTTAGTGCGGCCACGAAGTGGATTGAAAGAGCTGCCTCAAATGACAAAGACCCAAATTTCTTAGATTGGGGCGATGTTAACCAAAATAGCAGTCGGATGCGTTGTGAACAGAGCCCGGTTGCTCGATTAAAAAATAAAAAAGCTCCATGGACTGAACTCAAATTTTCAGGAAGAATGCATGAATATTCGATTCGCCGCAAACGGGATGCGCGCGAAGAATAACATCCGGATATACAGTGTGGCGCGGACAAGCAATGACAGAGTGATCCCGATTGAGTGATCTCGGTGAGTCATATCTAACAAGGCTTGTGAACCTGGTGAGCAGTTGATTGTACTTGCAAATGGTGAAGACGGGGTGGTCTCGTCGGGTGATCTCTATTGTTGCTTGCTGTCCCAGTGTGAACCTTTGCGCACTTGCCGCTCGGGCTTTCCGGTCGCAACAAAACTGTTCTGTGACCAGGATGTGAAGGTGGTGCTAGGACTCAGCTATGTCTAACCCAAACGGCTTACTGAACCAACAATAATGTCACTACCTTGACCAGGACCGCACATTGATTGATATATTATTGAGGGCCGCACATTGAATGGCTTACTTTGATCTTAGCAAACTAACTTTAGCTTAAACTAATATATTGAAAGTGTTCGAATCATGACTGCAATGATAGCAAACGTGAAAAAGTGGCACTGAGGAAAACCTGCATCAAAAGTGTCAAATTCAATATTATTAAAACAAGGACAGGTCAGTTGCAAGATATTTTACTACGCAGCCAAAACCTAAACTGGGCTACACAAAACCCTCTACTGCGCCACATGAGGCCCATGGGCCGCGGGTTGGACATAGCTGTGCTAGGTGCACGAAAAGAACATGCGGTCTGTGCGGTTAGTTGTGAAAGGAAAGGATGTTGTTGCCACCTCTCGGTTGGCCTTGCCTTGAATGTGTGATTCGCCGCAAACGGGACGTGCGCGAAGAAAACACCCATATATACGTGGCGCGAACAAGAAAAATCAGAGTGATCCCCGATGGAGTGATCTCGGTGAGTTATCTCTGACAATGCTTGTGAATCTGGTGAGCAGTTGATTGTACTTGCAAATGGTGGTGACGGAAGTGATCTCGTCGGATAATCTCTATTGTTGCTTGCTGTCCGAGTGTGAAGCTTTGCGCACTTGCCGCTTTCGGAGTTTGCGATCGCAACACTATGAAGAACATTTGTGGAAATGTTCTTTGCAAAAACACGAGTACAAAAGAGGCTATCGTGTTATAGATAGGCAACACCTGTCAGGACCTACGTGTTTCGCAAAACGTTTTGTAGCCTAGCAAAATGTTGCTGAATGCCAAACTGCATAACTAAAAATGTTCTTGCTCATACTACCTGACATTTTCAGGAGTTATGCAGGTAGGTATGGAGAACATTACTGCAAATTTGATGGCAAAACAAACAAGTACGAAAAAAGTTATTGTGTTTTACGCAGCAAACGTTTGCACCTAGGTGAGTGGTTCCCAACCTTTTTAGCCTTGCAGCACCCTACAAAAGAGAAATATAATTTGTGGCACCTGGTGGCAAACCCATAGCAATTTGGTTTGAGGTTTGGAGACATTAAAAATGTCTTGTCAATGATATATTGAAAAATGTTTTACCTAGCGGCACCTCTAGGTATTGGAAATAGCACCCTGGGGTGTGGCGACACCCCGGTTGGGAACCACTGTTCTAGGTAATCACTAGCAAAGGCACTGAAACTTTGGTAAACAATGTGCGGAGTTGTTGCATATTCTTGCTATGAATAAAATAAACAAAAATGTCGAAAAGATGTTATTTTGTCTGACGTTTCGACTTCGTCATAATCCATATTCAGCAAAAAATGAAATATAAATGTTCATATATATATATATATTCTTTTTTATGTATTTTTCTCCTGAAGGTGGTTTATGAAGGAGTCGAACCTACGAATTAAAATATTTTCTTTTCAACATTTGTGGTCACCGCACTGAAACTTCGTAAGGCTCTCTTTCAACAGGATGAAATGTGTTTAACTCCAGGCAAAGCCAGGCAGGAGAGTAACAAAGCTTTCATCATTCAAATCTCAAGCCTTCGGCACACAGATAAAACGTTATCTGCGGCTCCGTGCTTCTTTCCTTCTCGGCCATCGGCAACAAGCTGAAAAAACGATTTTTTTTCTCCTGTTGACAGTTGCAGTTACAAACTTTAAGTGAAAAACCATTGTCGGTATGCAGAAGGAACATTTAGGTTAAAGATGTCAGCAAGCGCGGCAAGACTAACGCAGCCACTTGAGCTGTCAATTCAAAACACAGCAAGAGAGTATATGCTGAAGCTTGAGGAGCTGTGGCAGGAAATGGGAATGTCGGTGGACCAGGTACGGCAACGAATCTTTGCAAGATATAGAAAAAGCACTTACATAAAATGTTTTCTTGGTATGTTGAGAAACAAATAGACGAAAACATTACCAGTAAAACCCTCGCGCACCTGATGCTGATTTGAAAGAAACACGGTTGCACACCGTATAATTCAACTTCTATTCTTTATCGCAAAAATCCATAAAAGTTTTTATATGATTTTTTAATCGCATGTGTTTTCGCACCTGCACCAAATATTTTAGAGACGCCGTCGAAGAATTAGTTGTTTCTTTAACCACAAATAAGTGTTTCTTTCTATGTTTTACTTTGCGGTGAATCGTTTTCCAATTGACTTGTAATTTTACTTTTGTCCATCCAGTGGCAACAACAGTTCAGTTTCGTTTATACACAGTTTTGTACTCGTTTTGGAGAGTCACGAGTGGTCTCCTGTGACCACTTTCGCTTGTTTTTATACTTTCGTTATACTTTTGAAATAAACACTGCGCTGGTGGCTAATCAGTGACAGCACAGCACGTGAACCATTCTCTTGCACCCAGCCATTAGCTCCTATCACGAGACTGAACAGGCCGCAAGTGCCGTTATTCTAGTCTTCGGCATCACCAGACCAGGAACCGAACCCGCAACCTACCAGCTTTGGTGGGCGTGCTCAACCAAATGTCTGAAATCCATGAGATGTTTCGAGTCCTAGGGCTTCTTCCCCTGCGACCATCCCCAGCGTAAAGGCGGTTATGAAAATGAATAAGGTATTTCTAAAACGGAAGCACCATGAACCGTTCTGTTAGAAAACTGAAATGTCATTATAATACGTTTGCTTTGAAAAATCATAGCTCGTACCTGTAATGCTTACAGCTGTATTTCCGCCTACAGTGGTTGTAGCTGCGAAAAACGTTTTATACGAATTAATTATTTTCACTGCCCTTACTGCAATCAACTGATGCGCAGCTAACCTCCAAACGAGGAAACCAATCAGTGGGTGTGTACCAAAACTTGGGTTTTTCGAATGACGACTCGGATCATTCGTCACTCTGGATTCCTTGGCATTTGTGAATATCATTCGTGCATGGGCAAATTTTCAGGTGTGCTTCGTGTGCCCAAAAGAAACTTTTCACTAGTGAATATCTGAGGTTAGAACATTTCGCTCGAAAGTAGGTTCATGAGGTAATTTAGATGATTATTACAAAATTTTGCAATTTTACCGTAATAAAATGCAATTTTCTTGTGCTATTTCCACCCCCTCAAATACCAGATGTGTTGAACTCCCCCCCAAAATTTTTTTGAATATTTTTGGGAGGACATTGCAGTTGCAATGCGAAACTATTTTTGTTTGAAATGATTTTTTCCGAAAGCAAATAGTTTGTGGCGCTGCAGACCTCCTGTCTGCCCCATTTGTTACGCCTACGCTTGGTGTATACGCGAGAAAAGTGGTAACTAAGCTTCTTTTTCGGTCATCCTACTCCGTTTTGCGTTAAGACAGAAGTGTCAAACTGGCGATCTGCTGGCCAAATCCGGCTCGCCATGTCCTGCTTTGTGACCTGCGTCATGCCAGTTTTGAGCTTCCATTAGGTTTGAAATCGTTTCGTTTATTATGTCATAGCAGACTTACATTTTTGTTTATAGTCATAACGCGACATTAGGACTTAAAATTAAGGTAAACCAACTGTTTCAATTTCTTCAGTTCAAAACCATGAGAGTGTCTAGATTTCATGAGGATTCGAAGAATTTCCTACGCATTCGAAAGATTTTCTGATTTCAAAGATCCGGAAACTGATTTTGCTTTTCTCAGTAACCCATTTTTTGTCTTTGTTGAGGTGCCACAAAAATATCAAATGGAGTTAATTGAGTTACAGCGCAACAGTATTCTTATAGCTAAATCAGAAAATGTTGACATCAAAACGTTTTATCAATACGTTGTCCCCAAATAAAAGAATTGGCATTGAAGATCGTGTCAATGTTCGCTAGTACTTATGTCTGCGAGCAACTGTTTTCTTCAATTAACTTGAACAAGTCTAGATTCCGATCTCAATTGACGGATGCGCATCTCAACTCAACGTTAAAAGTTGCCACTGCACAACATTTGGTACCAGATATTAACATGCTTGTAAATGCCAAAATATGTCAAGTTTCTTCGAGTCGAAATGCTATGAGTAAAGAGTAGATGAAAATATCGATTGTGTCATCATGTACAAAATTGTCTGGCTCGCGTAAAATCGAAGTGCGTAAATATGGTCCACAGCATCAAATGAGTTTTACACCCCTGCGTTAAGACCTTTGTCTTGGCGGAATCCTCAGCCATCATGCCCTTCTTATCTTGATCATTTTTCAACCGGAAGCTTCCAGAAGAGCAACGATTTTTCCTCTAGCGTGAAAATGACCGTGAAGAACTGTCTTGGGCAGTGACGCAAGAATTTTCGAGAAAATGTCGAATGTGAACTTGTCACAGAATCCAGTCCTGAACATAGGAACCGTGTATAATTATAATCGATTGCAAGCAGCAGCTTGCATTATTTTTTTAGCATTTCATGCGGCTCGCAGTCAGGGGCGATTAACAATGAAATAAATAATACTGTAAATGGCGCGATGTACAACAATGCATGTGTCGGACGAGAATTGAGTGTGACATCGAGATTAGGAAACACTACCACCCGGTATACGTTACTTTAAAGGAACATTGCCGTAAGCAGGGTTTGAATTTGCTACACTGAAGGCAGACCGCAGTGGCAGTATTTGTTGTGACGCCACAACAAGGGCGTATGCAAGGGCGGTTGGGGGTTTGAGCTTGATATTTTACAACAAATGTATTACCTGCGTAAAGGAGAATAATTGTTTTCGCTTACGTTTTGCTTTTGTCGACTAAATGCAAATAACACGGAAAAAATTTTCAAGGAAATATTGTAAATGGGCCAAAAAGTAACATTTAGGTTTTGGTGGTAATCTGGGTTATCGTCTGCATCAAGAAACCATCTCAACCACTTTTTGCAGACCTTTCGTCGACAACGAATGTTTAAGATTGTGTTCCGCAATAGTTCATTTTATAATGAAACAATTGGCTTTATTTTTTCTGCTAAGACTGATCAGCGCAAGCGCTGACCTCATTGGGCTACATTACCAATTTCTGTAGCATGATAGAACTGTTGCACGAGCTCAAAAACAGCCGTTTTTACATAGAAGTATTCAGGCTTTCATAATGTCTCAGCAGGGAAAAAAGGAAAAATAAAAGTTTGCTGGACTTCTATACATCACAAAAAATTAAAAGTTTTCTTGCGTACTTTATGCGCATTCTCAATTCTTGTGTAGATTAGCAAGATTTGATCTTGCAAACCGGGGTGTGCGCCAGCCAGTCCACCCGCACACTTTCTATGCTCGACAATTAGTATTCGACAAGACATCAGCGCAGCCTCATTTTGCAGATGCAAATTGCTCTGACGCAATGATGAGTGTTTTACCCCTGTTTTAACGCGCAGCCTGATATTTTTGCAGATATGAACTGCTGTGCCGTAGCGTTGAGTTTATTTTCCTCCAATATCCTAGATTGGAGCGCTGATAGTTTATATTCAGTGCAATGACACATAAAATAAGGGGAGGGCGTGTAGAAGAATATGCACATTAAGTCAAAAAACTTCGCTAAAACGTTGGTTTGGAAACATGAATATGACGTCAAATTAAGAAGTCACAAACAGCGCACACCAAATACAAATAACCACCATATGCCACTGAATGAAACCCCCCCATCAAAATTTTCTGCGTACGCCACTGCGCCACAAGTTGCCGCGTAGGTTATTTCGTTAAGTTGGTCAAAGGCCCACTATCGGAAATCGCTTATGATGCGCCTGAGCCAAATGCAGGTACAAGACAACTCTCAAACAAATAGTGCAAGCCAGTCTTTTGCAACATGATACCCTAAGCCAGGAGTTTCAAACTTATTCGATGCCATATTTACGCACTCTGATTTTACAGTACGCGGGTCACACAATTCTGCACATAATGACACAATCGATATTTTCATTTGCTATTTATTCATAGCATTTTGACTCGAAGGAACTTGACATCTTTTGGCATTTACAAGCATGTTGCAGCGGCAACGTTTAAGGTTGAGTTGAGATGTGCATCCGTCAATTTGATCGAAATCTAGACTTGTTCAAGTTCAGAAAACAATTGTTCGCCGTTATAAAATGTTTTGATGTCAACATTTTCTAATTTAGCTCTTGTATGATGCGGTCTTTTCCGCCACCGCAGTTAGATATTGTTTGCTATCGAGTGTCATTTATTGGCTGATTAAGTGTTAGTAAGGCGCGTGACTGATTTACAGATACAACAACGAAGTAAGGCAGTCACTTTTCACATGGAGGCGTTGTTTAATCGTATGTTGGAAGAAGAAAACACGCTGAAAAAAACTTTGCAAGACAATGTATCAACATTTGGCATGAAAATTGATGAATACCGCAAACAATTACGAGTTGAAGATTCAAAGGCTTTGGAAGAACTAGTTTTTTCCAATGATGAAATCGAAACGTTTAATAATCGTGCTTCACCAGGATTGGTAAGAGAGGTAGGTGGTTGTTGAGTGAAACTGTATACATTTCAGTGGATAAACATTTTTACTCAAAATATCATTCCTAAACATTTTTGTAAGAAGCTGAATTAGCTTATTGAAAACATTTTAACTTATAAAATTTTATTTGTAATACGTGACGACATATACGTCTATTGTTGCAATTATTGTAGCAACGTTACAGAATGAAACTACAACAAACACAACAAACAAACTTTAGCCATGCGGCAAGCTTCTGAGGAATCTGCCTGCTTTCTGCTTTCATTCTTCTGCGACGATTAAAACTTGCAAGCGTATCTATTTTTCACATATAGGCCACAAAGCTGGCGGTAAGTAAATCAGCCACAGTTTATTCACGGGGAAACTAGTTTCGCATTTTCCAACACATCATCAGTCCTTGCTCAAACAGAATGAAACTAATCTCACTTACCAGTTAGCGCTCGACTAGTCTGGTTATACCAGTCAGTTTAAATGATCAGATTAAAATTTTAATTGCAAATTAGGTTCTACAGCTGCGCCACTTTACCGGGAAAGACTGCTCGCAGCCAACAATTTGGGAAACTTTGTCGATCAGGATCTTACACACAAAATAGATTTTTATTGCTTCAGCAAGTTGAGTTACATCTGACCCAATTCATCTAAACCAATTCATAATGTTGCTTATCACTGTTACATGTTTTATTTTTCTGCAGGAGAAGCGTGTGAAAACGTTATTTTTGAAATCAAAAGAGTTGCTTTTAAGTAGAAAAGAACAAGTAGACAGACTTGTAGAAGAAGAAAAAAGGTGGTGTCGCAAATTGGGCGAGACGTTTTCTTTTCAACTTGGTTATGAGGATTTGACTTTGAAAAAGATCGATCAGTTGAAAGAGAAGATTGATGCTCTTAGAATTGAGTACGACGAAAGGTGAGCATCTGAAAATGCTTCTGATCTGAATTTCTACCAAGATGATAGGAAAGCAAAACTCTTAATTAGATGTAAGGGTAATCTGAGCTTCTTGCTTGTTTCTATTGCTTGCGCCTATCCAATATCCTGCTCATGCTAGCGACCTCCATGGAAACACTATTATTTGCAGATATAACAATAAGGTTTTGAGAGGTCCTTCAGCCGAAGCTGCTTAATCGCAAACTGGTTTCAACCGATAGAGAGGAAGTTAATTCAGCTTGTTATTCCAGCTTGCAATAAACATCATTTGTTTAAAGCAGTATTTCTTAAAATCTGTGGATCGCGGCCCTTATAATACATCCTCATAAAGCTTACAGACCCCTTGTGAATAAACGTTGCAAAATATTTGAAATTAGGTCTAAACATTGTACTAGGCAAAATGTCTGCGAAGGAATTAACACTTTGGTAATTTAAGAACAAATCGTTTTAACCCAGTGTTTCCCAAACTGGGGGTAAATTACTCCTCGGGGGGTAATATGCGATTCTTTGGGGGGAAATGCGGGACCAAAACCACTTTTTTGTTCTATATTATGACCGGTCAGTGCGATATATTGAGTGCAATAAGACAATATCGCTATCTTGATTTGGGTAACGGCTCGAACAAGTTTGGGAACCACTGTATTAACCCATTAAATCACATTCATGGGCCCCTTAATCACCTTCACAAACCATTTAGGGGTTCACCGACCCCAGGTTAAGAATTCGTGGTTTAAAGCATGGTTCAAATGTCTCACTCTGCAAGGATATAAGTGATCAGTACTTCGTCCATTGCTCTGTACGGAGTAGGCAATAGAGAACGAATTGAGAAAATGCATAAATTGTTTGCTGTTTTTTTTCCACTCCGATTAGTTAAGATCGACATAGATGAGGAATTTGAGCTTCTTTGTTTCAGGTACCAGAAGTTTACGTATCTGCGATCGAAAATTACGGATCAGATGAAAACACGTGAAATATCAGCTCAGGACAGTTTCATTCAGTCAGTGATTCACAACAAAGAACCGAAGATCACACTTTCACTTTCGAACTTGG
>JGI24021J15306_10007496_pt1 | contig 13296 bp, 8 predicted proteins | sample Ectturendosymbi1_FD_15306 | JGI IMG/M metagenome (IMG submission 15306) | reverse complement strand
GAATGGGATTACGCTACGGTACAGTGATTACACCACAGGCAGACTCGGAGTCATGGCAAAGAAGGCTGAAAAGATGCTTCTGATTTATTATAATAAATGAATGATTATGCAATATGCAACTTTTTCCAAAAATCTGAATCATCGAAATATCGAAAAAAGCGTTTCGGATATCCGGTTCCCATTTGATAGCCGTTTTTGGATATCCGTATCCGGTTGCAAACTCACTATCCTGCCGGATATCCAACCGGCAAACCGGATAGTGATCATCTCTGCAAGAAGCCTCTAATATATCTTGCCAGAAGCTGCACTGAAACCATGACAACACTCATCCATTGGACTAAGCCGTTACAGATGTTGTTATCACGTGAGAAGTTTATGCGTTTTGAACTTGTCAAGACCATTTCAAACAACTGTGTTTTTATAAAGGTAAAAGAGCTCCAGCAGTGCTGTTGCCTCATGAAGCAAAATAGACACTGTCAACACACTTTGTCTTGAATGCCATGGCTACAACTTCCTACCACAATCAGTTTATCAGAGATTTTGACAAGAAGTGCAAATTCCTTTTCTATGTGGAAGCGCAAGTTGTGGTTGTGCACAATTCTCATATGCTCTCTAATCGAGATGTTTAAATCAAATGATAGTCTACAACTAGCCTACATTTGTGCACCTGCTGGACTCCATACAATGCCAACAGCTATTGTACGGTAATTTAACCGTGGCAGAACAATCACGATAATTTTATGTCCGATGAAATCATTTCTGAAAGCAGCGCAATGTGAATGAATGTTCACCTCAATCCCTTTTCTATTTGAAACTCTTGTTCTTTCCAAGCTGAACGTCGAGCACTCCTAGTCCCAGGCTTAGAAAATAAACAACAACCTTGACATTTTTTGTTAAATACAACACTTCCCAAGCTTTCGTTCTCAGTTCAGGTGTATTTCAACCTGCAACAACATCGTCAAAATGTCAATATGTTTTCACCATGTTTATTACTCTTGCTTAGTTGTGAGGTAAGGCCACTTTGAATTAGACAAGTGCGGTAAACCGTTGAGGCAGAAACTGGTGTACTTCGTTCAATGCCGAAAAAACTATTTGTAAATGCCTTGATAAACACCAACATTGCTCTACAGTATGATCTACAAATAAAAATATTTCAAAAATAAACCTGTCTCAACTGAATAACGACGCACTGCATCATAATAAAATTATAGAATGAATCATGCTCATCTTCACACAGTTCCAAACCACATCTTGCTTGAGATGTCCGCAGTCTCAAAGTTAGGATCGCAAGCGGTAGGGAACATTGCAGGCTATCGAGAGAAATCAGACAAGTAGATTTTTAGTATTTGATTTCGAAATTCGTAATTTTTCCTCATACAACTCTTATTCCATACCTAGATTTTTGCGTGGCCAGATTTTATTTCATTTGGATAATCCGGATTCGAATCCGGTTGAAAGGAAAACTATATCCAATCAAAATCCAAAAAATCTAAATATTCTGCCGGATTGGGCTCCAAAATCCGGATCCTGTACACCACTGTTTCAGTCACTCACGTAGTGTTCACTTCAGTTCTTTTCGTTCCCAACGCACATGCTGCGCATCAGGAAAGAATCGTCGTGTGCGATTCAGTTTAAACTGAAGGCACTTAATACAAGTTGGACTGTATGTACTGTACATGTGCGAGTGCTTCTTCAGAGAGTGAACATACCAAAGTTGCTTGCATAAAAGCTACATATGCAGTACAAAATAAGAGAAGACTACCTGGGCTAGACATAGCAGCCTACATTTTTTGACAACAATTACTACACAAAACACGTTGATCAAGTGCAAATCTGACTACTGGATGTATACAACTAGGCATGTAGACAGGGCCGGATGAATGAACGTGAGGCCCATCAGGACAAAGTTGTGACTGCGAGGCTCCCGAAACGCTTAGCGCAAGTGCGCAGTTCGCTCATGTCCTTTGCCTGTATAGCAGGCCCGCCGCCGGGGTTTCGCAGTAAGGGGGACAAAAATCACAAGAGGGCGCAGATTTTCAAATTACGATTTTGGATTTATGCAGCAACCTGGGGGGCAAACATGAATAAGGGGGCCCGGATTTTAAAAGGGATGACCGGGCACCAATGGCCCCCCTGCTGGCGATGGCCCTGCTGCAGAGGCAGATTGCAAAACTTGCTAGCAGATTGTTGTACTCTTGGTCTTTATTGCGTAACAATAACACGGCAATAAATCTTGAAATGTTCACTTTAAGTTACGGTGGTAGCAGTGGTGCCACTCCTATTGTTTTTTCACTAGATTTAGTGTTTTTTCATTTCATCTGGTGTTCTAGTGTTTTTATGGCTGTCTAGTGTTTTTTTTTATGAGTAAGCTGAATGTAATTAATTACCCGTGATATATTCGAGACCATAACCTCCGAGACCGAGACCTGGCTGAAACTTCGAGACCGAGACTGAGACTTTGCCATAAAAGCCGAGATCGAGACCTGAAAGCTCGAGACCGAGACTCGAGAACTCACATTTCTCTGATGGAAATTAAAGCTAGATCCTTAAAAAATGCTGCAAAAATATTTGAAATGTTGCCAAATACGAAGATAAATGTGTTTGCCGTTGATAGTGTAGCTCTTATGCAGGCAACTTTGGTATGCTCACTTGCTGAAGAAACATTCACACATGTACACACAGTTCAACTTGTATTAAACGTGTGCCGTTTAAACTGAATCGCGCACGACGATACTTTCTTGATGTGCAGCATGTGCGTCGGGAACGAAAAACACTAAACACCACGTGAGTGACCGAAACGACGATTGATTGGAATTGTCTGGTAACCGGTCCTAACCGCTACACTGTACTTCAATAAATTTGTTTTGACTCAGGAAAATTTGTTAATTGTCTTGTTCATTAAAAAAGACTACTAACCACTCCGTGTAAGGACAGGACGTGATGCCCTGATGAAGCTCCCATGATTTGGCCTGCTACCCAGTATTAAAGTATGTTATTTGAGAACGTGGAAAAGAGGCGAATCATTTCTTTTATTATAAAAAACACACTCGATGTAGGCGAGTGTATATAGCCAACGGCGGCGGAAGGTAAAAATGATTGGTATGGCCAGCAGTCAAGAATTACTAGAAAAAAGCGAATGATCTGTGTTTGACAAAACATCAAAATTCAACCATAATTTTTTACTGAACATTGTCACAAAGAAGCAGAGTCGTGTAATCGGTAGACAACAAAACAATCAGACACACATCATACCTTTCCAAACGCAATTTGGCGTTTCTGATTTCTTGAAACAAATTCTGAAGCTATTTTTTGCACATTCAAACTTTCTGTATAATTTCTATGAGCAGACAAAATCTTTAGGTGATTCGGTCTTTGCGCACTTATGGTCGTTTGGAGGTACTGTTGCAACCTCTCTGGTGGCGTTGCGTTGATTGTGTGATTCACCACGAGCGAGATGTGCGTGAAGAACAAAAATATATATGCGTGGCGCGAGCAAGCAATAATAAGAGAGATTGCGACGCATGATCTCTATTGCTGCTTGATGCCGCTGTGCGAAGTTTTGTGCACCTGCCGCTAGGGATTTCCGATCGCAACAGTGCGTTTTCAAACGACGAAGAGATGAAAAAGATCGCACTGCAGAAGCAGTTGTAACTGGCAGCACGTGTATAAGTTGCAGAAGCTTCCTAAATTCAGAAAAAATGTTGCAAGTCAAACTAAATGAAAGAGTGCTAGAAACTTTGTCTTTCATTTTTCACACTGACACCTGTAGCAGTCACGCTAGCGCGACCGCTACATGTGAGCAAAACGGCCAAAGCAAGGAGAAGGGAAAGTCCAAGCAAGCGACACTTATAAGTGACTTCCATGCACATGGAAGTAAGACCCCTCTTTGGCCGATTCGTCCGGCGCGGAATGAACATCGATGACGTCACAATCCATCCCCCCTGAGGTTCGAGGATCAATCCCACACTGAAGGTGTGCGAACACAACCAGGTCAAACATGCTTCACACCTTAGGTTTGGTTTTGGTTAAAGCGAAACAATGGGTAGGATTAATAAATGAAATTATGAATTTGAAATCATGGATGATGTTAAAATTGAATCATTTTTACTAAACAAATGACTGAAGCATGGCAGGGCCCAAAGTGGCACAATGCGTTGAGGTAGTGTCTCTTGTGTTTTATGAGGGCAAGGCTAAGGCTATGCTGGGACTATTTTGCCTTCAGCTGAACACAATTGATTGACGTGGCCTTGTTACAAGTATGATACGCAAAGACAAAATTGGTTGGGGTTTGAGGGTTTATGGTTAGGGTTTAGGGGCAGGGCGTATGGTCAAAATTTAGGGTCAGGATTTAGGTTTTGGGGTTGGGAGTTTAGAGTTAAGGTTTAGCCTACAGTTCATGTAATGCAAACAAGAAGCCACTTACTGCTGCCAGCCCTGAAACGATGGCAAAACTTGTCTGTGCATGTGGGACTGAGCTGTTACAGATGTCATGGTCAACTAAGCTGGACATGGTGCGAAACTTGTCATGTTACTACTTCAACCAATTGTGTTTAGCTAAAGGCGAAATAACTCCTGAAGTTATTTTGTGGCAATGAGGCAAAATAGACACACACAAAAATGTATGTTGTCCATCATAATACACTTTTGGGTAGTTTTCGGATACGGATAGTATGATTTCAGCCAAAACAGAATTCGGATATGGATATCATTTTTCAAAAACAAGATAGGATCGGATTGTGAAAAACGTTTTTTCCGATCATCTCTGATTTGCGATTAAAAATTGTGTACTCCGAATCTCGCATCCTCTGAAAACTGCGCCTGCGATATATGCAGTGTTCCCATTTTAGCTGATTTGCTGCTAAATCTAGCAAGATTTTCTCGCTGTTGAGTGTTAGCTGTAAAATTTTTGATGATCTAGCAGTTAGCAGTTTTTCTAGCATGATTTTAAAAACCGTTTAGCAGGTAACAGATTTCTTGACCAGAAATATGTTTTAACGGTGTTTCGAGATGATCATGAATGATGAAAAGGTTTACACCTGACCTTCACCAAAATATACTTTATCTTCTTATATCATATATGACACTTTAAATTAGGCAACATAAACATCAGGATTAGGCACAACCACCTGCTTTGAATCATTTGGATTTTTATTATGACACAACGAAGCTGCTTCAAGCAGATGATTGAGTCAAAATTGGTGAATCTTGAATGATTTGTTTCTGTGCTTAGTCATGAGCGCGTTAGACTAAAAAAGACTACTTTCCTTAGAAAGTTGTATGGGGCTAAAGCAATGCTCAGTCTGTTAATTGCAGAGCATTGTTCTGCTGCACAAACATATGCAACCATTCAAAACAGATTCTTGAAAACTGTGTCAATCATACAAAAAGAAGGTATGCCAAAGCTGCCTTTGCATTGCTGAAAATATGGGCGGAAAAGAAATTATTGTGGGCCAAAAAGTGCAGTGGCCAATACGAATGTTTTCTGCCTTTGTCCAGTGATAGTGTTGTAAAGATGCAATATGAAAAATTGGTTTGTAAGATTATGGGTTGATTTTAGGAAGTGACTATGGATACACCTAGCCTGACGCAATTCAAATAAAAGGGTCAGTTTTTTGTTCAAACGGCGTGGATCTTGTAGCCTAGGAGTTATGCGTTACGGCTGCTATGCCAACGGTTTTCGGTTTGACTATCACTTTGCCGACTTCACTTTTTTAGAACTTTTTTTCAGGCTTATGTGTTACCTTTACGGTTAGCATTAAGGAAGGCAAGGTTAGGGTTAGGTTAGCCTTAGCTTAAGGTTAGTATTAGGGTTAGGTTAAGGGCTACAGTTAGGGTTAAGGTTAGGTTTAGGTTATCTTCTACGTCATTTTTTCCAAACCTACTGCACTCTCATCATGCATTACTGTTATATCACAGGTGGCATATGAATCAATTTTAAAATTTCAAGATCCACAAGCGTATCTATAGCCACTGTCTTGATTTTAACCACCACAAAAATAGTAGATTTTTTAGCAGTGAGAATTTCACTTTTACTTTCAGCAAATTTTAGCTGAAGGAAAACTTGTGACAAGATTTTTAGCAGGATCTAGCAGGTATTTGTGGTCAAACACTATGACTGTGGGTAAATTTACATTTCTTCACGATTTGAATGTATAAACATTAAACGTTGTTTTCTGCCCTTGCTACTACTTGTTTTTATAATGAAACGTGATAAAATGCCTTGCTCTCTGCCTCATAACCATTATTGCTTCTCGCTTCCACTTCTTTCACCTGTATGCTTGCCTCACCTGCTCATCTGTATATGCCTTAACTCCACCCATTGCTTGCCCACCATCATCTGTGTTATGTTGTTAATGTCTATTGTGTAGTTTTTTTTAGTTTCGTTTGGTTACATTTTTTTTCTGTCTGACTTGTGTTATTTTCTGTTAAAATGCGTACTGATTGTTTGGTGGTGCTGTAGTTTTATGTGACAACAATCTGGCAACACTGAAATAAATGGGGTAAACTTCACCCTCATCTGGTTATGTGATGTATAATATTATAGCAAACTAATAGTTACACTCAAAGTCAGCAGTGCAATGTGAACAAACAAGCACAAAAATAAAAAAACAAGCAATGGATGAATAGTTAAATAAGCTAAAGTACCACAGAAACAAATGTATAAAAGCTGTCGGAGGTGAGTATTTACTATTGAGAAAGTTACACACAATGAAAATGGTACATAATATAATGTAGGCCTACTTCTGCCAACCATCCATAGCCACAAGATGGCAGCAATGCTCGTGACAATTGCTGAGTCATTGCATTGCTCAAGTTAATTCCCAACCCCAACCGTAACCTAACTGTAAACCCTAAAACCTTATTACAAGCCTAAAATGCTAACCCTAAAACCTTAAACCACTAACCTTCAAATCCTAACCATAAAACCCTAGGCAGTGGCTACAGAACCGCTTGTGGATCTTTAAATTTAAAACCTTATTTAACCACCTATAATACTAATGTGACAGGTAACGCATGACGAGGATGCAGTAGGCTTGGTAGAAACATAGGTTTCAGGTTTACCTTATACGTTTACTAACCTCATCAACCCTAATTAACTGCAGCCCTAAAAGCTAACCTAACTTTAAAACTACCCTAATGCTAAACTATCGCTAATGCTAACCCTCAAAGTTTGGAAAGTTTTGAAAAAGTAAAGAAAAACTGGTCCCAGGAATTGAAACGTGCAACCAATCACTACTATGAGAACGTAAGTCACATTTAGGTGAGAGGCACACCGAAAAACATTAGCATAGCAGACTGGAAACGTACCCGCTACGCTACCAGGACGACAATGCTTGAGTGACAAACTTATCACTTTATTCGAACCACGTGATGCAAGGCGGTACAGTCAAATAAGTTTTAAAATAAGAAGATCCGTGGGTGGTTCTATAGTCACTTCCAAAACCCTAGCCTCAACCTTAAAACCCTCCCTGAAACCTTAACTTTAGTTTACAACCCCTGAAACCGTAACCCTGAAAACCTAAGCCTGAAACCCTTGGCTAAAACCTTGTGTCCACAGATGCAATGTCTCAGCAGTTCTCATTGCAGCTGCCATGTTGCCACCAGGGCAGGTGAAATGGTTAAGGTAGGTTACCTCATGCAAGGTGAAATTTTCATTGTGCTTAATGTCATAAATACTCAACACTGACAGCTTTTGTGCATATATTTGTTGTCAGTACATTGTAATGAGTCCATCAACATGTACGTTAGCCTTGTGTTTTCTGATTTGGTGTTCAACTAAAGTTTGACCAAAATTGTTTTTTGCCTTTACTAGTGCGTGCCTCTGTAATGTCATGGTTGCTGCATGGCTTTCTGCTTCATATCCTCCACTGTCACTTAATTTCTCACCATGTGCATCACTCCCTTGTTCATCTGTATAGCCTATCCCTGTTAGCTCTTCATCCATGCATTTTTTGAACATCATCATCTGTTTTATGTAAATGGATGGTGTACATATGATTTAATGTTTGTGTGACCTGGTTTCCTTTTGCTACTTTTGTATTCAATGCTCTGTTTTGTCATTTTCACTTGTTAATCATCTTTACTTCAACCTTATATTGCTTTGAACTTAGTTGAAGCACAGGGGACAGTTGATGACGGGTTGTTGTGCAAGTATTATATTCGTCAATAGTTTTATGTGCAGTAGACTATATTAAAAGAAAAGGTAATTTAGCCATTGTGAAAAGTATATCAAAAACAAATCTTTATTGTTTTATCTCCTTAAGCATAACAAATGAATTCTAACATTCTTGCAAACATGCATATCTTTAGCATTGGAAATTATCTTATGAAGAAGCATATCATGAACAGAATTTGTGATGTGAGAAAGTGGTATCTTTGCCACTGTTTAATAACAAACTCTTCTGTAAATCATATACAAAATGGTCCATGATGAAGTTACAGTGTTTTGATGTGCTCCACTTCCCTTAACTCTGATGTTTGTACTATTAGAATGATTAGCTTAGTCCAAGTGCTTTTAGCACTTGAAACGCTTTTCAGTACAGCCCAAAATTTAGCTAAAGATCAAACCTTTGACTTATAGTGGTATATGGTTAGCTATGCCGTTGTTTAATTGTTGATGTGTTTAACTTTTATAATATTTTTGAAAAAGTGTAATTTAAAAATTTTTTTGGATTGCATTGTTGGGCTGAATTACTTTTACAAATGTTTTGATTTTTTGAACAGTTCTTGAATCCACTAGTTTTATGTATGCTTGCATAGGGTCATTTGAGCAATCATCACATGTTCAACTGAATATGTTTATCAGGTTCATGATTTTTCATATTCTTTCCTTGAAATAGCCAAAACCTTAAACACGACTAATTAATTACCTCGAGTTTCTACACAGCTAGTTACCACTCGGTATAGTATACAGCTAATTATGTCACCTCTAGAGATTCACTCAATGCCTTGCTCAATACCCTTTACCCTTGGGAAAAATGTTCGCTACTTGCTGCATAAAAAAGCCACACTGCTGCTTGGTCAGAAGCCTTCTCAACCACTAATGTTAGACCTGCTGAACCCTGATGAACTCTGTGTTGCAATTTCCCTCCAACTGCTGCCAAAATTTTTTGAAAGCACGAAATGCTGCTGTGGAAAAATGGTTGATCATCTGGGGCTCCAAGGACTCTAAAAAGTGCAAGCAGCTTCACTAGACATTCAGCCATCAGCTCCATTCTCAAAAGGTCATTAACCCACATTAATCTCCCTTCAACTGTTGTAATCAGAAAGCCTGAACAACAAGTGCGCAAAGCTTCACAATGTGGCAGCAAGCAACAATAGAAATCACTCTATTATTGCATCTTCTTGCCACATATATATGGGTGTTATTCTTCACGCACATCCCGTTCGTGGTGAATCGCACATTCAACGCAATGCCAACGGAGAGATTGCAACAGCATTCCCTCCTTTTTACAATGAACCACACCAATCGCACGTTCTTTTTATGAAGGCTGTACTTGGCGTGACCTCCATCTCCTGGTCACAGCACCATTTTGTTGTGATTAGAAAGCCCGAGCAGCAAGTGCGCAAAGCTTCACAGTAGCAGCAAGCAACAATAGAGATCACCCAATGAGATCACTCTATTATTGCTTTTCTCGCCACATATATATAGGTGTTATTCTTTGCACACATCCCATTCGTGGTGAATTGCACTTTCAACGCAACGCCAATGGAGAGATCGACTTCAAGTCCCTGGTATAAATTTCTTGAAGCCTAGTATGGGATGCAACAATTGTGGACATTTGCTCAGTGCCATTACAAAAAAGCCCCATTGAGGCAGGCACCGTAACAACTGCACTAGGGTTGATTGTTTTAAATCAAGCAATAAAAAAAAATCAAGCAAAAAATCATATGCAGTTTTAAAGCTTTGTGTGAGTTTTACGACACATTCAATTAGCATTCTGGGTTTTCACAAATATTTGTATAGAAGGCAGAGAGTTTTTATGACAACACAAGTTAAAAGCACTTAAAGTTTTATTAATCATAGCTTTTGAGAGGTCACAGATTATATGTGAACTAACTGCAAAAATGACATGTGGACTGAAATCAATCATCCTTGCATGGCTTGCAGAAGTCAGAAATGTTTAAATGCCATAAGTTTGAAAGTATAGACTGGCATAAAGTGAAAGTTGCATCTAAATTCCATCAAGCATATTGGTTATTGACTGCACGGTCAAGACATAATAGTTGTGTGACATTTTTCATTCAAAATAACAGATATTATAGGTGTTTAGCATTTTATGCATATGTAAGTTATATTTTTGCAGAAGCTGAACTAGTGAAAGCTTTGTTACAATAATTAACTTTAGTAATAGATTTTGCACTGAAAGAACTGGCAAGCTTGTGCTTATTTAAAAGCTTCTTAACATGCAATGAGTGTCAATGAACTTGCTAAACTGATGGTTTAAGTATTGCCATTTCAATAAATATTTGATTTTGTATACTGGCACTGCTGTTATGAACTGTTCTGCATTATCCCTATATCAATGGTATAATTTTACAACGTTAACAGACAGTACAGGTACAATTGTACCTTCATGTATTTTCTAAAAAATCTGAGCTTCAGACATAGCTGAGCTAATTTTTGGATAGTAATTAGAATGTACATTCAATTTAAGTTAGGTTTTGGAAAATGATGGCTTTTGTTTGTATTGAACGTACAGGGGTAGCCTGCAAGTAGTTTTGAAGGGACAAATTCTTTTCTCGAGAATTGTTTCGTGTAGTTTGAAAAATGTTGTGATTTTACAACATATTTGTGTTCCTTTGCATCTTCTTGTAACAGCATTACTGCATTACTCCGAATGAGCATTACAATTATGCTGTACACTTGAAGCCCGCATAAATCAGCAGTCTGTTAGTGTTTCTAGCAAGAGAGACATTCAAATTGACCGTGAGTCTAGAGTAGATCAGTGATTCTTAACCTGGGGTAAATTTATCCCTAAGGATAAATTTTATGTTTTTGGGGAGTATATACTGAATCATAAATTATAGCAAATGTAAATTTTTGTAAGTTTTTACAGAATGTAAGATCTTGGATTATTAGGCTAGTTATAGTTTACCTACAGGACAAAATACAAAAGTACATCCGACAGTGTTTTGTTTGTAGTTCGATAAGACACTTGTCAGGTGTCATAGAGCATTGTTATGAAATAGATTTACGGATATATCACACAAACTGGAGATGTTGCACCTTGGATTATGATTCAGAGTTATGCTTGATGATAAGTTTTCGCTCTTTTTACTTCGTATTTACACATGAAGGCTACCAGATTCATTTCAGCACCACATGCACGCAACAATGTTTCTGTTCACGACTTCGTTTGGATTGTGTACATAAAACGAGATTGTAGCTCTATCAAAATTAAAAATTCCCTATTGTGCAATAAATTCCACTGTTTTCACAATGTTCAGACTCTGGTGCTAGTTTTCTCTTTCTCTTCACAGCATGCTATAGACTGGTCAATGGACAGCCTTTTTTGGTCTTTTTAGTGAACGAGTTGTTAAAGGATAAACAAATGCAGGTTTCAACATTCTCAGTTATGTTGAGTAAGGTGACTTAACTGGAATCATACATGGACGTCAGGTCATCTTCATCACAACAGATGATGTTCAAAAACCTCAGTGTATTTTTTTCTCCAAAGTGCCTGGCAACAGTTCGATGAAGCCATCAATTTTGTAAGCTTGCTTCACTCCATCCCACACACATACATGGCAACCACATGTCTTTGCAGACCAATTGCGCTCAATTTCATGCTGTAGGAATAAGAATTCTGCTTTTATCAGGGTTCGTTTCTGAAGACATGTTAGGATTGGAAGCATCTTGTTACGCTGCTTTTGCAATAGCAAAAGAAAAGAAAGCACATACAATTGGGGAGTGACTTACCAAACCGCACATTATGGATATAATTGAAAGAGAAGAAAAGAAGAAAGTTAAGAAAATGTATTTGTCAAACCATACAGTATGTTGTCATATAAGTGTTATGTCTAGTGATATTTGAGATCACGTAGCAGATGAAATTTGAAGTAATAAGGCAAGAGTCAGCTTTCAGCTAACAGGGGTTACCAACCTTTCTCTGACCATGTACCCCTTAATCCTTTAACGAATGAGCTAGCCAATATATTGGCCCGATCTTTTTTGGCCATAAATCGCCAGCCGCTAGATCTAGAGAGCTGTTCCAACCCTCTGCGGATTCAGCAAGTCTTGTAGTCAATATCGAAAAAATAATTTTTTTCGTTTTGGGTTTGAGCTTTTCTGGGGGGAACATCACAAGTAGGGATGTTTTTGTGCTATTTTGGCCATCTTTGCCTGGCCCTGGGCGCCGTCCCAATGGGCCATTTTTGGACTCAAAGTTTAGTTGAAAACTAGGTGAACAAAATCCACATCTATAGAGCCCTTGATTGACTTTCTAGCATATCGCGAGCAAAAATAATGGCTCCTAAACCAAAGTTGACCAAAATTTTGCTCCCTCAAAAGCCACTCTGGGGGGCATTTCACCCCAGGCAATAACTCGCCGACAGATTGAGCTAGAGAACTGTTCAAACCCTTTAAAGACTTGTGAAGGTATGTAGTTTCCAATAAAAAAAAAACGTTTTGGTTTAGGATGTCTGCTTTTTTTAATGCGTATATAATGATAGGATGTTTGTTATTTTTTGCTGACATCAGCATTTTTGTCCGACCTCCCTTCAAGACCCGCAGGAGCCATTTAACACTTTTAGAGCCGCCTGGTTTCGGCGATTTTCACAAAAAAACAGCAGTTTTTGGTTGCCTCACCAACACCCTAGCTCCTCCGCCCATTGCGCTAGAGAGCTGTTCAGCGGCACAAACGGATCGACCAGTCTAGTAGATTGCACACAAAAAAAAAATTTTGCTTGGGGGTTGCGGGTTTTTTGTGAGTGACGTCATAAGTGGAGGACTTTTTGGTCACCTTGGCCCACATTGCCTGGTCCTGGACGTCAACTGTTAGTTGGTAGTATTTCACTGAAGTTTTTACTGGAAACTAGGCTACAATCCGAGTCTTTTGATACTTTGGATGACCTGCTGGGGTTTCCGGTTCAAAAGTTAGGTTGTAAGTTAGTAAAAATATTTGACTAATTATCTAATTAGATAATTATTTAATTTGTTTATTTTAAATCATAAGTTTTGAACCAGAAACATTAGCAAGTCGATCAAAGGCTCAAAAGACTCAGACTCGAGCCTAGTTTCCAATGAAAACTTCAGCGAAACACTTTGGCCTAGCGGTTGGGCCCTAGGCCAGG
>JGI24021J15306_10007495_pt1 | contig 13296 bp, 8 predicted proteins | sample Ectturendosymbi1_FD_15306 | JGI IMG/M metagenome (IMG submission 15306) | reverse complement strand
GGCTTTTGTGCTCCTGTCTGTACAAATGGGGTATGGCTTCCTCTGCGGCCTGTGAGTGTGGCGCAGAAGAACAAGCCGTCGACCGTGTTGTCCTCCAATGTCCAATCCATCGACCTTTTCATGGACTGCACGGCCTGACGGTTCTGGACGATGAGACTATCGAATGGCTGCTCAACATCTGCCCCGAGATCTAGTGCGGCCAAGCAGTGGTTAGAATAACTGGCTCAAAAGATGAAGAAGACTTCTCGTCTAGGAGAAATTTTGGTGTATTTGACCGTTTACGGTACGCTTTGATAACAACAGCAGGTCCGCAACAAATTAAAATGCCATGGGTGGCAAAACATTCTGCACAATCTAGAAATTACAAAATAGGTTCTTGGCTCAAATTTGATAATTTTTTTACAATTTGGACGTAATTGTCCAGTTTGCACCTTCTGCAGAGCTACGTCGTTCAGTAGACTTCATTATAACTTCGGTGCCAAATTCGTCAGCAATACCAACGCAGAAAGCATATGATGGACATTTGCGTCCAAAGTAAAAAAGGCTAAAGAAAATGTCGCTTACCCTGGTCTAGGGTTGTATATATTAGTAACGGAACGACCATCACCAACGATACTATCCAAATGGAAGCACAGATCTGCGTGAAAATGTAAGCTGAAGTATGCATTGAAGTAAAAAAGACAAAATTAAAGTCAGCAACTTGCTTGATATCAACAAGCTCTCGCTATTTTTTTGAAGTTAAAAACTCCTAAGATGCATAGTAAGCGATCAACTACAAGCTAGCTGTAGTCTGTGAGTATGAAACCACTATAATCGCGAAAAATTATTAATATTTGACATTGGCGTAGAAGACGACGGTTCTGTGAGGGTGGCCAGCCCCTATTGCTGAAAAATGTGTGAAAATCGGGCGAATCAGGGCAACAGGCGTTTGAAAACCGTGAGGTCCTGAAAACTGGTTGACCTTTTTTTGCTCAACCAAAATTCTTCTAATTTCTAACGATAGAGTTCCACTTTACATGAACTAAGCCAGCTACAGACATTGGGCCAGTGACAATTTTTCAGATCAAACTGTTTCTCCCTCCTTACAGGTAAAACTTCATTATAAAGCTTGTAAAACACAGCTGCAGCACTTAAAAAAAACTTCCTTGCTGAAATTCTTGTTAATTGCATGGGTTTATTGTGACGGGGCATCGCATTTTAGTAATACTTGGTGAATGCCTAACGGTTTCATCTAAACTACATCTGTAGAAAAAGCTCGAAAAATCTTGTCCCATTTCATGTTTCTTTTCATGAGCGAATGCTTTTTAACACAAAATTTTCAACCAATTTCTTTTCTAGATTTTCACCAAATATAACGCGGTCTACTGCTTCAAGTTAAGAAAAGATTTTCGCACCCCATCTAAAGTTTTTTCACAAAGAATCAAAGCTGTGCATAACGTAAGGAAAACGTTCAGGTTTACAAACATGTGCTTTGGAAAATCAGTAACAACTCTGGTTGTGTTTGCCAAGTATTATATGTCGTGTCTGCACGGTCGTAGCTGGCGACTAAACTACAAATTAAATGCCTCTTTTTCGCTAACCACTTCAACTTTGTGAACGTGTTAGACTGTCAGCTTCACAGGTGGTTCTCATGATCTTTTCAGGTTCACGTCTATTTAATACGATTATAGCTCACATGCCTCGGACCTCATGGCGAAGAGGTCCCCAGTTACCCAATTAAAAAATAATGTTCCATCCAGTGGTGGAGAGTCAAAAACAAAAATAGGAACACCCCGGGGAAAAAGGCATGTCGTACGCAGTGGTTCTTAACCTGGGTTCGATCGAACCCCTGGGGTTCGACAGAGCTGTTTCAGGGGTTCTACGAAGGTCATTTGATTTCAGTAACCCATTTTTACTTTGTTATATTGGGCAAAAACGGGGTTCGACAAAAGCTTTGAAAACTATACGTAAGGGTTCGGCGTGTTTGTAAAGGCTAAGAACCACTGTCATATTGTCAAAGAAAAATGAGTGCCGCAGTAAAAGACAGTGAGGAAACGCCAACGCAATCCCTATTTCACAAAAGGTGAGTAAAGAACGTTTCCAGGGGCCGGGTTTCCCTATAAAGACTACACCAAAGGTCTCATCACGCCATCAAAATTTCAAGTGGTTAGCACCACTTTTCCTTTACTCGGGATGCCGATAAATGTAGAAACACGTCCAACAAGCAGCTTAGCTTTTTAGTGGTAATCACAGTCATAGTCAGGGGAGGGCCACGATTACCAAGACTCCTATTTCAAAGGAAAAATGTACCAATTTGCCAAAAGACTAAGCAAGTTTATTGTAAACATCGACGTGTTTCGCGTGTTTGCGTGGAAGTTGGGTTCTGATAGATGTCCTTTGTTTTCTCTTCACCGTTTTTAATAAACTTACAAAATTTTGTGACATTTTGGGGCTTCGGCAATTACCACTGGTCCCCGTCGTTTGCTCTTACCCAATCAAAAATCCTGCATGGCTGGGCCTCTTGTAGAAATACAAGGATTAAATTTCAGAATTATGTCCGAAATGTTTAATCTACAAAGAGACAGCATTGTGCAGTGATTTTCACAAACGTCGTAAATTCATTAAGGGGCATTAAAAATGTTGAACAAACAACATACAAAAAATGTATTCTTGCTCGTGCGCCACTTGTTGGAGGTAACGACGTAAACCACGGCAATGTAACGGTCGATCGACATGGCAGTGAGGAAGAAGATGCTTGCAAAATAATTGAGATATTTCACAGCTTCCACAATCTGAAAAAAACAGCGTTGCAACTTGTAAGAAGCAAGCGAAGCTTGAGTTCCATTGTACCAACAATGCTGGGCGTCGACTCATACACACGGAATGGCGATACGAAATTCAGGGTAAGGTGCAATAGTCTCTCACGCAAATTTCATTTTATGTAAGGCCTCTATACGCAGACCAAAGCGAATTAACAGAGTTCAAGAATACCCGCCAGAGGATGCAGCAAATGGATAATAACAGGCATAGGCCTGCTTACGAAAGCAAGCTTCAATTTATGTGTTCAATTGCAGCTTAAAAACATACAAGTTGGTGGTACAAACCTGCTAGAAGCGTGCTTGAGAGACATTTTCCCTGGTAAGAAAAATTATTGAAGAGTTTGTGCGCTTGCGAGAAATCTTTCATAAAACTTAAAAAGATGTTGAACTTACCAGTTGTTTCGCAAAGAAAGATTTTTTGCTCAAGACGAGCTGCATAAAATCATTTAGCTTCTCAAAATACATTTAGTCTCTCAAAAGTTGAACATCTGATTATACATGAAGTGAACACCTATTGAAATGAAAACGTTATGCCATGCACCTTTTTGCCATCAAACCCTTCACTGTCGATAACTGCATTTCTCCAACAAAAATCTTGAGCAATTGACAGATATTTCTAAACCGGTCTCATAGCAAACAAACTTAAACCTGAGCAGCACAAGCTTTCATGTCGAATGACCCGTGACTCCCCAGCTGTCTGCAGCTATTTCAAGAAGACGCACGAACCTAGGAATCTCCATTGTTTGCACTGTGAGTATCAGCTCAAGAGTTAACCGGTAACAGACTTCATATCTTCATGTTCTTACACAATAAATATTTAAAAACTTTTCAGTTACATTTTATAAGAAAATATCATTCATAAGTTTTTTTACGTCTTGGACGAATAGCTGCAATTCGACTAGTGTTGTTCAGTGGGCGTTCGATGATGATGCCTTGACTTAAACTAATATCCAATAGCAAACACTGTCTGAAAAATTCGAAGAAATGATAAAAATAATTAACGTGAGTGAAAACCGTACAAGTGGACATAGGCGTAGCCAGGGGGTCAGGAGGGCATGCCCCCCACATTTTTAGAATATCTAGTCATTTTGCGCTTTGAGAGGCGGTATCCCAAACAAAATACTGTAGCTAGCCTGAAATCAAAATTTTTGTCTCCCCCAATTTTTTTGGCTGGCTACACCACTGCAAGTGGCTTGAGCTTGGGAAATTGAATGAAATTTGTGGAGTTCTGGTTGACTGACGCTGACCTGTATGCCTGTCTCGCAGCGCGCGGAAGGAATTCATTTAGTAGGGTTGTTTTTGATCACCGCGAAAGTTTTCATTTGTGAAAATAGCGCAAAATACGGGACGATATGTCAATACAAGGTCTCGCATTGTTTTTGCATAAAGTGAAGTTTACTAGGTAGGCCACGGCAAACCGAAGTGAAAAGGTGCAAATAAAGGAGATGATAGATTAATCAATCACTTGAACATCAATTCAGGTTTGCAAATAAGTTGCAAATTATTGAGAATATAATGAAAATAGTGGTTTGTATTATTAACACCATAAGACAGACTATAATGAAAATAGTCGTTTGTATTATTAACACCATAAAACCCGGTTATTTGCCATCTCACAAGGATGGCAAATTTCCGGGTTTTTATTTACTGCCACCGGTGTTCATTTCATTCTAAAATGTTACCCGTAAGGGTAGCTTGCCAACAATTCCGACGAGTTTTTCGCAGAAAAGATCAAACAGAAAGTATACTGTACCTTAATTTGGTCGCCGAAGGCATAAAATACACGGTATTTGTGTTACAGTTTTTTTCTATGGCCATCTCAGAAACCATTCGAAACTTTTTTTCTGATTACACCTCTCCCAGTTTGAAATCAAACCAAACGGTGTTAAGGTTGTCAGTTTACTTTGTACCAACCAACACACTTTGCTGAAGGCAAAACAGAGAAAGCCGTTGACGCCCATGAGTCATGAAAGAATAAATTGCGTCAAAGCGCAGCATCAGAACTATGCGCCAATCAAACACTTGCGGTATTTCGTCTCGCATTTTTGTCGTAAGTGGATTATAATTATAACTTATAACTTGACTCTCTGAACAGAATTAATGCGATTTTTGTCAAGACGTATAGGAATGCTGTTTGCTTTTGCCCATTTAAAGTTTTGCTGTAGATCTTTATAACAAGAAGTGCGGTGCAACATGCTTGAAAACACCCGGCAAACAACCCTCGAAGCTATCCACACGACCATGTTTCACAAACACACTTTTCTACAAAAAAGGAAATTTTTAGATATGAGAAGCAGAAGTATTTTTGACTTACTTGTGCAACCGAAAGCTACTTTATCAAAAAAGTAAAGCAATTGAAGTATAGTTCGTACTGTGTCACTGTGAATCGTAGCTATGGAATAGATGTCGATGGGTGAAGAAGTAAGAAAACATCTGCTTTCACTAATGCATCAATCACAGCATCCTACCTACCAGGGCCGCAATCAGGTGGTAATTTCGGTGGTGCAAAATGATTGCAACTTGTTGTTTTACCTAACAACTAAAAAGGTTTTGGCGCTTTCAAAATGTTTTTGAAAATTTCGGGGCGAGGGGGCAATTGCCCGGTTGTCCAGCCCGCTAACTCTGATTTTTTATTTGCTCAAAGTTAACATTTTACTGTTGTATCACCCCAGGTAGTTTGTTTTTAGGCATTTTAATTTTTCTTATATTACAGCATACATCTTGTAATTGTACAAACGTAGCCTAAAATACATATTTACAGCATTGTACCGGTACAAGAAACCCTTTTATTGCTTTAGTGGCAAGTGGTTTACTCGAATCAGAAATTATCTGGGTTCTGATTTAGAGAACCTTTTCCTTTTTAACAGTACTTACAGTGGTTTGATGTTCTTTTGTAAAGCAAACGTAACTCGTTTGCATGCATACTTTTACTGGCTGCTGGAGCTAATACTCGTAAAAGAAAACCTTGATCGCTGATGTTGCAAAGTTATACACTTCAATTGTATCCCATTTAGTGCAAAAATGTATCATGGTGAGACGGTGGAACGTGATACAACGCACAAACTAAGGGTTTTACAGTTGTTCGCACCTTGCACATGCCAGCTCCGAACGGCCACGACTGAAGAACTCTCTGAGTTGAGCTGAACGGAAGAGTGACCAAGAACAGAGTGTCAGCCACGGCAAGATTCCAAATATAAATATTTGCAACAGTTTTGGTCATTTCTTTGCTTCCAAATATGACAAACATCACCTGAAATAAAAAAACGAACTTTGTTACTTTCTGAGCTGATTGTGTTCATCACTTCGGTGGTATTCTGTAGTATGATAATTCTTCTGAAACAATAGGCTACATTATAAACTACACAATAATTATTATTATTTTCACTACTCTATTGTTAGGCATTCGTTTGCTCCTGTTTATAGTTTTCATGGAATCCCAATTTTAACTGTAGGGAAAGCAGGGATACTAGTACATTTCCATGGTTGACTCGTAAATAAGATAATGTTGCATAGCTATGATTGACAACAGATCTACATGGCCAATTTCATTTTTTCCAGGGTGGTTTACGAGATGGGTGGAGGACTAAAGGATAAGACCAGAGATTATTAACGCTTAGGGTCTTCATGCAGATAATGATCTTGAATGCGGTTGTATAAAATTGGGCTTAAGCTTCTTTCATTTAAGTCTAAGAGCACACATCTACCAGGTTCACAATTGTAGCAAAGGGCTCATTCTCAACTTTCGTTTTATACTTGCCTCATCCTTGTTGAGCTATTTGAAACTTGTGGTAAAGCATTTCTGATAAGTAAAATGGTGAAATACGACACCCTGATGTGATTTTTACATTCTTTTATGGTGTTTGTCTTGCTGAAAAGTTTGGTTACGCAGCACCCTAGTTGGAATTACTAGGATAGAGATAATAAACAAACTTCAACGGTTTCCACTTCCACAGTAGACATCTGCTCGAGTTACTGCTCAATCAGCAAATACGGGCCTTAGCCCTCGATAGTTTGAGGCTCGTTCTGTTTAATTAGCGTACAAACATTTGTCTTCTGGCCCAAACTTATCAAAACGGCCAAAAAGCTGCAATATTGTATAGTTTAGAAATCAATTTTTTTCTAGCCTTGGATATAACTGATTTAGCTGCCCCATCTGCATGTTACATTTTTTGTCCCTTCCACGTTTCTCCTCGCACAATCCTTACTGTCTGTTATCTCTCTTTCTTTTTGTTCTAAAATCAGTGTTCTTAACAGAGGGTACATTAGTTAATAAAAATTAAAAGTTTAAAACTGGAGATATTTATTCTTTTTTGTTATGAAGCTTGCAAAAACTGAAAGGTGTGTGTCTCTGGACATTAAATGATAATTAAACTCATTTGTCTGGCTTTGCTTGAAGGGATAGATGTAATAGCACTGGCAGAAACACTTGGAATTTTTGAAAACGCAAATACAGCAAAAACAATTTAACAACACAGCATGAAGTCCTAGTGTCTCACCAAACCGTTTCCAATCAGCCCCACGACGCAGATAATGCAGTAGACTATCGGAACTACTACTTGGCTTGGTGCAGAGTAATCCTTCATGTCGTCTAAAAATTTGAGATGCTCACTACAGTTCCATGGCAACGGGTCAGCGAACCCGCTTTCTTGTGATAAGTTGTTGAACAGAGAAGGATCGAAAGGATTGTAGTTGCTGTCATCTTTCAACGGGTTTTCCACATAAGTGTCATAATGCGAAGGACTCTGCACAAAATCACGTCCATTTGGAGAATAGTTTCTATAATCCATTTCAGGGAGTTGCGTGAGTCAACACTCCAGAAAATCTGGCATCACCACAGGAATACTATTTGAGTGAAAAAAGTTCTTAAATAACGCGTTTTCCTCAACTAGTTATTGCGAAACCTGGAAAGCTTAGCCACATGTAGAACAAGAACTTGTTTTACGTTGTTGAAAACCTTACATCTTTTCTCTTTGTTCTTCAAAGCGACTTGCGGTCCTATTCACCTAATTGGACTGCCAACTTAACCTACAGAAAGATCGATCGATCAGGGGAAGGCCTGAAAGTCGAAACTCATCCGCATCTGCTACACTTTATTGTAACGGCTTCCTTTGTTTTAGGTCTATAAACTGATATAGACCCCTTTATTATTTAAATTGACACGTCTTTTCATTTGTATTTCCAAAAGTAAATGTTTTATTACTATCTTGTTTTCACTTGCTCAATCATCGTTAGTTACGTTCACTTAAATTAACAACAGTGCAAATTTCGCGTCTACCGTAAATCAACTGTTACAGTGACATTTTAAACCAACAGTAGTAGTAAAATGTTTATGCAGCAGTTGTTGTGTAGTAGATAGCTGCTAGGTACAGTGAGTTACATCAACTAAGAGCTGATGCAACACAAAACTAAGAACCTGACTAGAAATATTTTTTGTTTTATTTGGAAATCCCCATTAGGTTTGGTTACCTCTTTTCCATAACCTTCCTTTTGATACACTAAATACACACAAAACCGTTTCATTATGTCGCATTCGGAACCTTGCACAAATCCTTCGAAATTTTACTTGCTATAGCTGAGCGATTTCTGCAAATCAAGTACTCATTTTCAGGCCAGCAAATCCGCAATAGTCGTTTCCTTGGACTGTTGTCCAAGTTTGCACGTATCTAATGTGAAAGCTTAACTCGTCTGGTTCACAAAAGGCGTCATAACGATATGGTCTGTTAGTTGAAATGTCAGCAAAGTCGATCAGTTGCGTGCAGCCCAGAGCAGCGAAGAAGTTCTGTGAGGTTCAGTCCGCGGTTTGCAGTAACCCGATGCGGTCAATTACTGCGAATGGCAGCATACCGGAAGTTTCCAAAAAGGGTTTTGCAAGAAAGAAATGAGCTTTTGGGACATTACTACTACAAGGAGCTTCCGATTGTTCGTGCGGGTCACTTGAAAAGAACTAAAACAAACAACATTTTTGCTCGCCGCGTCGATTGAAATGACAGCCAGAAAAATTCAATATATAGCGACAAAGAGAGCCTCGCCATAAGAACTACTTTATCAACCAGCCTCAAAGCATCAACATCTGTAATCCTGACCATCTTGCACAGACGAAACAAGACTTTCATGTGGCATGGCTATGATATCGAAAGCGTTTTTCGCCTTTTCTAAGCGCGTAGCTCTTGCTTTATCTTGAAAGAAACCAGCTTTCGCGGCTTGTAATCAGGACGGTAAAAACTTTCGACTCTAACTCCGACTCCTATTTTTTTGGTGTCACGACTCTGACTCTACATTGACTCTTTTACATGTAAAAATCACTCCAAGTTATTTTGCCACCCTAACAAAGGTATAGCTTTGTCTATAACGCAGCAGATTTTAATGTTATTTAAAAGGTTTCAACAAGCATTGAGTACCACAAGCAGAGCAACACACTACCACTAGTCAAGAACCACATAAATTTATGTACTGTATTTTTCATCTTCAAAAATTGATAATTTTTACCACAATCATTCGACGGTTTTATGTAGGTATTAAACATGGTGATTGATTTTGTTGAGGAAACAGATATGATCCTACATCTTTTTAGAAGTTTCTTAACATACTTAAAACTGAAAATTCAAAAAGATTACTTCTCTTTTCACTATGAGTGGCAACAATGAGTACCCACTAGTAGCAGTTGTTCCCTTCCAAACGGTTGTTACTCACCACGAGGTTGACCACACTAGGCATTACAGTCGCGTAGTAGCGTATGTTGGCTCATCAGAATCACCACCAATATTTGTTCTGTTGAAAACCATATATTTTTGCTAAAAAGTTTGTTTTGTGATTTTAAAAAATTATTTTTTTTTGCTTTAAAAAAAATTTTGTCATACTGTGTCTCATGAGTATCACCACGTCAGCATGGGCGCAATTTTGTTGTAAAGCGTGAGACAACTTGTTGCGAAACCATTAGTTACTATAATCTTCGGATCGATGCTGCTGCGAAGCTTTGCAATCTTGTTTTCTGAGTTTTTTTAAAAACAACACTGATCACTCTTCGCTTTATCCATTCAGATGATTTACAGTTTAATTAATCCCATTACTCAAATTTGTTACCGCACACAGTACAATGACAACCGTACAACATGACCACGTATAATGGCATCTGCTGTTACACACAAGGTAAAGTCACGAACTTGGTAATACGTGATGTCCACACTCAAGCAGTACTATTTAATATTAACAGGCTGCTGATCAGCACTTCTGTTAATCAAAAGAACAGCTTGTTTGTATACGTATGAAATAATAATTATATGAATCGGAGGCCATGCCGCTACATGCATGCAATGGGGAATCACACCAAATGAACTTACACAATTTAGAAGCAACCAAACACTTTTGTGCTCATTTACTGCTACAAATTTTTCAAAGCTTTGTTCTGATGTTAACAATTTTGGCCATCCTCTGCGTGTGGCACGCCGCTACATGGTTTATTCTACACACTGTGACATCGTTCACCACATCATGTCTTCACACTGTGACATCGTTCACCACATCATGTCTTCAGCCTCCGGAGAGCACTGAATGACCGGTCGCCAGTGCATGAGCAGCTTGGTGTCATATTACCGATAACCTCAGGAGTTTGTCTGCTTCGGGAAGCAATCTCCTAGTTCGATATTGTTGGATCATTATCATCACAGACTGCTGCCGTGCATAGGTCCGTAGCCAGGTTTTAAGATGTGAGGGGAAAAATACGTTTTTATTGGGGGGGATATTTTTGTTTTTATTATGTGCCTAAATTTTTTTTCTGGGCACAACAAAATTTAGGGGGCACATAAAAATTTGGGGGAGCCTTGCCTCCGAATGCCCTCCCATAACTATGGGTCTGCTGCCGTGGATTCTTGTTCCTGATAAAACTTTTTAAATTGGCTGGAGCGGTAACTTGCATATTTTTTGTAATGAGGCTTTGCTTTGACTGATATACTATCTGTCAGGTTCTGCTTCACTGGCGTTGGAGCACTATAGGCTTTTTTTGCAAATAAATGTCTGTGATTAACTTACAGATTTTACGCTGTGGCACTGGCCCGCTTACATTTTCACTATTAGCATCAAAACGACAACGTCCAAATATAAACTTATTGCGCAAATCCCTTCCTAAGTCCAAGCTGAGCCACCGCAGGGAGCGATTAAAAAGGAAAAAATGACAAGATTTCCCATTCCCACGGAATATGTCAGACTGAGGTAAGGGTTCAATCTAACAACTGATTTAATTTTCGTTTGTCTTTTACCAAACAGACACGTGGCAGTAAGGTGTCTTTCAATTCGCAGCCTGTTCGACAGGATACTGCGATTAGTGCAAAGTTTTGGCTGGATGATATGAATCGCTTTGCGTATGTATGACAAAAACAGTTCCGTTCTTTTGTTACTCTCACGACTGCTAATGCTTTTGCATGCTCCTCCACATACTCTCAAAGTTGGCTTTATCAGAGCTTTCAATTGCATTGCACCAAACGCTGAATCGCACTGCTCGCTCGTGCATATCGCTCGTCTTCTAGTAGAACACATCAATTTTCATGCATTTGATAGGAAGTGTTGGTTAGAGAGCGATTGATATCTTGTTTAAATTGCTTAACGTTACAAAGACAATAAACATTTTTGTTGCACATTTGGGGTAGTAAAGTTGCCCCCGGTAGCGTTGCACTGCATGCGTTACAGCTTGTGTACATATGGATCTGCTTCGAAAAGTCTATTTATGTTTTGTTTACTGTCAATTGCGCTGTGCAATGCTTACCTGGGACACCGCCAATACACTTTTTCGATCTAACGTTTGTAAGATTCACATCAACGAACAAATACTCTTAAAGGAACAGTGGCGTACGCAGAAAATTTCATAGGGTTTTCCTTCAGTGGCATATTACTGTCATTTGTATTTGGTGTGCGCTGTTTGTGACATCACAATTTGACGTCATATTCACGTTTCCAAACCAACGTTTTGGCGAAGTTTGTTGACATAATATGCATATTCTCCTACACGCATTCCCCTTGTTTTATGTGTCAGTGTACTGAATATAAACTATCAGCGCTCCAAGTTAGGATATCGGAGGAATATAAACTCATTAACGTTACGACACAGCAGATCATAACTGCAAAAATATCAGGGTGCGAGTTAAAACAGAGGAGTAAAACACACTCATCACTGCGTCAGAGCAATATACAACTGCAAAATCGTCAGAGCAATTTACAACTGCAAAAAGCAAAGTTGTGGTTTTCCTTTTTCCCTGGTGAGACATTATCAAATGCCTGAATGCTTCTATGTTAAAAAGAACTGTTTCTGAGCTCGTGCAGCAGTTCTATCGTGCTACAGAAATTGGAAATGTAGTCAGCGCTTGCGCTGATCAACCTTAGCAGACAAAATGAAGACAATTGTTACGGATCAAGTGAACTAATCGCGTAACACAATCTTAAACATGCGTAGTGGACGGAGGGTCTGCAAAAAGTGGTGACATGGTTTCTGGACGCAGATAATAACCGAGATTCCCACCAAAACCTAATTATTACTTTTTAGCCCATTCACAATGTTCCTTGAACTTTGCATGCAAATTTATTCCGTGGTATTTGCATTCTGTCCTCAATTAACAAGCAAAAAGTATGCGAGAACAGTTAATCTCCTTCGCCCAGGAAATAAAGTTTTCGTAAAATATCAAGTTCAAGGGGGGGTTTAACCTCAACCCCCCCAACCCTTGCGCACGCCCTTGTAAAGGAATGCTACTTTTCCACTAAACCTCTTGATATAGAAAACATTTGTAATTACGAACTAGCGAAATACATGTGCGTATGGCATACAATCAAATGCTGCCGTAAGAAATCACAGAGGAGTATAAATATTTATGAAATTATCACAGTTTTTGCACACGACAACCACATAAAAAGACATTAAGCACTGCTTTCTTAAAATCTGTAAAGCAACATCGCCAATCTATCTACGGAAGATCTAAGGCGTGGAATGCATTCTGAAAAGATTTATCTATTACATCTTATATCGCACATCTTTTAAATTTTATAAGCAGCTGCTCATTCATGAACAATTTTCATTGCTTCGCCATATTCAAGCAGACGTTGCCTTTTCTGACAATTTTTCGACGCTTGGTAACTGTCCAGTAACATTATCTGTAGCTCCGTTGGCTGCTTTTTGTTTTTTCTTCATTCGTTTTCATTTTTTAAGGTTCGACTGACTTGTTGAGTTTACAGTCATTTCGCCAGGCCTCGCGTTCTTTCACTTAAAATTAGGGCTGGGTTCAAGTAAGTAATTACTTAATTGCTTACTTGAAGACCTTTACTGGTTACTTGATGAAGTAATTTTGGCATTAGTTAATATTTCAAGTTATTTGCTTTTGGAAAAGAAAAACCTTGATTGTGTTCCTTCCACCTTCTCGGGCAAAATCTGAAAGATGCGTTAGTGCTGCCGGACTGTTCATATGAAGGGTTAGATCAGTGGTGGGCAAACTACGGCCCGCGGGCCAAATCCGGCCCGCCA
>JGI24021J15306_10007494_pt1 | contig 13296 bp, 5 predicted proteins | sample Ectturendosymbi1_FD_15306 | JGI IMG/M metagenome (IMG submission 15306) | reverse complement strand
CCCCCCCGCAAGAATTTTGGAAAATCCGCTAGTGGCCACCCCATGGAAATAATCCTTCCAACGCCCATGCTTACCACCAGGCCCCTGGTACAAGCTTTGATTCAGTGCCGTGCCGCAGAGATGGCAGCCTCCAATGCATCGTTTTCAACGACAAAACACTGCGGCCCATCAATCGCACGTAGAGCGGCACATTCCAACTGTTGCTTCCAGCTCGCAAAAGTTTTGTGTCCAGATGCGTCCAAAGAAAAAGTTTGACGACCGAAACCAGCTTACGCGATAATCAGACCTGGGAATCAACTTAGAGCAGTGGTTCCTAACAAGGGGTCCTTGCATCATCTGGGGATGCGAGACATCATTCCAAGGGGTGAGAGAAGCATCTATCTTAACGACAGGAAAGTGATCTATTCATCATTCACCTGCGGCTTTTTTGTTTTCTTTTTCAATGCATTGTACACCAAAACGTGGGGTTCGTTCACACCCATGTGTCACGATATTAATTATTCGCGTAAACTGCAATCTATTCTTCTTATTTACGAGCTTGTGGTAGTTTTTGCTCGAATGAAATAAACATTGACATTGTTGTTTGTGGCGTGTTAAATTACTTTTCTGGACAATTATAGGAGAGTTTAAGCATAGTATAAATACGAGTGGGTTCCGAATGTCATCATTCTTAGTAAATAGTTGTGAGGTGAATCGAGCGTACAGAAAAGGAGTCGTGTGCACTGCCTTTCATACTGAATTGAGTTGTTGCTCTTGTGAAAGTGTTTTGTAAATTTGGAGAGACATTAAACCTGCTCTGCGTAATTATGTATGGGGATAATATTAGAAGATTTTCTGATTACCATCAAAACCTTTCATCATGTTGAAAAAATGGAATGATGACCACGTTTGTGTTGGTTTCACTTTGATCGGAACAACTGAGGATTTTCAAAAGCCTCAGTGCATGTTCTGTGAAACTGTTTTCTCCAACGCAAGTTCGAAACCATCCATGGACGTCGGAAGGAGTTTTTCCAGGGGACACCAGGGGATTTTTCCAAAATTTTTCCAGGGGGGGCCAAAAGTAGTGAAAGTTGCTATTCTCACTCAAAACTAAGAAAAGAACCTTTTTTGTTAAAAACTTCAAGGCACCCTTTGCCCCCCCCCCTTCCGACGCTCATGAAGCTATCTCAGCTGCAAGAACACTTTGACAACAGACATGACGGTAATAGTGTTGCGGCCATGATGAAAAATCATTGCGAGCTAAAAGAGCCCGTATGGATTCTCCACCAACCCTTCCAAAATTGGCTGTTGTATCTGTTGACAAACCACTGCTACTGGCTTATACCAAATGGCGTTTGAAGTAACAAAGTCTAAGAAACCTCGTACTTGATTTTCATAACATATTAAAAAAATTTAATTCGTTTCCAAGCGTCTGAAAGCTAGTTCTTGATTATAAATTGTAGGGCTAGTGCGATGTCAAAAAAAGTTTTTTAGGGATGCAGGGGAAAAATGGTTGGGAACCCCTGACTTAGAGCATGAGGTGAACATTCCCATGACACGTTCTAGAACTTTGCTTTTTCTGGCACGGGCACGTTTCGTGGAGCTTGCAGTCGGTCGGGGTCCAGTTGGATAACACCACGACCAATTTGGTGACCTAAATGGTTTATTGCGGCTATAGACCTGGTTGTTTTAGATCAGGGGTGGCTAAACTACGGTCCGTGGGCCACCAAATACCTTGCACACTTTTTCAAGCACCACTTTTCCGACTGTTGACAGCAATGCAAGAACATTGGCTGCTACCTGTCACGTAAATCGCATTGTATCCAGCCCGTCAGTGGCCAGGCTGTCGCGAATTTAGCCCTCGGGTCAAAATGTTTGGCCACTCCTGTTTCAGATGATTCAATATATGATTACGAGGCTTTAACACGCTAAGCAGTTTTTTTCACGTTCTCATCGTGTTAGGTTGCCTTAGTGATTGAGACTTTTCCCCATAGGCCTTCATAGGCAATAAGCCACGAAGTTTAACAGTACGTGAAAAGAAGGCCGCACGTGCGTAGTTTGATTTAGCTGGTGGTCAGCACATGTTGGGCCGTTAAAGCACTTTTTATTGGGCCGTGGAACAGTGTCTGTTGTGGGGCGCGTGGTGTGTAAGAGCTAAAGTCGTCCTGCGCTGGTAGATTGGGCTAAAACATAGGCTACTGTAACTATGGAAGATTGATTGTTTGACGTTGGCAAAGCATTTTTTGTCATTCCAAGTTTGAAATTAAGCCTTAAACCAGGTGTAACCAACGTGGTGCCCGCGGGCCTGTTCTAAAAGTAAGATTAGCATGATCAGTGTCTTCACATTAAAGAATATCAGTACTAAAGAAATTAAGGGTAAACTGAATAACATTTTCATTTCAGAAGCGTGTACCAAACCAGTAGCCCTTCGAATTAATCGGTACACAAGAAGTAGCTCGCAGTTTTGAAAAGGTTGGTGACCCCTACTTAAACAATAAGCACGAGCCTTTAATTACGACTGAAAGGTGGTTTGGGTTACCATAACGAAAGTTTGCCGATAACTGGATTAAGCCAAGGGTCTCCAAACTACGGCCCGTGAAGCCATTTCATCTGGCCCGCGAAGCCAGTTTGCAAATGATGAAAAAATAATTTGTTCACGAAAAATTTGTTAATTTGGTGGTATGTGTCATATCCCGAAACAATCACATTACCTAAGACGTCCGGCCCTTGACATGCTTTGTAATAGCTTATGTGGTCCTCGGACAAAAAAGTTTGAGGCCTCTGGATTAAGGTATTCACTCAGGCACATTGGCAAGGGCGTAGTTTTGGGGTTAAAACCCCGCCTTGAGCTTGATATTTTACAAAAACTTTATTATAAGGCGAGTGTATAGGGCTTGATTTTTACAAAAATAAGGGAGTGTCTGCAGAAGATAATGCCTATAATGTCAACAAACTTCGCTTGAAAACATGAATATGACGTCACAAACAGCGCACACCAAACACAAATGGCCACCATATGCCACTGAATGACCCCCCCCATGAAAATTATCTGCGTACACCACTGCACAGTGCACATTGGTCACACTCACACTGAATTTTTCAAACCTGTGGAAGCATTGCTTCAGATTCACTCGTGCTTCTTTTCACACAGCATAAAATTACGTTGTTTGCCGCTATCAGCAGTCACTGCCTCGCTGCATTACATGCCAAGACGTCTGCGTTCAACAGCACCACGTGGCAAAACGCCTACTGCCGTAACTTGGAAGATTTGTTGCCACGTTATTGTTACGCAATAAAGAACAACAGCAGAACAATCCGCTCACAAGTAACGCAAGCTGCCTCTGCTGGCAAGAGCTCACCATCGCATAACACTATTAATCGGAATTAAGCTGCGACTTCAGGTTTAATGGAACTTTTTGGTTCTTTGTCTCAATTTCCATGAGGACAAATGCCCGTTTTCCCCCCCTGTGAACGCCCATGAATGGGTCTTGCTTCTTCTAAACAAATAAGTGATCAAATCAGGCAATTTCTTAGTAGTTTTAGCGTTTGGCCGATGCAGAATTGTCTGGTTTCACGCCAGGGCACGAATTTTTTTTAATAAGCTGAATCTGCTTTAAGTTTATATTAAGAACAAAAATCTTGCATGCCTAAAAATGTATTTACCCCCTCAAACCCCAAAAACTGGCCTGCGCCTCACGAGGGCCAGCTTAGCTCACGTAGGTCGGTTCTTGCATCACTCAACAGCGCCACCTCACGGAACGAAAACGATATTTGCCGCAGATCCAGACTTTCCACCACCGCAATCTTAAAGAGTTCTGAATCAAGTTTATTGCTAAACACCAGTCACAGAAGAACAACTGGAAAAACACAAAAAGCAAACCTGCTAACTTGACAAAACTACTTTAGACAGTCGTGTCATAAGTAACGATAAAGCCAAGAAATCAGCTTCGAAAAAATTGTATTACATCCATTTGACTCGACAAACGCTTGAACTTAGAAGTTATTTTCCCCAAACAGTGAATCGAAGTTGTTAAAACTTGTCTGAATAACATGCTGATTTCAAAAAAGCAAAAAAGTGCGCAGGTAATGGCTGCATTTCTTGTTTTCACCTGAATTACACTCGTTTTTCTGACAAGTACACAATTTCTTGATTTGACACGAAAACACATTTCGCCCTATTTTCAACCACTGAAAAGAACACTACATCCTTAGCAGGGATGCCAACATACGCTTAGTAGCATGTGCAGTCAAATCATTATTTCCTTCACGCGGTTCGCATGATCTTAAGCAGCACGTCCCCAAGTAAAGATCAAACGATAAGCTTTACAAAGTGTGTCGCAGCTAATATATGCATCATAGCTTGCAAGCAATCAACCACAGGCGCCATGCTTTCACAGACCATCGATGGCGGAGCCTAAAAATGTAGACGCTTACGCAGGTGTTTGTGAATTAGGCAAAGTTGATTAAATCTGTCAAAGATAAATATAGGAAAAAGCGTTGCCAAAGCAAAGTCACGTTACCCAATGACAAAAATAGCATAAATTTCTTAACAAAACTCAAAGATCAACGGCATTTTTTTGAGTATTCGGTGCTCTATCGGCTTTACATGCTGCCTACGTAGAACACTTGTCAGTTTTTTGAAGGAGAAATCTTCGGGTTTGTAGTTGATATCGGGGTTTTGATCGATGAGGCTGCGTACGCACCACTTCGTCCAGCCTCAGCCACTCAACATCTGTTTCCTTTGTTTCATGATCACACCAAATTGCGACACGCAACAACCTACTCCGGCTGTGTCCAACACGGCAAGACGAGCAGTGATGCCCCCCATCCACTCACTATGCAGCCGACTGCACAGCGGTGGTTCGTGAGTTTTGATCCTAACCGATCCTCTTCATGTGTTCTCATCCGACTAGCCGACTAGCCTGGTCGGTGCTCTCAGCGCCTGACAAGAGTATACGTGGTTTGAGCCAGTCTGGGCGTGTGAACGTCGGACAAGCTCTGGTCACAATCATGAAGACTGCCCAGTTGGCGCAGACAAACCAGGGACAGATGTTCCTGCAAATGCAGAGGGTTGCGTGAGCGAGTTAGACCCAAGAACTAACGTATCGGAATCGAATAATGACTACCAGTTCGCTTGGTTGGCACATAGTTCAGCCACGGTCACAGTCATGACAATTCCACGGTAATACATAAATAGAAGAATAGGTAACGGAAACAGATTAAACGTTTTGAAGGCAATTAGGGATTTTCATTTTCATTTCACTTTACTCTAATTTGAATAAGTGTGTAGCATCCTGTTATTTTCGGCTACAGACCGAAATGTTTTTGAAATGACCGAAAAGAATTAAGTCATATCGGTCAGAATGTCTGAAAATATAGGATAACACTGCTATGGCGAGTTTTAATACAACTGTGAGACAAATGACGGAAATGTTTCAGTGACCAAAATGTCTCAGTAAAAAATGACCGCAATGTCTCAGCGAAAAAAAAGCCCATGTAGCATCACAGCATACCCATAACGTAATCACTTCTGCATTGAGTAGTTCATAAAACCACATTGCATTAAACTCCGGTTTTACATTTTTCATTAGCAAAAAAAAAATTCAAATTATTCTGCTCTTAATCTAAGTTTAAAAAAATATTTTGGTTGATTTCTTGAGTTAAAAATTTTCAAATGGCTGTTTTCCACAAACCACAAAATGGCCATTTCATAGAAACAGAAATGCATTCACGAAGGCGCTACCAGTCAATTATAATTATTATCAATTCATGTATTACAACGAGCAAAGACTTCAAAAAGGCCATCACCATTTGCCGTCAAGCAACAACCACGAACATTTTCAGGGACTACTTTTGTCGAAACATGAATTCCCAATCGTTGAAGCAAGCTGGATAATTTCTTTTTTTGAAGTGCTGGTCATAAATTAGTTCACCTAACTAGGAAAAGGACTTACACTACTGCACTGTGCTTACAAAGTAGGAAAATCTAACGCCAGGAAACGACTATGGTCAGCTCGTTTGAATGGGTTGTCGAGAAAGAAAAAGAAACTTTTCAGAACAGAAACTCGCAAAATAATCCGAAGGCTGAGTTTCATTTTCGTGTTTTTTTCCACGACGACAAACTCAACACACGCATCTTGCGCAGTAAGAAAGCTCCCCCCCCGCCCCAGTCTCGCGGCAGGGACCAGTTGAGTTTCAGTAAATTAACGAAAAGATCTGCAGCTTCTGCCGCCGGTAATACCGAAAGCGCGGAGCTTACGATCAAGGCTGTTTTCTTCTTTGTTCCTCTCACGTTCAACCAGTGCAGCAAAGTCGTTTTCTCTTAGTTCCTGATCCCATGGACAAATGTGCATCGCTCGACTGAAGCTCTTCAATGCCTAAGCAGGAACAAAATGAAAGAAACAAAGGTGAGCTCACGAAACGCAATGAAAGAAACAAAGGTGAGCTCATGAAAAACAAGGAAAGAAACAAATGATGAGCTCACGGGAAACAATGGAAGAAACAAAGGTGAGCTCACGAAGCGCAATGAAAGAAACAAAGGTGAGCTCATGAAAAACAAGGAAAGAAACAGAGGACCTCATGTACATTTCAGGTTCTTTCACAGTCCAGCCACGTTCGCTGACGCATACGACAATGACTGAGGTGAAAAAAAGCTTGCTAATTCTGGAAAAAGGCAGAAAGGATGTTTGACCATTGGAGGTGGGATGACAAACATATCAAGATACACTGTGAAAATGCCTGTCCCCAAGCTTAAACTTGAAAAAACGCATTGCTTTTGTTGTAGGATATTTGTTTTTGGTTAATTGGGAAACTCATCTATGTACAAGGAGAACGAAAAATTCCTCTACTGAAAAAAATCCAATTAATTCAAACGGAGTTTACTAGCGCTGTTAGCAATGGCCCAAGTGACTGGGCATTTTCGTTTTTCAGAAAACTCTGCTGCATCTGCATCGATTCTATACAGATGCACTGTCAAAGAATGAGAAGGGTCAACGAGACGACAGCAAAAAGGTAGTGTTTCAAACTGGTCACGAAGAGATGCTTTTCTGACATAAAAACTTGTGAAGAAGGCAGCTTTTCACAATTAGACACAGGGCGGGTTTTCGCTGAAAATGTGCTTAAAATTTGCGATGTCTGAAAAATAGAAAGTTTTTAAGTCAGAAAAGCGTCTCTTCCTGCATAAAATTTGCGATGTCTGGAAAATAGAAAGTTTTTAAGTCAGAAAAGCGTCTCTTCCTGCATAAAATTTGCGATGTCTGGAAAATAGAAAGTTTTAGCCCAAATCGCAAATGACATTCTAAACAGAATCGCGAAATCGGCGGCATACGTCGATGGGGATGACTACTGCAGACGTCAACTCAGTTGTTAGTGCAATACACGACAACCCTTCGTGTAATGAAACAGCGAGAAACCGGTTACCAACCGTTCACAGTGCTCTTTAAAGAATTCGTTTTGCGCACGATGCAGTGGTATGTGGGTTCTGATGCCAGAGAATCATTCCTATCAGGACTGTTTCAGTCCGTTTATACGAAACGCAATGTTTTAATTTCGCGCACAGACGTAAAACAGCGGCAAAATGTACCGTGACGGTTACACACTATTTCAGAGAGGCCACAGATTCATGACACAGGTAGCACGCTTTTCAGAAATTTATATGACTTCGCAAATATCCGCCAGTTGGCACACGCCTTGCTTCACACAAAACTAAGCGATTAAAGCTTTCGCTAAAAAGTTGCCAATCAAACTAGGAGTAAACGAATATTCATTCAGCTGAGCGACGAATCAAATCAATCGTTTATTTAAATCGTATATTTTAAAAAATCGTATATTTATAAAGTGCAATAAACAGTACTGCAGTGCAAGGGAGACCCGATTCACCAAATCTTTTCAGGGGAACTGTTTTTCACCAAGTGACACGAACACATCAACGCTTTCGCGTTTAGGTAAAATCCCCCACAAAACCTTCTCAATGTCTTGTCTATTGCAAAACCGTCTCTCTTCGACAGTGCGCTGCGTCAGTTTATTTTTTTGACGCCACACCACAGCGCAATACAAGGAGATACACTTACCATGGGGTTATCTCCCAAATTAATCTGAGCACGACCTAAGGTCTGCCACGCGATCCACCACTTCCGATTTGTGCTAACCGCTTTCTCGGCATGTTGGACCGCCAGAAAATCCTGAATCAACATTAGCAAGTATTGCACAGAGCTCGAACACATTCGTAAACATTAAAAGCTTTTCAACACATAATATTCCAGCTGTTCTCCACCTGGGTTAGTTTTCGGTCAAAGACAGAAATTTTTTTGAAATTACCGAAAAAAATTAAGTCATTTCAGTAGGAATGTCTGACAATATAGGTTAATGAACAATGAACTCTGTTACGGTGAGTTTTAATACAACTGTGAAACAAATGACCGAAATGTCTCAGCGAAAAAAAAACACTTCACAGTTACTTTCATCGCGCTTCAGATGAAGCAAAACATTAAAACATGACAAACATTCACGTTCTGGTCGAGTCTTCCATGGGATCCCTGCCAAATCGCATACGGACCCAAAATGATTAACCTGCTGTGTGCACCGAAACCATTTCCAAAAGAAAAAAAGCAGTGGACTCTGCATCTGTTGCTTGCCGATACGTGGTTTCGAATGTCTGCTTTTCTGAGATTTTGAGAAACACCGGCTGGGTGGCGAAAAAATTTATGATAGCGAAAAAAATTTCTCACGCATGTAATGCATTCCTTTATTCTCTAACCACGTATTTTGAAATCTTAATTTCACAAAAAGCGTTTATCGACAGCGGTTGCCGAGAGCCTTGCATGCTTGCGATTAAATCTCTGAAGCAGATCGTACACGCTTCAGTTATCGACAGCAGTTGCCGAGAGCCTTGCATGCTTGCGATTAAATCTGAAGCAGATCGTACGCGCCTTTGGATTCGTTTAGTGCAGAACAGCCTCATCGTCGTTTGGCGAAGTTTTAAATTCATGTTCTTGTCTTAACATGTTTACTACAAAACCTCTAAAAGCAGCTGTGTCCGTGTCTGATCGCCAGGTAACCTAAGTCAGCGTGGGCCGCAGATAGAATTTTTAAGGCCCGTGAGCTTTTTCAGTATTGATTTTATTGTTGTGTGTTTGTTACAACAGGCACTTTTAATTACAACAAGCATAACATCTGTTAACAATAATGTAGAACGGCGTTAGGCTAGACTGTAGAGAGCTTCTAGAAATTAGCCAAAGATAGGTTTCCCATACTGAAAAATTTCGCAATAAAAACGCGCTCGGCGCTTGGAAGCACATACGTGTGTGAGTACATTTTCTATCGTGGAGCAAGTCAAATCGAAAAACAGAAATCGAATGGTAGACCAAACACCGGACCTAAGTCTCCACTCTCCGACTTACTACCACTAACATAATGGTATTGTTGAAGGAACTATGTTGTCAGAGAAGCCTCAATCACAGGCATCGCACTGATAGAGATTTGTAATAAATTGTTTACTGTTTTGTCTAATAATTTCAATGTCACACCCACTAAACTCACCTATTTTCTCTTTTCAATTTTAAATCTTTTGTATCTCCTGTTTTATACATCATTTTGTTGTAAGTGGCCCGTACGTCACGATTTTGTAAAATGGTCCATAGGTCAAAAATAGTTGGACCATGCTGACCTAGGTACATCCAGGATTGTGGTTCCGGAGCTACAGCAATTGTGTGATTGGAGATGGAGTCGCAGCCAAACATTTAGATGGTGGTGCTGGTGTTATAATTGACATTTTTTGTTTATGACGTGCACATTCGTTTGACAGTGGCGCGATCAACAAGAGTTTTGCAGAGTGCCGCGCGCTTTTCGCTGCGTGATGCACGCTGATTGTTTTGCTTATTACTTGTGTTCCTTATTTTGCACCTCTCGAGTCAGTTCCCAGCAGTATGTGCGTATCCAGTTGATGCGTATTGTTGCTGCATCAGTTCCCAGTTAGTCTGTTGCTGAGTTGACTAACGAGAAGGTGCTCTCGTTTCTCTTGGACGTTTGCGTTTCCCTGGACAACTAATTTGCCCTGAAACTATTTTGTCTGTGGTGGGTGCTGCAACCTTAGGATAGGATTTATGCAACAGTAGGAGCCGGAGCCCTAAGATTTCTTTCTGATTCCACCATTAAAACACGCATCGATGAGCTCGCAAACAATACAGAGCTTCAAATTCTTAAAAGGATACATGCATCAACTTTTTCACCATCAACGTGAACTGACGGCAACTGCCCGATTTTCTCAATTGTTGGTCTATGTTCGTTTTGCCAGAGCTTCTTCAGTTGAAAAGGAAACGCTGCTTTGCAGACCACTAGGAACGGCTACTAACTCAGAAAAGTGTGTTGAAAGTAGTCGCCACGTTTTTTGACTGCAATGGTACAGTGGCGTACGCAGAAAATTTTCACGGGGAGTTTCATTCAGTGGCATGTGGTGGTCATTTGGATTCGGTGTGTGCTGTTTGTGACGTCACAATTTTACGTCATATTCACGTTTCCAAAATAACGTTTTGGCGAAGTTTGTTGACATAATAAGCATATTCTTCTACACGCACACCCCTTAATTTATAAACTGTCAGCGCTCCAAGTTAGAATGCCGGAGGAAATTAAACTCAACGCTACAACACAGAAGTTCGTAACTGCAAAAATATCAGGCTGCGCGTTAAAACAGGGAGTAAAAAACTCTCATCACTGCGTCAGAGCAATTTACAACTGCAAAATGAGACTGCGCTGATGTCTTGTCCAATACGAGCACTCGAGCATAGAAAATGTGCGGCTGGACTGGCTAGCGCATACCCCGGTGTGCAAGATCGAACCTTGCTAAACTACACAAGAATTGAGAACGCGCATAAAGTATACGCAAGAAAACTTGCAATTTTTTCTTATGCATAGAAGTTCAGCAAACTTTTAGTTTTATTTTTTCCCTACTGAAACATTATCAAATGCATGAATCCTTCTATGTTAAAAAACTGCTGTTTTTGAGCTCGTGCAACAGTTCTATCATGCTACTGAAATTGTTAATGTAGCCAATGCGGTGAGCGCTTGCGCTGATCTGCCTTAACAGGCAAAATGAAGACAATTGTTTAGGATAAAGTGAACTATCGCGGAACACAATCTTAAACATGCGTAGTGGACGAAAGATCTGCAAAAAGTGGTGAGATGGTTTCTGGACGCAGACGATAACCTAGATTCCCACCNAAACCTAATTAATACATTTTGGTCCATTTACAATGTTTTTTTAATTTTGCATGCGAATTTTTTCCGTGGTATTTNCATTAAGTCGANAAATTAACAAAAGTATGCGAAAACAATTAATCTCCTTTGCGCAGGTAACAACGTTTTTGCAAAATAACAAGCTGAAGGCGGGGTGTAACCCCAAACCCCTTGCGTACGCCCCTGCAATGGTATGAATTGGAACTTGGAAGAAACGTGCACGGGTGTTTGCACTGCTGGTGTCCAGGTGATGCTTGGGTCTCGAAGTGGATTTCTTGCCGAGATAAAGCAGAAAAATTCCAATGCCGTTGGATCTCACTGCATGGGGCGTTGGTTTCCAGGACTCTATCTGCTGCAATGAAGCATATACTTGCAACAATGACCCGAGCCGTTAACGTCGTCAAAACAAGTGTGCTGTCAAAACGAGATTGTTTGCCAAGCTGTACAAGGACATGATTCCAATCGTGCGATTCTGCTGTTTCATCGAACTGTTCGGTGGTTATCAAAACAAAATACGTTACCTCGCGTGTATGACATACTGTAAGAGAAGGATTGAAGTAAATTTCTTAAGCTCATGGGAAACAGGATCATCTTCTGTCATTTACATCAGAGGAGTTTCAGCTGGCGTTGGAATACCTCGTAAACATTTTCGAAGCCCTTGATAATTCAATTCTGCTCTTGCAGGGAAAGAATACCAACCTTATCAATGACTGCGATGCCATCCATACTTTCATGGAGAAACTGGGGCATCACCGAGTTAAAAAGGCATCCTCATTTCTCAGCGTATATACTGTCCTCCAGAAAACACAAATTGAACTGGAGGGCGAGTTTATGACGTAAATTGTTGTTCTATTGAAGACTTCTTGATTTTACAATAATGTGGGGCGTGGGTCTTGTTAGCATTGTCAAGGGGGCGTGTCTCAACAACTTTAAGAACACCTGATGTAAATGGTGATGAGGGGCGCCTGCCTAAATGTTATCGAGGTCAGGCCCCTCTTGATAGAGCTCAAGAAGTATGTGGGTCCAGTCTTTAACAACAAAAAGGCCAAGTCGCAAAATATCCACAGTGAAGGTTGAGTCAACGTACTTTTTCCATTATCATTAGAACTTGACAAGACATTTCATATAACGTTTCATCAGACGGAGTCAAGGATATCGCTTCTCGCCATCTGAAAGAAAAGTAGTACCTCCAGTATACTGGTATGAACAGATCTAAATGCAAATTTAATAAGGTGATAAGTACTGTGCAATCCCAATTACTACGTTTACATGTCAAGCGACGGTCCGCAAAAACGAGACAGCCCTTTCTGTCGTCATAGTACGATTTGGTTTACATGTCTGAAAATTATTGAAATGCAGCAGACGGGTCACTAAACATCTACAGTGCAGGCTAGTGAACAAAGGGTTGTGTGGAGTTGGAAAGCATTTATACTGATGCACAGATTTCACGAATTTGGCAATTGCTGTTCATGCCTCTCATGAACTTGGTGCTGTGAATTATGGATCATGCTGCACCCTGTAAAATCCATCCATACCAGACGTGCACTGACGTTTACAGCATGAGTTGATGTCGCATGTGCAAAGTTACAGGCAGAGGCAGACGAACTTTAACACAGGTTTCATAAGCGCAATGCTGAAAAACAGTTTGGAGATAACTGCTTTATTGCATGTGTCTGCAAGTGCCTAGGTGGAACTTTGTGACACATCAGTCAAAATATCTTTAATTTACACTGATACTCAAACGTATAGCCTAATGTCACATGATGAATACAAAACATTCAGTATTTGTTATGTTAATATATCCTATGACATTTTTTCAAGGAGCTAGTGAAATAATTATTATTTTTTAGTACTTGGAAGCTCTACTTGTTTCTTGAGCATCAGTATCAACCTGTGTCTTCCTTTCTATTAACTGCGTCGATTCTTGTAACAAAAACCAGCACGCACTGCACAAGTAACAAAAATCAGCACGCATTGATGTTATTTCATGGAAATCGATTTCGCCATACGGCATCTTCAGTCCAAGTAAATTAAAAGTTAAAACGAGTGGAAGTACGCAAAGCAGTGATTATTACGAAACAAAGACAA
>JGI24021J15306_10007493_pt1 | contig 13297 bp, 9 predicted proteins | sample Ectturendosymbi1_FD_15306 | JGI IMG/M metagenome (IMG submission 15306) | reverse complement strand
CACAGCTGAACGCATGTGCGTTTTCGGACGGAGTCGAAAAGCAGAAATGTTGTCTAGGACCAGGTGAAATAAACACTGTTATAACTTTTCTTCTCTACACCTTTTTAATTCAAAACTTGGCAGGTTGCTTTGTAACAGCTATAGCAACCGTTTCTGTGATTTTTACATTTTTCCCATTGTTGGAATAGGCGCAATAAACTTTCAAAGTAAAAGACAGGCAATCCACCCTTGTTTTAGGGTGTTTTTTCTATCCGAAAAAAGTGGAAAAATTATTTGATTTCGATTTTCATAAACTACACAATATGACTAACGTTTTTGTGCAGAATTTGTGTTTCTATCGTGCAAGATTTTCCATCCAGAGCCTTTTTAAAACAACGCCTTGCCCACTCAAGCGCCAGCGCGAAAACCATACCGGCGTTCTAGCATCAGACAGCAGCCACGAATATATCGTAGACCAGCGGTCAATTCTGGTAATGCCAGAATTCGGGTTAAACTTTTGCACCTGCGTCAATGCTATGCTTGAAAATCACCCTAGTCTTTCTTGGGTAACATCGTCAAATAAATCTTGTACATACCCAATCACACAAATAGCATCTAAGAAAAATCGTGCGTCGCTATGGTGCGGGGGAAAAGTTTTGCGATATACTTGATGAAGCAACTTTTTTGTTGTTTTTAGTACTGCGCTTTACTCTCTCAAACTTTTCTCCAAATCACTAGTGTTTAATGGGTAATGATAGGTTATTTCCTTTTGCAAGACATTTTAACAAGATTTTTATGTTGTTGGCTGTTTACAAGTGAAGCAGGATATTCGAGGAATCGTCCTGTCATGCTCTGCCTTCATAGCCCCACAAGGATTCTGACTCCACTTGTCAATATTCATATTGTTAGAAGGCGCCGTTTTGAATGGAACATAACTTTGTTAGACTCGTTCAAAACGGCGCCTTCTCGTTCAAAACGGCGACAATAGGCACAACGGACTCTCAGATGCATCAGTTAGGCATTGTTCTATAAGTAGCGGTGCACAGACGTTTAATCACGCGACGATTAATCACTGACATTTAATCACTAGACAGTTAGACAGATCAACACGCACACACTTAATTACGTATTCAAACTCTTAATCCACATGATCCACTGGTGTCAGGTTTAGTGTTTTAGGCTTAGGTGGCCTGGCATGTCAATTACGAAAAGAAAGACAGTTTAAGATTGGCTCTTTGCTGCTTACCTGGTTTAACTATGGTTCCTTCATCCGACGTTACTAAAGTCTTTTTATACTAGCTGACAACATGCCAGGCCACAGAAAGATGCCCGAGCTTTTAGCGAATTTTGAACATACGTATATATTCGAGACCGACGACCGCCAGGACGCAGTGAAAGGGGTTCCGCAACCTTTCCAGTAGAAATATGAAATCATTTCTAAACTGCGTCTGAAGGGATTGCAAGACAAACGAACTCTGTCGAAGGTTGGCATTATGGAATACAGGCACTTTTTCAATGTCATCATTAGGGCAACCAATTTTTTGATCTAAAAACTTAAAATTTTGACTTTATAATTTATAAATTTTGATTTTATTTTGATCTATCAATTTTCTACGTTTCAGTTGAAGTGCGGAATACAAAGCATATTCATACACAGTATTAGAAAACAAACCGATAGTTTTGTTGTATTGAAATGAAATAAAAAGTAGTTTATGTGCAAAATCCTGTATAGCATCTTTTAAAAATGTCTGCCTACTTTCAATTTCATGAAACGAACCTCCTTGATGCTTTGTACTTCGGTGATGTGCTTCCACCACAAACCGTGTATCACTTTTCATTAAGCAGTCACAGAATTCGCAAAATAATTCACGCTTAGGTGTTGAGGTAAACTCAGAAGCATATTCATACAGTATACTTCGAACTTTTGAAGAATTTGGTTGTTTAAACTTAGGCATGACCTGTTCATAAGCTCATTAATAACTACAGTAGAGTCAAATCTTCGAATATCATGAAGTTAAAGCACAATATATGCATATTGGATTCACCATTTGCCAAACCAGATAGTGTAAGAAAACGTTTCTTGCATTTCCATGCCTAGTCTACTAAATATTCAATCGCCCTGTTTTGAGCTAAGCAACACTATTACGTCAAAAGTCGCAACATACCCATTACTATTTCAGAATTGCAACTAAACTTGCAAAAACATATCAAAATCTGTTGTAACTTTAATAAGATATCAATAATGAGGAAAAACTCTGCTGCAAGCAAATTTTGACCTAATGATAAATTTTGACTTTTTTTCGGCCTAATAACTTTCGAGTGGCTCGTGGTATCAGCGGGAAATTTGGTTTGTGGACGTTTCATAAACTTTTGAAAAGGCAGAAAATTTTTGACTTGATTGACTTTTGGTTGCCCAAGTCATCACCTAACATTATGTACTTTTATGAAAGGACTTGAAAAAGATATGCAGATGTAACTAACACCATTTTAACAAACTTTCCAGTGATTAAATGTCAGTGGTTAATTGTCACGTGATTAAATGTCACCAAACCGTGGAAGTGATTAATTGTCAGTGTGATTAACTATCTAATGATTAAATATTAGTGATTGATTGTCGCATGATGAAATGACGGGTGATGAAAAGTCACCAAACCATGAGTAGCACCTCACTTTATGAAAAAGAGAGGCTCCAATGCAATCTAAAGAGCAATTATTGATGAGGAAATAAGTAGTTTTCAAAGGTAGCAACGGACAATGAGTGAAAGAAACTTTTGTGCTTTTAGGATCATTTTCTGAAAGCAAACTTCAAAAATACAAGTTCAACTCAAACACTTTTTTCAGCCCTCCTGGTGTTTTTCAAAGATATTTTTCTGTGGCGTTCTCTGCATTCTGGCATTTACAAAAGCAAGAAGCAGACATTAACTTAGTAATTAGGCATATTTTGTGATATACTTGGTGTAGCACCAGCGTTTGTACTTTTTTGTTTGCTTTTACAATGAAGTCTTACAATGAAATAATTCCTGAAGTCTTTTTCCGTTAGGGATGTCCTTGACTTCCTCTCCGCTATGTCTCATTTGGAAAATCAAGATGCCTAATTGCAACCTAGAAAGCGCTGCGACGTCAGTTATTACCTGTAAATCAGCACGTAGGCGAACATCACGTAAATGTAGCAGATGAAGTTCAGGATGGCGACGAAAAGCGAGTAGCCCCATGTCCTGTCGCTGGACGGATCAGAGAAAAGACGAGGCAAGCAAACGCCATGCGCAGAATAATAACCGAAGCGGATGGTCGGCAGAAAATCGCTGCGTAACTTTGCAATTGTTGAGATCATTTCTTTCCACGTGAGAAACCTGCAAAATCGCTCTTTGCTTACTTCAGTAACTGCCTCTATTTTTTTAAAATAGTTTTTTGAAAAAGGTAGAAATACTGTTGCACGACGTTATTTCTCTGTGATGAATAGCGTTGCTTTGCCTCACGTTTGGTGGCGTTGTGCGAACCGGTCGCTGGTTGGTTTCACTTTTCGTTGGGTCAATGACGAAGCGGTAGGTAGAACATTATGTAACGTTCTGATTAAGCTCTGAATTATACGCAATGACGCGCAAAAAAGGAAAATGCAAGGAATACTATTTGGAATAAGAATAAACACTACGCTAAAATTTTCTTTGTCTTCATGTAAGACTCATTGCAGACAATTTGTCTTTATTCCGAGTTTGTTCATTGTACATTAAAAAAAGGGTATACAATTTTGAAGTTGAAATTCACATATTTTGTTCTTGTACCAATACTCTTTTATGCCTAATAAAAAAATCGGAATAAAGATCGATTAAAAATAAACTGCCAGCTTTGCGGTGTTTGAAAACTCGCGTTTTATCACACAGAGCGATAAACTTCATGCAGATCTACGTTTGCGTTACCAATCTATGTATCAATCTCCTTGTTCCACCTTCTATCACTCGTGAATACCACTCCAAGGTACTTGAACGTCTCTACCTGCTGCAGTGTATTGCAGCTCACTTACAACATACACTGCCTTGCGTTGACATAATCCCTCGGTCTTTTTAATGCAAATTTTCATTCCGTCGTGGTCACACGCAGCTGAAAACCGGTCAAGTGCATGCTGAAGGCCCTGTTGAGAAGGCGCTAACAGTATACCACATTATCCACGAAAAACAAACAGTTGATCCTGCATCTTCCAACAGTGACATCCGCGTCGACTCGGCTGTGGCTGCTGTGACTACTTATTCACTTCATATAGACTATGAAGTGGAATTGTGACAGTACACATCCTTGTCGGAGTCCAACACTCACGGTGAACGTTTTCGATTTAGCTCCGCCATGTCCGACACGGACACAAGGTTCTCAGCAGGAATACAATGACTTCACGGCCATTAATAGGCGACCATCAACACTGCCCACCCGCAACACTGGTTAAGCAGAACAAGTGAAAAATGTATGAAATATAGCATATGTTTTAGCGAACTTAAACCATTAATTTTATAAAATTTAAAATACTGCAGAAAACCAGTCAAAAACGTAGCAAATTTGGCAGAAAAATCGCGTTGCTTGTGAACTTCATTTTGTCGAAAAGGTTTGTTGCAAATAAGCAAAAAATACCTCCATAAAAAGTGGTCCATGTGTTGTATGGCCTAACTGTCCTGCATGCAAGTTCATCAGAATGGAAGTATTATAAGATTGCTAATTATGTTATATTTGAATTAATTGCTTGTGTTGTTCTGATATTATATTTAGTCGAACTTTCAACGGTTCAAGGTCGCACGGTCGCAGACTGTAGGTTGAAAGAAATTTCTCAATGATCTCTGAAAAGAACACAGAGCTTACTCGGTAGTTGAGTCTCGGGAAAAGTTTCGATTGTTTGAATTTTCGAACAATCTTAGCCTTCTCACGAACTTTTCCACATCAACCCGCGTTGGGTTAGCCAAGAATGGATTATTTTTGTACCTGTTTCAAAATAAAGACATTTTCCAGTGCATGTCATAAGGTTTGCCTGTACAAGCACACTCTTTCACACATAGAAAATCTTACGCAGCAACAAATCAAACAAGTTTCTAACTACCCAAACTTTAACGTTCTGAGGCTCTATATAACATGGAAGCGTTGCTCTAAAACAGTTGAACACTCAATATTGCTCAATGAAATACACGTGGAAATTACTGTAGTATTTATCTGTATGGAGCGTGCTGAACGTTCGATAAATATCGAATTCTGCGAACCAGTCTAAAATGATCAGCACTCAACATCTCGACGATGAACCATCTGCGTGGTCCAGGTATGTCCAAATGTTTCTCAAACAGGGCCAAATTTGATTACGTGAAGGCGCGAGCGGGCCAGGCATCTCTTCCGACATTTTCTAACCATAAAACATGTAAGCAAATATATCCAGGCATTTGGCTTAGGGTTCAAAGCAGAGACCTCCTTTGTGACGGCTTCCGGGCTCAAACTGAAAGAGAAGCCGCAGGCCATGTGAAATGTACCCGCGCGCCGCAATGTGGACACCTTTGACGTAGTCAATTCAATACGACATCGTGTAAGTCAGTAGTTCTCAACCTGTTTCCCGCAAAACTTATGAAATATTCGTAAATACTTGTGATTTTCATTAAGGGAAATTTCTTCGAGAAAATTTACCACTCTGTGCCATTGCAATAGCAGCACTTACGAGTGTAGTTTGTGTGATCCGACTATGCTTCGTCATTGTCATACCATCATAAGTTTTCACTGCTTCTTATACAACGAATATGTTGGCTTGCACGTGTTACAGTCGAGAGATAGAGAATGCGATATTAAAGAAACGCTTTTAAACCCTTTTAAGCCCATAGCGGCCACTTATTTGACCAAGCTTTGTAAATCCAGAACTTGCCAGTCGCTAGAGCTAGAGAGGTGTTCCAACCATCTATGGATTCAGCTAGTCTTCTAGTTTCGACTGAAAAAAAATATTCAGTTTTGGGTTTGGGGTTCTCTTGGGGGGACGTCACAAGTGGGGGGGTTGCCCCCCTTACCCGGACCTAGGCACCAACCCAATTAGCAAATTTTTTCGCTCAAGTTTTTTTGGATGCTAGAGTATCATCCGAGTCTTTAGAGCCCTTGATTGGCTTTCTTGCATATCTGGAACCAAAGTTATGGAACAAAAAACCAAAAATTGGTAAATCCTAGGGTAAAGAGAAAAGCACCCCGAGCCATTGATGGCTTTCACTCGCTGTCAGAATGAGCTAGAGAGCTGTTCAAACCCTCTAAAGACTCGTGAAGACTTGTAGATTAGACTGCAAAAAATTTTTTTAGCTTGAGATCTCGGGTTTTTTGTTGATGTTTACATAATGCGAGGATGTTTATGCATATTTGTTTACATTTGGATGAGGTCATCAGCCCCTGGGAGTCGGACAATCGAGCCGATTTTGTAGCTCAAAGTTTTCTTGGATTCTAGGCCGCAATATGAATCTTTAGAGCCCTTGATCGACTTTCTAGCATTTCTGGTTCAAACGTTATGGCAAAATAAGCAGAAATTAATTAGGGAGATCCCCTGAAGTCACTCAGCCATACCCTCAATGATTTGGAGTTTTCTGGCCATAACTTTGGCCCCAGAAACGCTAGGAAGTCCATCAAGGGCTCTAAAGAATCATATTCCAGCCTAGAATGCAACCAAATTTTCAGCCACAATTTCGGCCCATTGTCCGGGTGATGACGTCATAAAAAAATAACCAAAAAAAAGCAAAACCTTCCCTTTTTCTAACGACACCCACCGAAAACCCTGAACCCAAATGTCAAAAGTTTTTCTTTCAGTACAAACTGCAAGACTTCACGAGTCTTTCGAGGGTTCCAATAGCTCTCTAGCATGCTCTAGCGGCAAGCTATCGCTAGCCGAAATGCCGCCAGCTGGGGATTCAATGCATTTTCTGCAAGTTTCTGATTTTGGGGTGAACTGTTTTTTTGGGCCATAACTTTGGTTCTATACATGCTACAAGGTCAATCAATAGCTCTATAGACGCGGGAGATCATTTAGTTTCCAAAACAATTTTGAGCCAAAATTTTGGCTCATTGGTTTGGCGTCCAGGGCCAGTCAAAGTCGGTCAAAAATTCAAAAACACCCCCACTTTGCGAGCTCCCCCAGGGGAACCCCTAACCCAAATAAAAATGTTTTTTTAAATCGAAAATAGAAAGCTTGCCAAATCCGTAGAGGATGGCCAGAAATGTAGTGGCCACTTAGGTGACACCGTGGGCGTGTGGGAGTTAATCCGATTGATATGGTAAGCTTCTTAGAAATGCTTAGTTGTTGGAGGGTAGTAAACCCCTTATTTAGTCAGGACTATACAAAATAAAGCTTGGAGGAATTTTGGTTGTCGCGGCAAACATCCGTAAAGGTGATCTTTCCACTTGCATCTTCATGGCTCTGCAAACACGGATTTCCCGCTTTGACAGATACTAACAATACGAAAGGAGAGATTACTTGGGATTGATGACGAAATGAGGGTGCGCTTGGTTATGCTAGAACCTCAGTTTAATCTTCTTTCTCAAAAGCAGGCACAGCCGTCATAATGAAATTATTTGCGTAAGAAAATTATTGAAATGTTTTGTGTTTTCATTACGTACAAAGTGTGCCAGGAAAACATATTTTTGTTTTCTTAGTTTTCCAGTAGCTTACAAATGTTGAGAACCACTGGTGTAAGTGAATGTAGGCTATTTAGCTTGAATTGTTCGACCATTGTAGCTTATACGGCTTAAAATATTTTATTGCATACGAGTGGAAACCCAAATATTCCGGTTTTACACAACGTCATAGATTTTTCATTTTCAACGCAATATTTTTAAAAGCTGTAAGTTGGTGGAATGTGAGGATGGTTTACTGATTTTAGTATTTATTGTTTGTCCGATTTGGACGTTAACATCGACCACGAATGTGGCAAAACTAATCCATTCAACTGCGATCGAATTGCTCAGTTACTGGGTTAGCTGCAGGCACTGTATCATGAGGAGCGCAACAAACAAAACAACAACTAACATAATAACAAGTAAGATATTCGGAAGCCGACACAGAATTAATATCAACGAAATTTATCAGAATAGCATCGAATTTAATCTGTTTTAGTTCCAAGGCACCATACATTAGGAAAGTATCTTTATACGTACAGAAAAAAATAACCGAAGTTTTGAAGCTACAATCTGTCTAAAAATAGATTTTGAACCTATAATTGATGATCGAGTTGTCGTAACATACATCATAAAGAAGAATTTACCATATACCGGACACATAAAAATCTTCCAAGGACTGAGATACCGGAACAATAGCGAGAATGAGCGACGTGGACCATGCGCCCAAAAGCAGAGCAGCGGCAGTTTTCTTCCTGTAGCTTCTACTAAACGGACTGGAACAAAATATACACAAATAAAAACTAAGAAAATTATCATACGTTTCTCAGTTTTATATGTAATCAAATTTTGTATTTTGAGGCCTATTTAACTTTCAGTGTATCCACAAATCGCTGAATAGTGAGGAAAAATATTCGTTGTAAAATAAAGGGTATACCTGAGATGCCAAAAACAAGCCGAAACACACACAATATGTACAACCGTTGTATTTTTTGCATGAACACTTTTCACGGAAACCTGTTTCGCTTGGAAAAATTTGCTCAGAATTACTAACCTGCAGTTTTCTACAGATCTGCACACAAGGAGAATTCAAACTGTGGGACTTTTTCAGCTGAAAAGGGTTCTTTTGAGGTGGACGAGTTTAATTAGTAAAAAAAATTGCAATACAAGTTCATTAATTTTTGCTTAAGCAAAGTGCAAAACACAATTTATCTTCAAGCTAAGATTGGATAGCTTGAAGACGAAAAATTTGGAATGTTTTCATTTCGAAGCTATGGGTAGGCCTATAAATCAGCACTGCATGCACAAGAACACATGATATATAACTTCAAAGCTTACTTCGCGAAACTTCTGTATCTGTACGTGGTCATGATAGTCAGTATAAAAACTGAAGATTCCAGGCTGATCAAAGCCAAACATCCGATAACAACACAGGCTTGGCTTCCTCTCCATTCTATGTCCTTTCGGCAATAATCATTTGTATAAACCCCGTTGACAATACCAAGGCTCATTAGATACACCTGCATGATATTAAACACAAAAAAGTTCATTCTCAAGAATCTTAACTGCTCTTAATGGCTGTTACACGTGGTTTTGGGTGAACATAAAATTATTATTGAAAATGTCACTTTGCATGCTAACGACACTATTCGTTTTGTATGGTTTGATGTTTTTTATGATTAGATACGCAGCAATGCTCTTTCACTCTTGGTTCTGTAAATTTCAGCACAAACTTTTGTTTTCAAACTTTTTCTTCTTGCGCAACCGTTGGTGGCTGTCCTACAACTCTGTTTGTTTCGAAAACACGTCATAGAAATGGTTTCCTTAGTTAACTGCTTTGACGACGTTTTTGCGGTTGAGTGCTTTTTCATCAAAATTAAGTTTGTTCCAGCTCTTTTAAAAACAACTTTTCAGCTTTTTATTAAAATTTGACTCGCCTGCTAAATTTTCCAAGTATGTTTCGTTTGCCATAGAATATAGTTTGCACAAAATTTGGGTCTTGCAAATACCAGTACAATTACATATAAATTGTTACCTTTGACTGACATATACACCAATGGCATCCTACCCGGGAGCGAATTGGATGTGTGGCAAACCCTTTGATTCGGTGAAAGCACATCTGGTTGAGTGTCCTGACAAAGATTTGGCAAACGTGCGCAACTTTGATTCATTCGTTCTGTTTCATGCCCGCTTTTCCTCTGCGGGGAGGGTCGCGGTGGAAGCAGCCTTAGGATTACTCGAAATACCTCACGCGGTTTTCAGTAATCTCTGATAGTTCTGTGCGAACTTTTGCAATTCATTATAAACAAATAGTGCCTAATAAGAATTATGTCTAAGGCAAGGTTAGAATTATTCCAGGAGTTTTGCTACTACTTGCATGAAATTGGTTTCATCCACAAAACGTTTTGCGACTTCGACAAAAGTACAGTTTGCTGAATTGTTTTCTTGTCTTGGATGGCATGAACTTGAAGATTCGACATAGTCTCCGGCATTACGAAAACACATTTCGGTTTCGAAGGTTTAAAGTTTAAACAAGTATAGAGGAACAAAGTAGGCCGGTTGTCAGACGAACATCAACGGGGCGCTTGTACTCCTGTTTGAGGAACTTCGTAGTGTAACTTCATTGGGAAAACTGGAGCTTGAGTTTGGGGCTTGATTGTGTGTTTAGGTAGGCTTAGCCCGCCCATGCTTTTCCTAATTTGCGATGGGCCTGGTAGGAGTCTTTAGGCTCCCTCACAGCATAAGTAACTTTGTTTTTTCATTTTGCATACATGTATAAATCACCTTTGTAAAACAAGAAAGTACAGTGTAAAAGACTCCCATCACCTGTGTCTTCACACTCCTGTTACCACCTTATTTGAAAAAGCGTGCTTAATGTCATATCGAGAGTTTAAATTCCAATGCGGTCCATTACCATATTTAAATGTTTTCGCGAAACAAACGTTTAAAACTATTTATTGGAAGTACCGGAAATAATGAAAAAACCAAAAGATCCTCTGATGAAAAGAGCCAAAATTTTATACTTTTATCAAAGTGTTTAAGAAAGAAGTTCTGAGATATTTTGTTGCAATAAAACACTACATTCAGTTTTTACCACAGGTTGGAAACCTATTGTCCCTACCAGGCAAATTCTCCTTTGGCGATTTAACAAACAATATTGCAAGTCAGTATCAATCTTTACATTACAGTATATGTTTGAGATGCATACTTACACCCAAAAGCATATCAGCCAAAGCCAAGTTGATGACAAACATTCTGTTGAGAGCAGTAGCGGGCGCCATTTTCTGTCGCGATGTTAAACAGAGTCTTCCGTTGTGAATCAAAACGGCAAAATTGCCTGCGATGGCCACAAGACCTAAAATTAGTGAAAATGTAAATTGAAAACTGTAGTAGAACTATTTTCATCAGTAGAAAATAAAAATTTTACAAAGCAAGATATTTGCAGTCGTCTGAGCTGAAACGAGAAAGTTTCATTGCAGGAAGACAAAAACAAAGAAATTTTTTATGTCGACGAACTTTGTAATCTTTTAAAAATCGGATAAATCCATGAAAACTGAACCCATGAGATGCAAAAAATATGAATGTTTTTGTTAAAATGCAACGATTGAATAGTACATATTATGGCAGTGACTACCTGTGAAGTCCAATTTACTTCAAACATTACGTTTAAGTTGAAGTGATACAGACCGCGGTGTAGTTTAGTTGTTGTTCTTCAATGAAACCAAGTAAATTTACATATAAAATACCTGTTATCCACACCAGAACTTGCAGCACGTATGATCTTATAAGAAATTTGTCAGACGAAAAAGGACTAGTGGCGCAGTTCTGACATTCGTCCTCACCTCCCTCGCATTCCTGGATTCCATTGCAAACCTGAGTGCGACGACAAACGTAGGGTTAATGTTTGCCATAATCTTATTGACTTCAAAACGTTTACCTCGAGGTTTTCGAAGTTATAGGCTGATATCAGCACAACTTACTTTACAAAATTAACCAGCTGCTGATAAAATGCATCTAATTCCACAAGCTGAGCCTGAAAAAGAGATTGACATTTAAATATTTATTGGACTCCTATCTTTGGACTTGAGCTGTCACTTGTGTAAGAACTGAGAGCAACAATTCTACTTCTAGCGAAGTCGGGAACACAGTTCAGACATTTTTTTCTTATCTTGTTAAGGATAGCCACAAAATATTTAACTCGAGCGCGCAGCATGCGTTTGGGTATATCATTTTTGCGCTTTGTGTAGATACAAGATTGCGGACACCAACAGTGTTCTTAGTGCCTCATCATGGAGCTGGTTGGTTGGCAATCGCAGTTTCGCCCTCGCCAGCGGTAACAACAAAGGAGTAGGTTACGACGCCTCAAGAATGGCGTCCCACAGGGATCCATCTTGGCACCCCGTCTTTTCAACATCTACACCTCTGACTTTCCAACCATTGTCTCCAGAAAGCATGTATGCCGACGATCTAGCAATCATGCATGCACTACGAACATGGTGTCGACAGTTTTCCATCCCAGCAACAAGAAAGCTAAACGTGAGCTGAAAGTCAATTACAACAACGAAATCCTGCCCTTTTTCTCCAAGCCCAAATACCTCGGAGTAACGTTGGACAGGACCCTTACGTATCGCCAACACCTCGAGCCACTTCGCAAAAAATTGATATCACGCGTCGCACTCTTGAGGTGGCTTCCTGGTCCGGGCTGGGGTATGAAAACGTTACGAACATCCACCTTAGCCCTGGTCCAGTCAACAGCAGAGCACTGCGTTCCTGCCCGGTGCCGCAGTGCTCACACCCGCCTCGTTGACCCTGTCATCAAAGACACGTTGCAAACTGTGACTGGATGCATGCGCCCTACACTAGCGGAAGATCTTCCTATCCTTGCGGGCATCCAACCTGCTGAGCTTCGTCGCAAAGGAGCCACACTTTCTTTAGCATGCCGTGCCATGCAGCCTGGACATCTGCTCTACTCTACGTTCACCTGCCCACCGGGTGGAAGTGCATGGCATCTCAAATCGAGACACCCATTTGTACCTGCCGCACAACAACTCATCAGTTCATCTGACGACAACAACAGAAGTGCAGCGCTCTGCGCAGATCACCGATCGAATGAGAAGTGGTTGGAGAACACTACGAGACTCCGTACTTTCATCCCCGACATCGGCACCCACCCTCGTGGAATGGCGCTACCAAGAATAGCGTGGGTCCGGCTTAATCGCCTCCGCACCGGTGTCGGACGTTTCCGCTCCTGCTTGTACAAATGGGGTATGACCTCCTCTGCGGCTTGTGAGTGTGGTTCAAAGGAACAGACCGTTGACCATGTTCTCCTTCACTGCGCAATCCATCGAACTCCCTAAGTAGTGCATGGTCTGGTCGGTTCTGGATAACGAGAAAATCGAATGGCTGCTCAACACCTGCCCCGAGATCTGCGGACACGCAGTCAGAGCCGGATTAAAGGCTAGGGGGGCCCGGGGCAATTTTTACTGGAGGGCCCCTATGACGCAATTCATGACGTCATCGTTTGTAAGAATTAGTTTTTCGCTGATTCGCAAGATTCACGTTTGTTTTTTCCGGTAGTCGAGAATGTGCTTACTCAAACGCACATACAGTTAGCTGCGAGAAGAAAATTTATGATATGAATGCTAGAGTGTATTTTTTTACTAAGAAAAAATATTCCACAGGCTAGAGAGTGACTCGGCAAGAAACAACATTCATCCGAACA
>JGI24021J15306_10007492_pt1 | contig 13299 bp, 9 predicted proteins | sample Ectturendosymbi1_FD_15306 | JGI IMG/M metagenome (IMG submission 15306) | reverse complement strand
CGTTTAGCACAACTTGTTTTACACCGAGTTTCTCGTGGATGAATAATGCTGAGCTAGGACTTCGGATCCAGCGGGATTCGTCGGCCGTAAAACCTATTAAAAATCAACAGGAGTGGAAACACTAACGGCAACATGTGAAGCAACTTACTGCACATATCCAATGAAACGTTACGCGATTGTCGGTAACTGGATACAGTATTATTACGACACTGAGGTCCTAAGTCTTGCTTTGGTGTTTCATCATTTCACCTGTAAGATTTTGATTGAAAGTTACAGGGTTGAAAATGCGCAATGACGCGAAATTGATTTCCTAGTACAGTAAAACACTTTGTGAGCAGATTTAGCTGATTTGCTCTTGTGGTACTTGTCACTTAAATGTGGATAAGTGCACTCATAATCCTCACGTAGTTACCAAAGCATAGCATGACAGGCTGATTCCTCGGAACGCCCTGCTTCACTTCTGAGCAATGACAGGAAATCACTGCTAACTGTGCTTTCAAGAAATGTTGGAACTTTACTGAAGAAAAATTCCTAACGTACACAGATCATTTGCGTCGGCCAGTAATCCATTCCTGTGCAGGCCACGTACGACAGAACAGTGCTTTCAAATAAAGGCTCCAGTTTTTCTATAGGCTTCCCAGGAATCAGCGGACTGGGGTTTTGCTTTTTGCGATGATTCAAACTTGCGCATGTCTGTATTCAAGTAACTTCACTCCACAGGTGAAAGCAAGGAATCAATCGCAAATTTCTAATAGAAAATCGATTTCTCGTATCCTAGGAATCTATTTGAAAAGATGATAGGACTGACGATGCGTAGTGTTACGTGAAATCGATTTCCTATTAAAAATATGCGATTGATTCCTTGCTTCTTTCACTTGTGGAGTGAAGTTACTCGAACAGTGCTTTGTGACTCATTCAAATCGGCTGCTTCAAACCAATCGTATGACAATTGGTGCTAGTTTAGTCTCTCAGTTTTAGTGATGAAAGCGTAATGCTTGCGGCGTGCGATTTTTGAAGTACAGTTAGCATATTTTTCTACAATTTACGCTAGCTTAGTCTTGCAGTTCGCTAATGACTGCATAATGGTCATGGCGTGTATTAAACTACTGTATACAGTCGCGGGTTTTCTCTTATTCTAAAAGCATTGAGCGCGTGTTCGAAATTGCAGTTGGTATGACTGCTAAAATCGTGCTTGATCATTTCACCTGCAAGCTTTTGCTTGCAATGTACAGGATTGAAAATTGCCGCGAAATAAATTTCCTGGCAAAACACTTTGCGAGCATATTTAGCTGATTTGCCGTCATGGCACTTTGTCACTTAATGCTGATGCGTGGAGTCAGAACCCTCGCAGAGTTATGAAAGTACAGCATGGCAGGCAGATTCCTCGAACGCCCTGCTTCACATCTGAACACTAAGGCCATCATGACACCACCTTTATGTCAAGGTAGCCGGCTTGTATTGTAAAACTGCTGCAAAANAAAAAAAAAAAAAATCCGCAATCCAGGCTAAAGCGCATCTCTTAGTTAGACGTTCATATAGAAACATTCTGGAAATCCCGGGATTAAAAAAAAATTTATCGTGAGAGCGGAAACCAGAAGTGGGTTAATATGCCGAGATTCCCTGCTATCTCAACCCCAGTACACCACAGGAATTGACACGAAATTTATTAAAATAATGTTTGTGCAACGCAACCCTCAGCCTTCTGATGTTGGTTCTACAGTCAAATTTGTGTGAACACAGGGTTCCTAGACGATTTTGAATATAAATTGCCAGACTTTTTTACGAATGACATATCCAAGTCAGATACAGACACTACAATACTGTACTTAACGCATTTCCATAACAAGTCGGGAAAATTATTTTCTTTTTACCGTACTAACAGACCAAAAAAGTTGTTTCTGACCATCCACGGCTGGAAAATTACCAAACATTTTTCCATGCTCCGTAGGAACCCTGTGAATGTATGGTAGATACACAGAACTATTTTCAAACCGGGACATCGCGCACTTTACCTTGTGAAACATTCAAACAATGCTACAGCCATTTGAACCAGCGTTGAAGATTTCCAGTTATTTCCTCGTTAAAAAGAAAGCAAAAAACAAAACTTGGTAATTGTTTTTTCCCGAAAAGAAAATTTTCACAACTGGTCTCCACGGCTCCATGTTGAAACTCTATTTTTCCTGCTTATTGCAGCGAATCTTATTTTCCTGAGCAAGCAAGCAACTGACCGCCGCGACCGGCAGCCCAGGACAAAACCCTCAAAAAGCCGGACGCATGTTCGTTTTTATGTGAAGACAACTTTTCACAGCTTAGGAAATGAGCAGAAGAACGTGCTTCTCTGTTACAGCTGCTATTTGATTATGTTATGCAGCTCTTCATCCATATTGAATTGAATTTTTTGAGGTTCTGTCATTGCTGAGCCGTGGTCAAAGTTCTTCATGTTTTCGAGATTTCACATTTTTCCTCTTGCTCTTGCGATCTTGCATCTTCTTCTTTCGTTTTGCTGCTTCATACATTTCTTTTCGCTCTTCGGTAGTAAGCTCGTTCTGCGAACGGGTATAACACAATACATTGGCAATGGCCCTTCACTCGTGTGGCGGAAGATACATGGCGCGAAGAACATTTGACGCGTAGATGTACATAATGCACAACACTGGCTTTTCGAAACGTGCTTCTAGTAGTAAGCCGAGATTGGCCAAACACTATAGGGTGTTTCACACGAACACTCACTATGGTGTTCAGATTCTACACTAGGTTATGCGAAGTTCTAACTCTATTAACCAGCAGACCTATTTGTGAAGCCACAGCGTGACAGTTAATGAAAGACCCGTAACTCGGTATTACAATCTACAGCAGGGGTATCTAAACTATGGTGCGCGGCCAAATGCTGCCCGCGAAGCCATTTCATTGGGCCCGCAAATACACTTTATCAATAATGAAAAAATAACATGTTGGTAGAATGTAACTTAGTTTGTTGTTTGGAAGTAGAATGTAACATAACCCGAAACAGTGACATTACGTCAGGCGGCCACGTAAATGTCAGTTGGCTGAGTTTTACTGCGCTGCATGCTGGTCTTTAACCTTAGATATGTTGCCGCAATTTGAAATCTTTGTTAATATTACGTACATCTCATCTGAAGCCTAATTTTCCCACTATGCGAAAAACGAAAAATAAATTTCACCATTCGTTTTAAAAAATGTACTTTTATTATTAAACAGCATTTGTTTTAACATTCTTTTATTTTTGATTGATACTTTATGTTCGGCCCACGAACTGTTGTGGAACAGCTGATGCAGCCCTCGGACAAAAATGTTNGAAGATCCCGGTCTACAGCAATGATGAAATTACGTAAAGAGTTTCTTAATGTGAACTCGCCTGGCATTCTTGATCAACAACGACCAACTATTTTGTTTCCTGTCAACTGCAGTCGAATCATGACATGATCGGCAGCATTTAACACCAAGTCGCTTGGTGTCACTTCCAACCATCAGCACCGTTCATTAACGACAGCATCCACTTAAGATCAACTCATTTACAATTTTGGCGTGTGACATACTAGATTTGAAACCTTAGTTTAAATACAGTGAGACCTCTATTGACGACCACCTCGATAACGAGACCAAACCGCCATCACGACCACTTCAATGCTATCCCTTCAATGCTATCCCAAACACTTATAATGTCAACGCATTACTTCTTGTTTCACTAACGCGACCACGCCGGTAATCAGACCGTGACCACAGCTTAGCTGCTACAAACTACTAATTGAACCCAGCGTAACACGACAACATAGTCTACAGCAGGAGTGGGAAAGTAGAGGCGCGAGAGCCACATGTGACCCACCACAGCGTTTTCAGTGGTCCGCGGAAGTATTCCGGAAAATCTTCAAATCTGAAATTACCTTCAACTCATCTCAGTAAATGGTAGTTCTGAGGCTTACTTGAACCGAGACTTTCTATTTCCATCGTAATCACTTTGTCCATCTCTAAGTACACTAGTTATTTTCTTCACGACGTTGCCTCGAACGATGACTTCACCCTCTAGCTCGGTATTATAGAGTCTATTATGAACGGCCCTCCGTTAAACGCCGCTTTCTCATAGTGCCCCACAAGGCAGATTAACTGTCCAGTGCCCACCTCTGGCTTATCGGTATCATTAAGCAAGACAACTGGTAACTTTGCAGAAGGAACCAGGGTTGCGGAGTCGGAGGTTTTCGGGTGGAGTCGGATTCCTACGAACAATAGGAGTCGGATTTTTTTTCCGACTCCGGAAGTCCATTTCAATTATTTTTTACATCGCACTCCTAAGTTAGGAATCCTAACACGCGTCTGTTGAAATGGCACAGTTTCTTTTGAAACTTTATTGAAACAGAGAATTCTTGCTGTGAACCGCGATTTCCATTGATTTCTATTCGCTACAAAATTGCTGACAGCCAAACTTCATCCATGTTATGTTAAAGAGTCGGTGCTGCAAGTTTTGGAAGGGGTGAGTGGGAGAATTTTGCGAACTAGGAGTCGGACATTTACCTCCGACTCCACCAACCCTGGTAGTAACTGCTTAGCTGTGCGTTGTGCTTTTGAGACCTACAGGGTTGTAGCTTGAACAATGTGTAAAAAACTACGTTCCTGCGTTCTGTATTTATTCGAACCTTTGTTGCGTGGCTAACAGAAAGGAAGTGATCGTGATAATACGTGCACGCTGTAGGAATGCATGTGTGGTTATATTTACTAAAGCGCTATCCCACCAACACGACCATTTGAGTGCCATCCGGTGGGTGGATGAGTTATCGAGGTTCATCCATGTATACATATCGTGATCTGAAACCGTTCATTCACTTGCGCACGGGTTATTAATTAAAAATTTCTTAAAGTCTTAAAACGGATTTCAGTTAAAAAATCTGAGTCGTGGTATTTATTCAATACCAAAAATTGAAGTAATCACTCATACACAAATTACCCGCTAAGTTTCAGGACCTTCTTGTCTCAATCAGTCGTTTGCGAAACAAGGTAAGAGCCCAGGGTGCCATGGGGCCGGAGGGAACGCGTTCACGCTCTTTTACCACAGGCACCTCACTTGAAGGTGTGCACATTTACTCAGATTTGTTGTGTTAGCTCCAGACTTCGCATAAATTAATAAAGGACAAGCTATCGCTTGCGTAGCACCCTAAAAAATTGAATGGTTTCGTTTGTACTGTTATTAAAGTGTTAAAATATTGAAAGTCGTTAAAATATTGATTGAAAAATGAGTTTGAAGTGCTGTTGAAAATGACTAGTATTTTTGATGCGTTCTCACACTTTATTTGATAGTCACACCCCTGTAAGAACCCAATTGCAATTACCAGCCTGATACCACTTCTCCATCCAATCTACTACCCGGGGTGAGTGATACACAAAGTACTGCGTAGCTTCGAACACAAAACATACCTCAGGATTTTCTTTCACTCGAAACGGGTTTTCGTAATCGGGATCTTTGTCTCCAATACCAAGTTCTTGTTTAAGCTGGAAAATAGCAGTGAAAAAATTGGAAACTTTAAACGCATAAAATCTCCCGTCACATGGTAGACGGCCACAACTTGCTGTCAGCAAACTCTCTCCAATAACGTGATTCGCGAACACCAATCACAACATAGTTCGACGAAGGACTACAAACAAATGACTTTTTACAAATCCATTCGTATAGACAAGTTTTTCCCGTAAACAACGTCCAGTAGAGCACAAAAAACAGTTGTATTGTTTGTGAGAACTCATGTTAACAACAACGTTTCTGACAAAAATCAACTTGGGTTGCACATGGCGGCAGGCTAAACGTATCTTAGGACTGAAAGTCTAAATCATGGAAATTTTCGAAAACTACCTCCGTTAAATGAGAAAGAAAAATGAAGGAAAGGAGTAGTAACTGATCGCAGGCCAAACTGTTGGCGGTAGGTTAGAACAAATACACAGGTATTCCCTTGCAGAAAAAGAATGAATGTACCAAAAAGTAACGCGTTTTCGGAAAAACTATTCCATACAAATTGTAGCTGATAAATTACACGACAGCTTGCATTACGCAAAACGTTATCAATTCTACTTTTTTCCGTACTTCAGTTAAACGCACTGGTTGCGCACGCGCCTCCGAAGCTGGTATGGCTCCGTTCACTTCCCGGTCGGGTCATGCCGAAAAACTGAAATACGGTACTTGCGCCTGTCCAACCACCTGCTCATCGTAAATGGATTTTGTAAAAATACATCTACGGCTTAACAGCCATGATCGAAACAAAGCTACATGATAATGTCGTTTGAATGAGTTAAATTCGCAGTGTCGACTTTCATGAACAACTTTTCGTTCTAGAAGCGTTTTCAGACGTGCATCTTGCTCTAGAACTTATAGTATGGGCAAATCAATCATGACTGATATGGCTACAGTAATCTTAACTTTAACTTTTATGGAGAACTTTGAAAGATTTGATGCAATTTGTGAAATCATTTTCGGAAAAGGAAAGGTAGTCTAGCAAAGTGACCTAGACAACCTCTATTAGGGAACTAAAACGCCGTAATTAGTTGCAAAACACCATGTTATAATTTCTTACACTATGTAAAATCCGAAGATGATCTCCATCGTAAACGCCAGACTTATGGCAGGTTTCTATGGCTTCTTCAAAGATCGGTTTCCACTGCTTTCGGCGTGTTTGGTAGAATGCATGTCCAATCGTTGGAAAACGCACGATCAAGTCGGCAAAAAGAGCCGTGTTTTCAACGACCTGTGCAAGCGCTGAGAAATGATGACTGTTAGTGAACCTACCCAACGCATACACGAACCATTTCTCATACAACGTAAAACATATGACAATATATGCTGCAAAAATTCTTATACATTTGCAGAAGCACACTAAATTTAATCATACTTATCGAATAAAAAAACTACCTCAAAACCAGCTTCATTAATCTGAAGTGGGCTTCAGTTCGTTCAAGATTAAAGGTTGCCAGGTTGGGGTTTTTCGGGCCAAATTTCAGAAATCTGGCCTTATTTCAAGTTGGCTGGCCTAAAAACATTTAGTTGGCATTTTGGCCCTTTTATGGCCTCATCACAAGTTGGTTGGCATTAAAAAGTTCGTTTGGCTTTTTTGGCCTTTTTACGCTGAAGAAGTTTCTTCTGTAGAAAAAAATTACTATTCCATATTTTGGTAACCCATTTCAAAAATGTTTGTAATATATGCTACACCAGACCGACGCTCGCGTTCTGATGCTGGCAAGATTTGAAGGCTGCGTGATCCGAAATAATTTTTTTGCGTAAGCACTAGGAACATGTGCACTGTGTGGTGCAGGGTGGAGAACCAATTTACTATCACGGCCGCATGAATTGTGCATTATGGCAGGCGGGCCGCAAAACCAATTAATTTTATTCTAAATTCTACCTTTATCTGACTACGCGGAAAAGTGACTTCTCTTGACTTACCAAGTACCTGCTTATTATGAAGCTTCGTTTTGACGCTCTGTCATACTCTAACTTGGGTAACGAAAATTCTGATGCGGGCCATATCAAATGTTTACGCGGGCCGCAGGTTCCCAGACCTGGTGTATTGCAGAGGTGTGACCGGAGTCACTTTTTTTGACTCTGCTCCTGTTCCTAATAAAGTGACTCCAGCTCCTGCTCCGGAGCTCATTGGAAGTTTACACTCCGACTCCTGTTTACACTCCGAAACCTTGAAAGCAGTCTATTTTGCCACATGAGGTAAAATAACTGCTTGAACTATTTTGCCGTTAGCCAATATGGATGAGTATTGTCATGCTTTCAGTGCTGGCAAGCAGGTAGTGGTTTCTTGTCTGTGTTGGTCAACTGCGGGTTTTCCCTAACTGTTACTTTAAAGCCTAACTTATTTTGTATTTGCGTATCGTACATCTCATTTTGCCTCATGAGGCAAAATATCCACCATGCTACCAAACTTGAAACCAAGAAATAGAATCATAAGTTGTTCTCATGTGAACCAAACCTCATTTGACTCTTTCAGCTGTGACCTGAAATAAGTCATGTATAACTTCTTTTCTCTTTGTGATTTAGGCACATGCACAATGAAACAAGAACAAGACAACTACTATTTCTTTTACTGTATTTGAACTTGCAAGATGATAATGGCATGTTTAGGAATAGCCTGAATTGCATTTCTGCTAGCTTGACTGAAACTGCACTGCTGTTGGTGTTGCTGCACAATGTAAAGATACATATTACATGCATTGTTGTCTTCTACATTTTCACTGAATTTGACAAATTGTGAATATTGCTCAAAACACGACCCAGCAACGAGGTAAAACTTCCAGTAACTGACGTCCTGTGATACAGCAGTTGAGCATAAGCTATGCACCAATCAGATCAGAACACAGACCACCAGTCTGTCACCCTCCCTCACCATCAACAGCCTGAACTAATGACTGACCAAATTCACCAAGAGAATAGAGCGAATGTATTAATCTAGCCATTAGCTGTTCAGAGAAAATTCAAATTTAATAAAATTAATTATCCGACTCCTGTGAAAACTGAAATTCTCACTCCTGCTCCAGCTCCGGTTTTCATTCAAAAATCTGACTCCGGGTCCTGCTCCGGTTTCGGCAAAAATCGTAGACTCCTTCCGGAGTCCACTCCGGCTCCGTTATCACCTCTGGTGTATTGTAAGCACTAAGCAGGCACAACGCTTGCACACAGGTCTGCGTCTTCGTGTTAGATATGCGACAATAACGTCGAGGAAGTGTTCTTATGATTCTGGTCGTAAGTACGGGAATGAATGGGAGATGATTTTCGCATGGGTGCAGAAAGCTGCCGATGGATCAATGTGCAAACTGGGGGACCATTGTACTCAAAGTGTACAATAATCTCACAATCCATGAAAAGTCAGAGAAGCATCAGTAACAAGCTTCAGTACAAAGCGAAGCAAGACTTAATCTCAATTTCGAAGAAAAAGTCTAATGATATTCTTGTAATTTAGATGTTTCTTTGTGAAAAAGGAATAGTAATACCACAAACAAAATTTGGCTTTTTTTCTGGCCTTTAAACAATCGGTTTGGCCTTTTTATGACCTCTTTTTAGCACTACTTGGCTTTTTATTGAAATTTTCATCTGGCAACCATGGCATGAGCAAGCATTCGTATCTTAACAGAGGTGTCGTCATCGACAACAAAGTTTTTCAAATTTTGTTAATTTCTTTCATAGTAAATTTTGCTTGCTGAACTTTCACGGGAATTATTACTTTACGAAAATATTGTTTCTCGCTACTATTTTGTAACAATATTATTTAAAAGTTTTGTTAAACAATATACCTCCAACGCCGGTGGTGTCCATTTCGACACCAACATATTTACAATGGTATTTAACGAAATGAGGCAGCCTAATGAACCGACAGCGCGAGCCAGCACACAGATGAGGTTTGCTTTGCTAATCACATGCTTGAGAGAGATAGAGTTTATTGGCGCAAATATTAAACAATTTCATGCAAATAAAGTTATGGCGCTGGGACACCGAAAAAAACCTGTTAAGCAGGTTGTCTCGTCGGGCACCCCTCGACACTTTCATGAAATTTTATTACAATTTAAAGTTAATGGCCGAATTCTTGCGAATGTAATAAGGTTATGTTTTTTGAAGAGGTTGCAGTCTGCTGGATGATCAACACAGTTGCGCGGGAGTGCTGGGTCGCAACCGGTATCTATCGTGGTTTGCCCAGTTGCGCAAGGAGCTGAGCATGGTAGAGAAAGTGCAAACCCAGCTAAAATGAAACTCGCCCGGGTTTCCATAACCATTTCGCATCCAAGCAGACGACTGTTGCTCTGCAGCAGTTCGTATTTTGGTGCCAAGAAGAGGGCAATTCTCCAACTTCCGCAAAGCCATCCGCTTTGAGGGCAAACAAAATTGATAATAGATTGTCCTTTCACAGTCTGATGTCCGGCGAGTGAAAGCTGTTTCAAGCGAATGCTTCAAACAGTTAGGTTTCATTTTAAAATTGTTTAGACGTAATGAAGTACTACAGTTAGCGTTGTGTTGACATATTAAGAGCAAAATAAAAAGAGTACGCAGTACTGTTAGTTAGTTACATTTGACTAGCTTTAGCAGCAAGACTTTCCGAGCATGCGTGATTATAAAATGTCCTTAAATACTTATGTTAGGTACCCGAGTTATGATGTCGCAAGCTGTGGGAAAAAGTGGCGCACGCGAGACTCAAAGGGTTACCCGTATCTCTGCCAGGGTTGACAAAAACCCGCGTTTTTTTTTTGTTTTTTTTTAAAGAAACAAGATTTTGTTCTTTTTTTAAGGAAAATGGAAAAACCTAATTCTTAATTGTTTTTATTGCATCATGCAATATCATTATTTTCAGAATTACACAATAATTACTTGTTATCCCTATTATGCCATTCAAATTTGAGGGTAAAGAAATGTACTCCATATTTCTTTTCGCAAATTGTTGGTAAATTCACTCCAAAGTGGTAAGGCTGGGCAAGAATGCGCACAGCAAACAAAGAAAAACCATTTCCACACAAACTCTGCAGTTTCACGTCAAGTTTATCTGCATGCCCTGCTAATTCAGCAACTATAGCAGGGATCACCAACTTTCTTGAAGCTGAGAGCTACTTCTTGCGTGCCGATTAATGCAAAGAGCTACCATTTTGATATACTGTACACTTCTAAAATATAAATGTTGCTCAATTTATCTTTAATTATTTTAGTACAGTATTAACAATTAAGATATTCCGCAATGTGAAGACACTGATCATGCTAGTGTAATTTTTAGAGCAGGCCCGCGAGCAGGAGCGTAGCCAGGCCGAAATTTTTTGGGCCAAATATTTTGTCTTTCAGCGAGCAACAGTATTCTGTTTGGGACAACACCTCTCAAAGCACAAAACAACAAGAAATGCTAGAAATTCGGGAACCATGCCATTTGGCCCCCCTAGCTACGCCTATGCCTGCGGATGACCTACTTGGTCCTTGCAGGCAACCTGGTGCCCGTGGGCACCACACTGGTGACCCCTGATTTTTAGAGTGTTTTTTTAACATATGATTTGACATGGTCCAAAATCAGAAAAAGTTGATAATGTACATAAGGCAGAAAATTTGTTTAAAATATACTGATTGTGCAGAGCTGAGAAAGATAACCATTACAAACTGTTTAATCTATCCTTTTTTTCAAACCCTTCAAATTTCATTGCTATTTATTTTGTTTTATTAAAAAAAAGTTAAAGTTAACTGTACAAGTGTCCTGCCTATTTTATTTTTTACTTCTTAGTAGATTTTTTCAAAGAAAAAATAAAGAGTGGGTTTTTTTGGTGGATTTTATTGTTTTTATTTAAATGGGCTTTTAAAAAAAACCCGGGTGGGTTTTTTTGGGCCGTGTTGTTTTACAACAACCCTGATCTCTGCCCACAATTTCACAGCGATCTAGAAATAGTGTGACAATGAGTCTTTTAGTCAGGTCTGGATTTAGGCATGTGATGAATATCGTTCGCACCAGTGGCATAACTAGGGGGGTCAAGGGGGTACATCTGATGCCGAGCGCAGCATTTTAGGGGCGCCAAATTGAGGTCGGAATGTTGCATAATAATTACGAAATGTCCAATGTCTGTGGATGCTAATATTTACGATTTGCAAAATGTCGAATGCCAGTGGCTGCTACCCAGTTGGGAAAGCTCAGAAAGATCAACAAGGTTCACAAAAAGAGCAGTTGCAAACTTTAGTGGCGTTTTAAGGAGGAGCTTTTGTCTCCAGTAATCAGCGTCCGCATGTAAATTGACTCATGGCAGCGTCACAAGGCTTTCAGATAGCCAGGGTTGCAAACTTTCTGACTTCGGAATCATTCTATAGTTCGGTCACAGTGGGACGGGAATCAAATGTTCACAGTGCATGCTGTATGCTACTGCGCATGCTTTCAGAGAAGCGACGAAACCTGATAGTATGTCGTTACCAGTGGAAAAGGAATATTTTGTGAGACAAGAAACCTGCAAGGCAACTTTCGTATGCTAGGCTCGAATCAACATGAAGAAACTGCAGTTACCATCTGCAGAAACAAAGAGTGGCGTCAAGAACACGTAACAGCGACAACAAGACGGCCCGCTCAACACTCACCGTGAAATATAAACGCCAACTGCCCGAGCTGTCGTGGCAAATTAAGGCAGCAACACACGAATCTCCACACCTTTTTCAAAAAACTATGGAAAATTTCTGCAGCTTGAATTGGCAACTGTGACGACCCACACATTGAAATATGACCTCATTAACTTTTGTCAGCATGTTTAAGTAATTGTATTGTATTGAGCTTTAGCCGCCAGTATAAAACATTATAAATACACAGGTACATCAACAAAAAAATAAATGTGGGGCAGGGACACCGAAAAACCCGAAGGTTATCTTGTCAAGGTGTCCCTAAAAATTGTGTAAACTGCTGTTGCCAGTAGTATGCGGCTATTTTCTATAATCAAATGTTGAAAACAAAAGAAAAAAAAGAATATTCGATATACCAAATAACAATATACTGCAAATAACATTAAACTTTAAATTCAATCTCATACACAGTTCATTTAGCCAACATGAAGACATAGACATTGTAGTACAGGTAATATTTAGACACCAATTGTGAGGAATATCAAATATCAGGAGAAAAACATGACAGACAACAAATGAGTAGTTCATTTGAAATAAACTGAGTATCATGTAACTGACGACGACGAGAAAGTAAATTAAATTGTCATAGTCAAATACAAAATGCAGTTTATTACAAAGTCAAGCTTGTTACGTATTATAGAGTGCGATAAGAAACTTTTTGTAATTTTTGGAGAATCTACCACATGAGAAATTTTTTAACTTTTGTGGTATGCTGCACTATGCTACTGCTCCTTGATATGTTAGATTTCTTTTTCCCAGAGAAGATCCAATTCTGGGGACAAACTAATTTTGTTTGGCAGCTGATCCAGCGAAATGACAATGAGTTTCCGTAAATTTTTGAAAAAAGTTATTATATGGTTGTGGTAATGTATTGTTATGAAATTTATGCACTAATTTTGAACAGCTCCAATTGATATATATCTTTTATTTTTGAAAAACCCAGTTGTTTATATAAAGGAGTTATGTGACATTTAAAATTACTAAATGTGAGAGCAAAACATTATTATGGATAGTATTAAGAGGTTGAAGCACAGAATCGCAAGCTGTTCCTTAGGATACAATGCAATACTGGAGATGACTATATACAAAACAGTAATAGATTATTCTTAAAGCATTAATTGGTACAAAGTTTCGAATTTTATATATCATACTTGAAGCAAACGATAACTTAGATTTTAAGTATT
>JGI24021J15306_10007489_pt1 | contig 13300 bp, 8 predicted proteins | sample Ectturendosymbi1_FD_15306 | JGI IMG/M metagenome (IMG submission 15306) | reverse complement strand
CGGCAAGTGTTCAAACTCTCTCAAAAAAGCAACTGCCCCTCGTCTCTCACAGCAATAACGGCTGTGGCACACATGCCTATGCAAGCTTTGCTTGGAACTCGGAAAGCTCTTTGGTGAACTCATCTTCGCGGGAACACTGACAGCAGTTCTGAACAGGTTTGGGCAAAAACTTCAACCGCAACGTGTTCGTCATCCGTTTCAAACTAACTACGCTATATTTGTACATTCGCAGGCGCTACCCTGAATCCCTGGGAGGCGGCAGTCCTTTCATCGTTGCTTGTCTAGACACTGAAGTCTAGACACTGAACGACTGGACAGCTTTTCGACAAGACGGGTTCTTCTTTTGAGCCAGTTCTTCAAACCACTGCTAGGCCGCACTAGGTCTCAGGGCAAGTGTTGATCAGCCATTTGATTGTCTCATCATCCAGAACCGTCAGGCCGTGCAGTTCGTGAGGAGGTCGATGGATTGGACATTGGAGGACCACATGGACGACGGTTTGTTCTACGCCACACTCACAGGCCGCAGAGGAGGCCATACCCCATCTGTACAAGTGGGAGCGGAAATATCCGACGGTGCGGAGGCGGTTAAGAAGACGGTTGATTTTCCGAGAAACAACTGCAAGCAATGTTATGTTACGAAAAAATAGAAACAAAATATCCACTTCATCATTGGCAAAAGCAATCGTGGGAAATTCCTTGCTTTGTTATACAACGCGCGCCATAAATCAGTGGTGGATTTAGGGCGAGGAAAATGAGGCACTTGCCCTTTTTTTGAAATTGCGTTGGCCCTCCTTTCTGAAAATGTCGATTAAACTTTACATGTAGGTTTTCTTGTTAATTTTGCTTCATAGCAGTGCTTCAAATTCACTACGGTTGGAACATCATTGCCAACGTATTACTTTTTTCAATGCAAAGTTCTACAATAGATTCCCAAACAGTACTGCAGATGTAAACGTTTTGCAGTTATGCCTCACTTTAAACAGAAAATATCCGAGTGGGAACAAAAACGAAGAAGAAAGAAGTCAATCGAAACCGATGTGAAAATGGAGGTATCATGAGGAGATATATTTTAGGAGGAAGCATGAAAAAGAAAAATCAAGATGAGAATACGTTTGTTAAAAGGGCCCCTTTAAAACTTCGCCTAGAACCCTTCAATTTTCTGGATCCATCACTGCATACGTTATTTTTCTTGCTCCTTCGACACAAGAGGCATCACAGAGCAATGGGATTTAAATAGACGTGAAGGCATTTTAGTTGTAGTCAACTTCTTTCCAAGCCTTGGGGGGCTGAAACCAGTCCATGATCAGATTTCTGGGAATGATTTAAGGGAGAATACATCCTTTCAGGAGTTTCAAGTAAATCATAAAATGCTCTGCAAAAAACGTGTTGGTTTTGAAAAAAATGCTTTCGCCCCAACCACGTTTGCGAAACAAATATGAGCATTAAAATTATTTTATTGGTAATATATACAGCTAAATGAATTGACATAGTATTAGCAAAGTATCGAACTGACTAAACGTTTATGTGGTTGCAAAAGCACTCTTAACCTAAACACCAATTTAAAATGTGAAAATGAACTGCTGAACTAGTAACTTAAAATTTCGATGACCGATTATATAAAGTAAATGTAGCGTCACAACTTTTTATTTTCAGTTTTTTCTTGCACGCAACAAAACAGTACCAGACAAGGATATCGCAAGCATTTTTTGCCAAAGAGCAATATTCACTTTTATTTTTGCGACTCTTTGAAAATATCATATTGAGATTGTGACTTGAGGTTAATTTCTTCCGGCAATACCATAACTTTACTTTTTTCTGCTATGCGAATTTTATTTTCTGAAGTGAGCAGAGTTATTAAGATCTGTTTGCCAAAATTTTGTTTCGCATAGGAACGCGATAGTGTCTTGTACAAGAGGTTTACGTGAATGTTCTTGTTGCTGAACCTCAGCCTTTGCACAATGTTACATTCATCGCTGTGGTTAGCACGCCTTGCCTTCCTGTTTAAAACCCACTTCTGAAGGTGACCAGGAAATTGAGAAGCAGCCAACATCTTGTCATGATCAGTCGTGCGCAAATAAACCATCAGTTGGTCGACAGGTCGTTGAAGGATGCCACAAAAGCTCGTGGCAAGACACGAGCCGCCGCTTAACACGACTTTTTGTTTGCCGCTAATATCGTGTTACAGGCTGATTGGATAACGATTTTCAAAAGGAAGAAGCTGAGAAACATTATAGTTTATATCCTTTCCGAGATTCCATTCACCATTTAAAGCGGGGCAAAACCTGGGTGGGCCTGATGTATTGTTGCGATGCCGCCTTTTAACCTAACATTCGACAGAGGTTGTAAGTTGAGGGAAGGGGCAAGTTTCAGGCTTACATGGTATAACCTACTTTGCGACTCGTCTGGTCAGCTGGCTTGATTTGACCAACGACGAGCAAGTACTTGCTAGGCAGTTAGCTGGCGTCAAGCTGTGCTTTGAGCGTGCTAGCAGTTTGCAGCTTATCTTTGTGGACTTCCAAATTAGCCTAGAAACGCAAAAGAGATCACTACTGTGCCACTTTGTTTTGTATTACTTGTAGGCACAGCGGGACGCAAGATCCGGTTGCATGCTCTGCCCATTCGTGATACTTTGTAAAGATGTTAACGGAATATGGTTTGCAAGAAACTCTGCGAGCTGGTTGCTGTGAACTTTTCAACGTGTGTGCATTTTTCAAGACGCATTTTAGATTCCATTCAAAGAAAACCGAACGAGCCGTCTAATTCTTCATATGTTCCATGTGAAGAAACTTACTTTTTTTGGAAAACAACTGATGTTTGAAATATTTTGTAAAGTTCATGAATCAACGAAATACCTGACTTAAGTGGCCCATATGTGCCCTTAACACTGACTCATCATGGAAAAACTAACTTTTAGTTTATGAGCCTCAAAATATTTATAAGATGTCAGGTGTTTGTTGTAGATTGTTGAAAGACTTCCTCAACGACTTATGATTGTAATGAATGACAAAATCATACTAACGCGGTGTTGTTGGTGAACAGATATTTGTCTTCCTTTGAAAAGTTATACGTGACTAGGACTTCACAATATTGATTTTAGAAACACGTGATGGTGATTGTTACAGAGTCCACAAGTTTTAACCACCTTGTTAAAAGATATTTTTCGAATTTAATTGAAAAAGGTGGGAAGTTCTCTTGAAGACTTGAAGTTGATTTCACAATCCGTGTTGGTTTACTTTCGCCTGGGTGTTTTCAGGAATGTTGGGTAAACAAACTAATCATATTTCAGGTGTAAATTTGAACAACCTTACAAGAACTGTTTTACAGAAATAAAGTTTTACTTTTATTTGCTGTTAAATATCACTTCGTTGTGGTGAGGAACAAAAGCTGCAATAACTTTTACGAATTACTGAAAAGTTTCATAAAATCTTGGAAAAAACTGCTGCTTCTTTTTCCTAAAAATACGTTTAATGTCATCGTCCACAACCGTACGCATCAGAGACTATTCCTGAGAATGAAGTTCCTGATGGGAAACGACTCCGTTCAATCGGCAGCTGTAGTTTAAGCTGTGCAAAAAAATCAACAGCATTTGGCAACTCAGCACAGTTATTATGTTTTGAAAGTTGAATGGTAGAAAACATTTTTCTTAGAAGTGGTGGGTAAATAACACCTGCAGTGGCTAAATAAAAGAATAAAGTATGAAAAGTATTGCATCTTTGGAATAACTTTAAAAAGCACACATGGAATGCGCATTATTCTTCATACAACTGAAAGAGTGGAATGAAACTTTCACACCGATTTTAAATCTAAACGATGAAATAAAAGCTTGTAAGCCGTCGTAAACATAAAATAACCATCAAACCTAAATGCATTTCAAGTATTTGGTGGGAATAACCTTTTGGAAGTTGATGTTGTAGAACTATGCCTAACCTACCAATGAAAAACAAATATGCACAAATGATATCTGAGAAGCTGAGAAACACAAATGACGATACAATCTTTTCACCATGAAAAAGCAATTTCGCAGGAATTACTTTCAAGAAAAATGCAGACGATTTTGAAAGGTTGTTAAATTTTTGCTTTATGTGTTGGACTGACATGATTTCAATGTCATCAGGATGACAAAAAGGCTTTAACAGTCGTAAGTCGTCAAGCCTTTGATTTTTTCATTTTACTGAAAACCAATGTAAAAGATAATATTTTATTGTTTGTTGTTCTTCCAAACATGTTTTTCAGAAAAAGTTCGTCAAGTAGTTACGACTGAAATCCGATAAGATGTCAGCTAACGTCACTGTGACGTAATTTTAATTTATCAAATGGAAATATGAGATGAAAGTACCATGAATCCTCTTTCATTCAAAAACATGGATAAAAAGTAAGTTAAGTTTTGGTATATTTCAAAACCAAGGTGCAACTGCCGTTATAGCGTATGCAATTGTTATGTAAATACTTTTTGGATATTTGTTTAAAACACGCATATGTATGTGTGCATGGGCAGTGGTGTAGGAGGTGGGGGTGAAGAGGGTGCAGGCGCACCCCCAAAAGTTTTATTTTGTGAAAATCCGGGCAAAATCCGCAGAAATCTGGACAAAACCTGTGAAAACCTTTGAAACTTTCGCAAAATCCCTGAAAATCTGGGCAAAGACCCTGAAAATACAGGCAAACCAACGTGCTTTTATTTGAATAAAATGGCGCCCAATATGTACAGAACCTCTTTTGGAGGTCATCCCAAAAACGGTGTTCATGAGAAAATATTCGCACAATAAGTTACCTAAAATTTTTTCGGGCAAAAATCCCTCGCACCCCCAAACATTTGCCTTCTCCTACACCTATGTACATGGGTGCCGGAAGGATTTTTTTCCAGGAGGTGGCCTAAAAGACTTTTTCCAGGGGGGGTCAACAGTGGTGAAATTACATTTTACCAATTCGAAACTAAGACAAAAAACATTTTCCTGCTCTAACTTTAATAGGGAAGTACAAAATTTTAAATTCTAGGGGCGCCCGGACTCCACTCTTCCCCATTTCCGACTGCCATGTATGTATCTACATATAGTGACTGCAGTCAACGAAAAGAGAGAGGTGATAAAACTATCTGCAACCAGCGAAGAACTCTGCTTCATGAAATAAACGCACGTTTTGCGTGACGGTGCTTTCCTTAACCTATTACAGACAGTTGAACCAAATCGTGGCTTATGTGCGCAATCGTCTATGTCGCTATAACGTGTCTAAAATACCATGACAGATGCTGTTAGCAAATGCTGTTGAGCAAAGCACGGTAGATATGCAAAGTACTTGGATGTTTGTCGAGCAACGATTTGCAAAAATCGAACATGGTTGTGAAGGCGGCCTTGATATTGATGAATACTTTGCTTTGTTTCTGACTTCTCTGACTGTTACTGTAATAGAACCTTGACATTTTATGTGATTAATTTTTGAGGCGTTGTTGAAGCCGCAAGTAATTCACAAGTTACATACAATTGATCGTTTTGGTATTGAAGACATTTTTTCACAGCTCTGCATCTCAGAACGAATGCGACTGATACTGATTTCATGTAGGAAACATAATTTCTGTAGTGCAGTCGTTTCTGGTACTTTGTGAAGTGCAAAAGTTACTGATGTTGTTCTTCTTTCAAGTCACGGAAACTTCAAGAAAAGTGACCGGCATAGAAGGGAGAAGAAAAGTAACGTGCTTCCAGCTTTGCAACCGCTCAAGGATTACGACAAACACCAGGTAGTGAAGTGTGTGTCACCTGGGCATGCCCGCGCGCTTCTTTAAAACTCATGTTTTCTTTCCTTACGCCACGCACTTCAAATGCGGATGCGCCTCACACCATAAAGTATGCTCCACAATGCGATAGTTCAATAAATCCGCCCGGCTATGCAGTGATAAGTTTCGAACGATTGGACCTTTATTCAGAACTAGTGGATCGCAATGGCAAATCTATTAATTGAAAAACAAGAGTATTTATACTAGTAGCCGTTTGAATTATTGAATCATTATTAACAACACTCTCAGAATGTGGTGCTTAAATTGTTCAATGAAATTTGCTCCGCAAATCGTTTTTAATAACAAAATCAACTTGTAAAAGTCTGTCTGCGGCAACTACGTTTTTCAGAATTCCGTTGCAGTATTGCGGAGCAAGCCACACGAACGTCCAAACAAGCGTGGTGCGCATGCGCAGCTCCTGAACAGGGAGTAAAATTTGCGGCTTAAAATCGCACACTGCTCGTCAACAAAAACGCACCCTTGACTAACGTTCCCGATGTTATTCTCCCTTTTTAATACGAACTGAGCAGCGTTGAATTGACAACGGCGCCAAACGCATCTATGAAAAAATGCCTTTTAAGACTTAAATCAACTGCACTTATTTAACGGACTACAAGCGTTTCCCATTACGAGACCTCTTTCGCGCGGCGCCCGTCGTCGCCCAGCGTCTGTGTAAACATCAACGAAATCTCACTGTCATGACTTGTTTGGTTTTCAATGGGTATTCACTCTTAAATTTGGTCTGAGAATTGGTTTTGCACAGAGTTGGCGCTGCTTGGGTCCGCGTTTGCATTAATTTCTCATTACTTCAATATTCACCACTTAGCAAGGGCGGATTTAATGTGTTTGTGCAAACGGTTTTCACAGTGATCAACTTTGAGACATCCTGTGGTGTATACACTCATTCACAAAATTTGTGCCTACGTGTTAGCGAAACATGCAATCTGCCTTTGACGCAATTTATTCAGCAAGGGAAAAAAATACTTTCAAAACATAAAACTTGTATGCGATCTAAGGATCAAACCGCACAGTCTCTATAACTGCAATTGTATCAACAGATTTAATGTACACAAGTGAGCTAACCCCTTACTATATTATGGAAAATATATCCCAAAACCTGCTGAAACTTTTCTTCTTCATGTGCACACTCTTGAAAAATTTTAACAGCTCACAATATTTTTTCAAAAGCTTTGCTACAGTGCTTGCGCCTACGTTCACGTGGCTACAATCCGCAAAATGCTTTACAGGAACTACAACAACCGAGTTTTGTAATGTTCACATTGAGAAACACATGGTGAAAATAGTTGGTTTTATCTTGCTGGCGTTGGTACAGTGAAATCTACTGCTGAAAATGTAATTTTTCTAGAATTGAAATCAGGTATATCGTGCAACGTTGTTCTTTTTTCGCGGTTCTACAAACCGCATTTGTTCTTTTCCTCAACTCCTCCCAGTTCTTTTATGCAACACTCATGCATCAAAGTAGGCATAGCCTCAGGTATACTAACGGGGCTGAAACTTAGCTAAGCTGGGTATTCGAAGGTGATTTGAGTTTCTTGCATCTTTGTTACAATTTCTAGATGCACTAAACAAGACTGAAAGTTGCGACCGCGCGTTCAGGAATTTTTCAAGGAGAAATAAGAACATGACCTGGTGCAGAGAGCAGCATGTTATTGCTTGCGTATTGCCAGGCATCGCGTGACGGGCTAGGGAGAAAATTCTGTCCATGAAATTTCGCACTGTTGACAAGGAAAATCCCAAAGTCTACTCATAGGCGTTCATCCTTGCTTCTTACATCACATACACCAATTACCGCAAGAAAAAGGTTCCTCCTGTTTTGAAATTGTAGAACCAAGAATCTTTGAAGCTGTGTTTGGAAAAGCTTAAGTCTTTCTCTTTGGAAAGCAATGAGTGTTAGCTATCTAGTGAGAAACGTCACTCCTTGACAGTGACTCGTTTTTCGCGCAGTTTTTAGTCGTACCTTACAATAAATACGTATAACGCCCCTTTAATCTGGAAACTCTGACGGGAAAAGCTGCGCGTTGTCACAAAACTAGCTTGACCAGTCTTGGCGCAGCCGCTGACGCCCATGTCAATAGTTGATGAGTGCGTTTTTAAACAAGCAAAACAAGTTTAAAGACTTCTAAATATTCTCTGTGTACACATTTGCGTTTGTCGAGGTGACGAGGTTTATTTGCTTTGGTGCAAACAAGACAGGTTTGACCATTTGTTTTAAGCTTTTGGTCGGCGGGGCGCTATAAGTTTTCAGGTGTACGCAGCTAAACAGAATTGATCAGAAGTTAGACTAAGCATGAAGCCACCATATAGCTTCGTTAGACGAGGAAGAGAGGATCTAGAAAATGTGTTGGGTTTACAAAGTAAAAATGAGTGTTAATTGCGTGTTACTTCAGAACTTGGACTGATTGGAGAGGAAATTAACAATGTTGGTGTATTCCGCATGAACTGGGTAACCAAGTAGCTATCGTACAAAGTAAACACATCGTTCTTTCAACATGGCTTAGGAGATTGTCCACGGTCATTAGGTGGCCGCGTGCGAAGACGGTACCTGAGCGTACAGAGCAATCCACTTTTTGTCAAAACAAGGACCGGTTGAACTTCCAGAAGCAAGCTCAGAAATTGTTCGATACACACTTCAACAGAATTCACAACCGCAGACGAGCGCGGTCAGTGGAAATCGTTGTAAATTAAAGATGCGCAAAAAGGAGCAGCCACACGGAAAGGCCCACCCGCAGAGACACGGCTTGTGGTGGGCTTATGGTCGCTTGTAGCCCGTAGTGAGAACTTGCAGTTGCTTGTACAAAAACGCAATACGCCAGTACAGAATATATAAGAAACAAGTGCAAGCAAAAAGCGCTACTTTTAACAGCCAACTGTAGAACTTTGCTCCGTAATGCTTGTTTTCGTGAACGTTAGCCCTGTATATCTTTACGACTGCAAGAAAAGACAGTTTTAGCAGCTGCTGGTCTGGTGTAAGCCTTTCGCTATTTGCCCGCACNACTGGCCACNTAGTACTGGAAATAGTGGTCTATAAACCCCAGCAGTAAGGCTCCGAATTTATTTCGGTTGTTGTTGACAGAACTTGCGTTGCTGACATGTTTAATAGACATAAGATGCAAATAAACAAAACCAGAAGTCTCGAAAGACAATGAAAGAGTGAAAAGATGGTGAATTCCGCTTACGTTGTGTTTTTTCATCAGACAGTAACAAAAAAAATTCTGCTGGGTTTTGGTCAGATCGAAATGTCCACCTAGAAAAAAGGCAGAGCAATGAGCTAAGACAACGCGTGGCTTGATTGAAAAATGAACCCCGTGTTTATGAAAATATCCCACTGCATGGTTTTGTGTATCACTGCTCGGGCATTGCAGTCCTGCGGTCAACTGACTGACGGGCTTTCGCCTTTACAAACAACATCGCAAGCCACTGTACAAAGGCGGCTGCTGAAGTGCATTGAAAGTTTACTTTTGAATAAAAAAGCTAAGAACGTTAATCAACTACCAGCACGTTAACAGTCACCAGTTATTTTACTGGCGGAGAAAGCTTTGTTTCCACTTCCCACATGCATAGTCGAGAATAGGTTGCACGTCTTAATGCGCACATTGCAAAGGTTTCGTTGCAAAATAGTCGATATAGTCATAAACTGAATATGACGTTTTGGAATCGATTAGCCCGAAACATAAAAATGCGATGAACTCATCAAAAAAGTGCAAGAACACGGTTGTCGACATTCTTTGCAATAAATGCTGATGCAAGTGTATGTCGCTGAGTGTTGATGTGTTCTGCTTATAGTAAATCTTGACAAACATCTAGTAAAGGACAGTTGTGGCAACGCATCAACCTGTCCTGAGACTATTTCCACAATGAACACCTTGTCATCATCGCTTGGTCTTTGACTGCACAAATCCGTCTTTCTGATTCGCCCCACGATTCGCACTTATTGTACCAAAGCGGAAGTTTCGCATAAGGGTTCCGTATTAAATTAGTACACCTTAAAAAGCGATGGTAGTAAGGTTGCCCTCCTTCATCTCATTTTCGTTGTGCACCATTACCCGGATGTTTACAACAGGTTTTCAATTATGCATGGACAGTAATGTACGTTACAAGTTGTTCAAGGCGACAAATTTTTTGCTAACAGTTGTGTTATCTACAAGCTTTCTCGTTCAACTATAACTGTTACCGTTGCAGCTGGATTTTGTCCGACAGGGGCCTTTTGATTCAGAGACAGAAACGTTGTTAAAAGTAGCACGTTTAATTGTTTAAAGCGTAATGTTACGCACTGTAGCGTGAAGTAGTTTGCAAATTTGCTGCAGCTCCACCATCAGCGGTTCACAGTGCGGCTTTCGCAGATGGTGAAAAGAAAATAACAGCCTACCTACTACGGTTGGTAATAGTCTGGGAAAGAAGTGCATGCGCGTTAAAGTGCAATGACTCCCAAGGGAAACACCTCGCTCTCGGCGATTAAGAAATCGGGTGTTTACTGGCAATTGAAACAGCAGTCGAGAAAATCTGAGAAGTCACTGGGCAAAGATGATCCAACTTCCGCTCCGGAGCCGTGGATTGTAGATTCACCAGACGATATACGCTGTTTTATAGAGGAAATTGATGACCGTTATCCTCAAGCTCCCCCTTCGAGTCCCTACAAAAGCGNTTTTGTAAACCCTTGCCAGATCAAACGTCCAGAAGGGCCGCTTCTGGTACGAGCTGGTATAGATTCCAGGCTTGCAGCAACTCCAAGAAGCGCTGTTAAGCGTTTGAAAAATAAAAGCTCGTTGTTGGCGAGTGTTGCCAGAGCAAACGTTTCGAATGGCCTGCGGGAAAGGTGTTGCAAAAACGAAAGAAGCTTTCGAAACAAATCGGAAAAGATCACGTTTCAGGAAATCTTTGGCTTAAAGCCAAGCCCGTCACAGGTAATTGACTTCACTTGATTTTACGCCGATTCATTTGGGTCTACACCAGTTTCCCTAAGGTTTGTTAGCTTCAATCACCCTTGTCGCGCAAGCGGAAGCTTGCAGTACTTTTGGAAACTTANTGGAAGCTGGCGGCATCCTCCTAAGANCTTTTAAAAGAGGATTTCCACGGTCTTCATTTTTTTTTATATGTCATANCCTNCACAGGTCTCGGTTCTCTCCTGGCGTAACTCGGTTGCATATCACAGTTGAAAACCACACAGTAATGGCAGTGTTAGAACAAAAGTCAAAGCGATTGGAATGGAAGGCGCATGATAATAAATTTATGATATATATCAATGTGGTCCAACTACAAGCCCGCGGGCCGCATGTGACCCGCCACAGCGTTTTCAGTGGCCAGCGGAAGCATTCAGGAAAAATCGTCAAATCTGAAATTTGTTGAAAAGCGTGTAAGGTTACATTTGTCTCACGGAATTGCTTGCGCTGGATAAAGCGCATTTGCACAAGAAGAATTAATATTGCCTTTTGTCTGTGCCATTTTGTTATGTTTGTATATTTTACGATCAAATTAGAAGGTACAGCCCGTCGCTAACCCTCCGCTAGGGCACCTGTCTGGATAACCAATGTTTTTTCGGTGCCCCGGCGTTCGTTGCCTAGAAGAGTACATCTGGCGCAATGTACTCAGGTCTATCTATCCACTAAACGCGGCCTTCTCAAAGTGGCCCTCGAGCCAAAGTAATTGCCCATCACTGCAATAGGTAATTTTAATTAAAACATGCATAACATCTTTTAATAAAAATGTACAATACTAATGGTGTTGGAGACCGCAGAGAGGTTCTGGAAATTAGTTAGCAAAGATAGATCTCCTAAAGTGATTTCGCGCTAAAACTGTGCTTGATGTTTGGAAACACACAGGCTACGTGTGTGACTGTGAGAATACATTTTCGACGATGAAGCACAAATAGAGTTTCAGACGAAACACTGGAAATAGTCTCCGACTTGCTACGACTAATACCGGCATTGTTAAACGAACGAGTGTCAGAGAAGACTCGACCACAGGCATCCCAGTGATAGAAATTTGTAATAAATTGCTATTTGCTATTGTGTAATAATTTCAATGACGTGCTCACTTATCTTCCCTTTTTTAGGTAAGTGTTGTGAACCTGATGTTTTATACATCATTTTACTGGGAGTGGCCCGCGAATTGTCACGTTTTTGTAAAATGGCCCGTAGGTCAGAAGCAGTTGGACCACGCTGATATATATGATACATTGATGCATAGGTCAAGCAATATGAATGCAGTTCCCTTTTTCCCAATGTTGATTTGAACGATAGTACACACAGCAAGAGCCGGATTGAAGGATAGGAAGGCCCGGGTCAACTTTTACTGGAGGGCCCCCATGACGTAATTCGTGACGTCATCGTTTGTAAAAGTTATATTTCCGCTGATTCGCATGGTTCTCGTTTGTTTTTTCCGGTAGTCGACAATGTGCTTACTCAAATGCACATACAGTTAGCTGCGAGAAGACAATATATGATATGAATACTATAGTGTATTTTATTAAGAAAAAATATTTCACAGGCTAGAGAGTGACTCGGCAAGAAACAACATTCACCCGAACAATAAGCAGAAACCAGAGACTACAAATAAAACCAACGGAAAAAGAACATGTCAATATGGCCAGCCAGGCTGAATGTGCATGTTGTTTCCGTGCTAATGGCCTGATTTTCACCTTGATTTTCAGGTGCTCTGGGTAACGCCATTGCTTTAACGTTGCTGCTTGAACGTTTTGCTGGAAAAAGCGATTTAGTCGCGGCGTTGTAGCTAACACTGCCAGATCCTTGCGCTTTTTCTTTGAAGCTTTGCGCTTTTCACAGCCCCTGATGGCATTACAGGCTTCGGCATCACGCTACCTAAACACTGCAATCTTGTTTCCTGTTCTTTCGTTCTATGAATCGACTGATTAAAACCTTTTCTGACGGACCACGCAATAACATGTGGTGTAAATGGCTTGAATACCTCCATATGTTTATGATGCAACACAACGACAGTAACCATCGGAAGAAAAGTGCGTTTCCACCACAAGTTACCCTTTATGAAGAAACAAAGGTGCAGTTCGGCTGCGGCGACCTCGAGACAGTGTTGCCAACTGGTATATATACAACTGGTATATGTATATATATACCAAATTTTTTCTCAAATTTGGTATATTTTCAAAGTACTTGGTATATAATTTTTTGATTTGGTATATATGCAAAATTTGGTATTTATTTGGTATATTTTTGTCAGAGGATTTAGTTGAGATTTTAAACCAGTTTATTTGGTTCATTACAATGCGAAAACAGAGAAACCGACAGTGGTGTTGAAGCTATATACAAATTTTAGCGATTTTTCTTAAATATGGGAGTAAGCATGCAGTTTGGGTAAGCGGAAAGCGAGATTGGAAGAGAGCTGAGATGATGTGAAAAAGCTGAACTTAGCACTAGGCATGCACTTTTAGGCAGACAATGAATTCAAATGTGGGAAAGCTACGTACGAGAGTGGCAGAAGATTTAGCAAAGAGTGGCTGATAGAGCTGGAGTGGCTTGCAAAGAAGTATTACAGCTGGTGTTG
>JGI24021J15306_10007488_pt1 | contig 13300 bp, 10 predicted proteins | sample Ectturendosymbi1_FD_15306 | JGI IMG/M metagenome (IMG submission 15306) | reverse complement strand
ACTTGCACACGGAGCTTAAACCTCAGGTAAATGCCAGCCATGACATGAATTCTCTAGCATTTACAATGCTATATGCACACAGGCTCGTAACTGAAGCGCCTCCCTAGAAAATGTTTCGCCCCCACCTGGAAAAATGTGTTGAACATATTTAAAAATATTAGACATAGTTTAAAACGTTTGTCCTCCTCTCAGAAANNGTTTCTCCCCCTGGTGTCCCAAGCTGGTTGGGGNCCTGTAAACACAATAATGAGCTTCGAAAGGGGATGGAGAGAAAGGGGTCTTGGAAATATTTGACATTCTCCTGTCAAATTTTTAGCGGAAAGGTTGTTTTCTTAGTTTCGAGTGGAAAAAATAAAATTTAATCATTTTTGGCCTCCCCTAGAAAAATCCTTAATTCACTTGAAAAAACTACTGTTTCCCGCCCTGGATAACATTTTCCGACCCTCATGTACACAATATTTGATTAATCATGGACAACTGGTAAAACATAGTGCTTTGATCAGGTTCGACTAAAGGCTGATGTAATAGGCTCCGTAAGCAGTTTCGTTGATTTGCACTGAAGTATTTCTTTGGCTTGCGCATCAAAACCTTGATTACCCTGAAAAATGTTGGTGCAACGTTCGGAATTGGGGGGGTATTGCCCCAATTGCTCCCCCCCTGGCTACGCGCCTGGTGGCAGGGCGAACGCAAAGCAAATCATATGTCGAGCGGGAAAAAGTTCCTTCAAAATTAGATCAGTCGCTGAACGGGCGGCCAGCAAAATCTAGTTTGCTTATCGATTTAAAGTCCAATGTTGCTAAGATGCCTGTTTGATTGGATTGAGATGAACACTGACACAGTGAAAACAAACATTTGAACTTCCAGCAGAAACTGACCCGCGCTTTCACTGAGGCGCCTCTGCTGCTTCATTTCACGAACCTTGCGTTCATTTCAGGCTCAACAATCAACAATTGCACCAGTTTGATTTATGTTCGATCCGCAGCGAGGATTTCGTACGAGTACGAAAATGTCTGCGATCGGCATGACAACGGTTGCCATGGCAATGGACAATTTCACTACAAGGTGAGTTGGTAGTTATTTTAGGATTGAAAATAATTGTTTAACTTTCCTTAACTATGATCTGAACTTACGCTCATCGAAACGTAGTTATTGTATATTTTTGTCAGAGTTTTGTTGGTAAATTGGTACTGACAATTTTTTAATCACATACAAAAAAATACAGTTTCCCTTTTTTAAAACTTTTGAAGATTGTATTGACAGAATCTTGGGAAAATTTTCAAAACATTTGAAAAATATTGTTTACGAAAGTATTTTATAGTTTTTCGTTTCCTTTACTTTAAAGTTCATAACATGAAAAAAGTTATATGAAAAGACAATTTACGAGACTGATTTACCTATTTGGTGCCACTCCCTAAGGAAATTTACCCTTTCTCTTCTCGTCGAAAGGATACTTTGCTCGCCTCTTTGAAATACCTTGGTGTCTGAACATTAGGAACATTGCTATATAAGCTTTTTAAATTCGTGCAATAGATGCTTCATTACACTCCAAAATATTTGGTGGTAGAGTTCAAGAGCCTCTGCTGACTTTGTCAACATACAGACGTCTGGAACAAATGCAAAATCGTGCGCCACTTCTTAATCACGTTATTTTTTCGCAGTCCCCCTCCTGAAGATGTTTCCACCAGCACGGCAGGTCACCTGGTTCACCTCATGTTCCTTATATTCGTTTGCGTGTTCGGCACGATTGGGAATGTAATGACTATGGTCGCTGTGAAGGTTGAAAAAAAGCTGCGATCGGGGGTAAGGCTGCCACTTTTCATTCAAAAAATCAAAACAGGTGCACTTAGTATTCGCGTGATTTCTTGAAAACGTTTTCACACTAATCAGTCTAAAATTAGATTTGGGTGCAAATGATTTACTGCACGTATGTTGGCGGTCACATGCAACGTCTGCCGTCAGCAAAATTGTCCAATCAAAGCGCGAAGGCAGTAGAGGTGTGTGCTGATTGAGATGCCAGTTGGAAAAACAGATGTTTGCTTTTAAATCTTTGCCAAACCTCCAAAATGTATTTGGAAATTGCAACTAAAGTAGAGATGTCTTTGTAGTCTGCAAACTAATTGGAAAAAAAATGCTCATCAATTTTACTTGGTTGGCGCACACGCGATACACACAGCTTGTCAACATGTACGCTGCGAGGGAGGAAAGAGAGATGTTAACGTTTTGTTTTGCGCAGAAAAATAATCGAACAAGGGTTTGAAAGCCATAAAATATTTAGAAACCGCTATTAGTTTGCAAAAGAAAATTTAAAACAGAGCGTTGTTTTATTCATTTTCCTCCTTACCTCAGATTTTGACGAATTTTCTGAGAATTTCACGAACAAAATGAAATCACAAACTCACTTTTTGATTTACACCGAGGGCATGAACTAACAGGATCATACTGAATGACTGAGATAAAGTTTCCATGTCATTTTGATACAGTCAGTGGAGTCATTTAGCAGAAAGAAAATTTCAAAGTTGGAGTCACTTCCAAATGTTCATTTTAAGATTTTGTTCAAAATTGTCAGGTATCAAATTAAACGCGATACAAGCTATATTTTCTTACAAAAGAAAAACCCAATTGGAAAGGCTTTGAACGCTGAATCAGTAATGAAAACGGCTCACCTTTCATAACATACAATTCAAGATTGCACAAGACTAGATCTGTCACCATGTCTACCATACAATTTATACAGCAGTATGTAGCATTATGACGTTCAGACATTTTCGTTTGCATGGTGAAATAAAAAATGACGCAACTGCATTTTGCCTTTCAGCATGACTGTAAGTTCAAGCATTATTGTGTCACAGTTTTAAGCATTATTGTGTCACAGTTTTCCTTTCAGCATGACTGTAAGTTCAAGCATTATTGTGTCACAGTCTTTTTGCAAAGTAACAGTTAAAAAATTGCAACACTGCTTTTCACAGGTGGGTTACATGCTTTTATTTTTGGTTACAAAGTAACGAATGAATTAACGCAAAAATAAGGACTCCTTTGAATAGGTTCCCGATTATATGCATGGTTCAGCGCATCGCATAAATTAATAATAACGAAATGCACAGTCGATGATCTGCTGACCCGGTTCAATACCTGGTGTCGTTGACGTAACGCCGGACGCCGGAAGCGCCCACGTGATGAGCGGGCCGTTCATCTGATAAGGTCATTAATGTACAAATCTTCAGGCATTAAATGACACCTTGCTGATCTGAAGCACGGTGGTGTTCCAGTGTAAAACTGATATCAACATTTTCTGAGATGACGAAGTAACGTATTACCAAACCTGAATAATTTTACCCTAAACCAACTTCAACCCAACAACAAAAGATTGTCCTCGAGAAGCGTTTTTCCTGAATAAGCCGAAGGCTTCGTGCCATTCAGCGATTCATGGATTTTGTGCCTTGGAGTTGATATGTTCCGATCCGGAACACTGCGTTTTGTTTGTTGTGAACTTGTGACCAAGAGCCGACAAAACGGTCAACATTAAACATGATTGGTCGCTGTTTTTATCAGCAGAACATACCAACGTATGTTTGCGTTCAGTTTTTCCGTGTTTGTCAGGGTTGTACAATCCCGTTAGCATATACATCTTGACAGAATAATTTTAGACCACCAGATGTCATCGCCAAGTGTGGCTTTTGTTTGCAGGCTTGCAATTACTTGGTCTTGAACCTGGCCGTTGCTGACTGCGTCGTATGCGCCGTAGTTGTTCCAGTGATTTTGACGAACATGCTCGTGGCTGGCTCCTGGTTCAGCAAAGTTCTTTGCTACGTTTCTGTTGGATTGTCTGGCGTAGCTTGCCACACAGCCGCTGTGACTATGACTTTTATTGCACTGAACAGGTGAAAAGGCTATATCCGCCTCTTAGTCTCTCGTAATTGCAAAGAACTTTCATGCTTTGCTTCCAGTAATTTAATGTTCGATGTTGTTTCGTGCGTCTGAGTAGCGCTTATGTCCACATTTCATCTCACACACAACTTGTGGGTGGCTATGTAGGCTACATGGGCGTCGGAATGGGGGTGCATGAGGGACGTTGTCCCCCCTGGGTTTTGAAATTTGATATTTTCCTATAAACGTTTTAGTAGAAAAAATATTTCATTTTAGCTTCGATTTGGTGATTTGAAACTTCATCAGTGTCGCTCCCCACTGGAAAGTATTTTGGTCATCGTCAGCAAAAACACTATTCCCCCTGGGAAAAATCTTTACTACGCCCTTGGTAGGTTATTTCATTTGATGCTTGCACGGCCAGAAAAGTGTTTTTTGAAATTGCGGTACTGTCTAACGCTGTACTTTAACAAGTTTTTGTTGAAAAATAACGATGCTGACAATGAAAATCTCGCGTTTTCCCGTACAACTTTCCTTAATCTTTGACTGAAGGGGATTTTCTTCTTTTTAAAGAATTTCGGTAATTTTGTTTCTATGGTATCCGATCCCGGTCAGAAGGAGCAGCAAGAAGCATATTCAAATCTTCGAACTTGAGCCAATCATTGTATACTACAGTATAAGTCTTCAAAATAAGTAGCCTATTCCTGGAATGACGTTAAATATGTCAGTGTCACAGATGCCAATCATTTTTGTTGTTATACACGTGATATGCAAAATGTCCATAACTCTGCAATATTTGTTCATGGATGAAAAAAGAAATTCAGGTTTCGTGTCAGAAGACTTAATATACAAAGAGTAAATAACATGAGACGCACTCGAAGTTTCATAAACGTTTTGTGCATAATCATATTTTCAAAAATTTTTAATAAAGGTCCTGTGTCTGTTTGCAGACACAAGTAGATCTATATCTTTTGGGCATGATGTGCTTGGTGCATTATACACCAAGTTTCAAAACGCTTGGTGTCTAATTGCAGATACGTTGCGGCTAACTACTGCACAATGTACCGCAAACTTTACACGAAGCAAAGAGTTCTGGTGACGATTTTGACTTGTTGGACATTTGCTGTGGCTAACACAGTTCCCGTTGTACTAGGTGAGTGTGTCGTAAACCTGCTGTGCTGGTTGGAAGATAGCAAAAAATCTGGGCAAATGGAAAATGCGAATGGTGTCTCGCCAACATGTTTCTTGCTATTAAACAGAAGTAAAAGCGTTTGATATTTTATTGTGTACTTTGACTGCGTTAGTTCACTGTGGAGAAGTCGACGGTGCCTAGCCTGCAGAATAAAGGTGCACTAAAGATCCACAGTAGACAAGTAAATAGGTTGACTCGAAGTAAAGTCACAAATATGTGCATTGTTTTAACGCCATCAGCATCTTAAGCTACCATTATTGATTTGTCTAATATTTATAAGTAGGCTATTCGTAACTCCATTCAAGCTTTTGTAATGAAAAATATTTTCTCCTTATTACCAAGCAAACAACGTCTTTTGCTAATCATGTAGCTTTGAATTGTTTTCATATTTTTGAGCTTTTTCAATATTTAACAGCTTGGACTGAAGTTGATATCGATTCTAACAAGTATGTTTGCATTTGCTTCGATGGAACCTTCCCTTTAAAATTCATTTTGTTCGCGGTCTTCGTTGGCCATTTGGTCCCTCACAGTATCACCATCTATTGCTACGCGAGAATACTAAAGGTGACAATAGAATCGGATTAGTTGTTTGTTTATGTATTTTTGCTCACTGAGTCTGTTTGACCCGTTGTTGAAAATACGGCATATGCTTCACGAAATCGAATTCAAGCAACAGCTTAAAAGTTTCAGCTGAAAAACAAGGGAGCAATAAAAACAATAACGTTTGTTATCGGGCACAATAACTGTTTCTACTATTCCAAACCACGAATGTTGCTTACGCGATTGCCATTGGTTGTTGAGCTAAAAACGTAATGCTGTCAAGTGACCTCGCAAAAGCAAACTCAACTATAAATTAATGAAACAGTCACCAGTAACCGCTAAATTTCAACGTTTTTTTTAACAGAGAAATGGGTGCATTTCTGGGGCATTTGTAGTAAATACCCATCAAGTACCTGAAATCGCAGGGTTGCTCAGCCGGAACTCAAATTGCAGACTCCGACTCTGTTTCAGCTCCAGGCATCTAAAGTTTTTGGCTCCGACTCCAAAATGATTTGGTGCATTGAAAACGGAAAACCATTGTATTATTTGAAATTGCCATTAGTGTGCTATAAAAAAATACGTCTAGTTTTCAGTAAATTTGGAAAAACCGTTTGTATAGGAAGGGAACCGAAGTCAGAGCTACCTCTCAAATGGCCATAGCTCCAGCTCCGGTCAAAATTTTTAAACTGAGCTCCGGCTCTATCTGATTTTTAATCTGAGCTCCAGCTCCGGCTACAGGCAAAATACCCAGCTCCGGCGCTCCGGCTCCGGACTTCTGCTTCGCAGCCCTGGTTTTATTTGGTTGTATTACGCCTTGCTCTGCACAAAACTTGATTTGATGAGTTCGTCCTCATTGTTGGGCTCTGCATTGACTTAAAATGACCGTGACAGACTTTAATTGATTTAAGCAGAAAGAAAAATCATTCTTCAAATGTTAATTTTACTGTAGTGTTTGTTAACTATTTTATGAGCAGGAAAAGTGTTTGCTAACTATTTTATGAGCAGGAAATGTGTTTGCTGACTAATTTATGAGCAGGAATGTCGTTTTGATAATCGTGCGTTTGTTCGTACTTTAGTACAAACGGAAAAACGTTTTTTTAACAACAACAGACAAATCATAAAAACTTGCTACAACATCAGCATCACCATCTTCAGTGTCAATCCAAAAACCTGCAAAAAATCATTATTTAAAGTTTTAGCAGCTTTGGGACAGACACATCATCAAGCACCGAACAAAAATTTTAGCTTTTAATCTAAAGTTCTATCTTCTATGTCGTGAAATGAAACTCTTGGCAAATCGTTTTGAGCAGGTTTTGTGCTTATTAATATTTCACACTTCACAGGCCTTGTCAGAAAGCCGACGAAGGGTTGAAAGAAAGGGCACGGTTCAGACCGCTTCAACTGCTTTTTATTCCAAAGACAAGAACAAGTCAAAAACTGCATCTAATCAATATATTTGTGAGGAGCATTGCAAAAAAAGCAGGAGTATGATGGGAGTTAAAAACTGGGGTCGACATGAAATCCAAATGCTAAAATCGTCTATATGGATCATCGTCTTTTTCAGCTTTTGTTGGATTCCTTATGGTATTCTGGTGCTGCTGCGAGACCTAGCTCCCATCGAACTAAAGGAGGTGAGTTTTCCAAACTTCGTATCTGAGGATGGACTGTTGTCGTAACAACAGTATAACATTTTTGTCATTTCTTTGAGATACTTCTAGTTTACTTCAAAGTTTCTTTCTCTGCTATTACCAACGAAATTTCGAGAACTTTTGCTTAGAATTTTTTATTTGTTTGTTTTTTTGATGGTACCAAGAATGAAGGCTACGAAAATACAGAATAGTTAAAAACTTTGCTAAACAAAATGAAAAAAACCCACATCAGACAATGATAAACCAGACAGAGATTTCAATGATCAATGCTGTAAACTAGTCCAAAGCACATTGTCTGCTGAGAGAGCTTGTAAATTTCTTTATGACATCATAATCAGCAAGATTGCGTAATTCGGTAGCCTGCCGTGAAAAAGGCGGCAAAACTTATCTGAAATATTACGAAAAAGTTTAATACCTCGCGGACTCACCAAGAACATTCCGCGGACTCAAATGAGTCCGCGGACTCGGGGTTGAGAAACACTGCTGTAAAGCTAAGCACCCTGGAAAACATCGAAATTATAACAAATCTACCAACAAAGGTATATTTGTCACCTTCTTCGCAAAAAGATTAACAAAATCGAAAAATACATTTTGTGGCACTAAATATATACTGCAAGAAAAACGTTTTGAGTACCAAGCTCAACTGTGTGGAACAGCTATCAAGCTAAGCGCTGCCACGTATTAATTATTCTTCTCTTAAATATCGACTGCAAATATGCTATTGTACTTAAAAATGAGAACCTTGATAAACAGAGTACCGGTAGCACTTTGAAATGTTTGGTATGCCGAAAGTTCACAAATGTATTAGGATATTTACAGCCAATTTAAATTGAAACCGAATTCTTATCAACAAACCTATGCTCATTATGTTGTCACTGCATCATCAAAGCTAGAAGCAATTGCGTAAACAAACTTAAATAATATACTGTGTTTTGTTTATTCAGGTGTTTGGAGCGCTGTGTCTGCTTACTTTTTCCTTGAATCCGATCATATACGGTGTTCTGAGCAAACGTTTCTGTCAGGCGTACAAAAAATTGTTCGACAAGATTTTCTGCCGGAATGGAAGACAAGCATTAAAGCAAAGTTCGATGTTTGCGATAGAACCGGTTCGAACTTGAGCCACTAGATGGCACTGACAATACACTGAGCCAGTGCAAAGGCTGCAGAAAATATCACCGGAAGGATGCTGCTGTTCACAAAACTCTGAACTAGCAAGGATATCATTAGGTTAGCAATAACGGCCAAAGTTTTGAAGATGCAAGAGAAAATATCGTTCAAGCTGGCCATGCTCCTATCCAAATTAATTCATAAAACAAGCTTGGAAGAAAGTCGATGCTACTGGGGGTTTGAAACGTGAATGAATTTGACAGATTTTTGTGTTTCATCGAAAAGGAGTGTAGTAGCACTAGCAACACGTCTTTGAAACGCCACCAGACAACATCATTGGTCCTGCTTTTGGCTTGTTTTTCTGACAAAATTTATCTTGAAATGTCGATGACAGCCTTGCCAATCATTCGAAATACGTTTCAATAACGCATGCGACAAATGTTCGACAGCAACTGTTTCCACGCGGAAAGGTGGAACAACATTCACCTAACTTACTCCCTACGCAGGTTAGGGAAACCCAACAACACAGTGTTTAGTGTCAACGGTATGGTGACGGAACTGGACATTATAGCAGGTGTTTATACGTCATAACAGGCTTTCTCTTTGGGGGCAGAAGACATTCGTCACACCATTGCTTCATATACCATTCTCAACCACCGGGGTTCAATGTCCCAGTCAAACAACGAAATAATTTTCCACAGATAAATTTTTGACGACGTGCTACTTCTATGAAATGCATGCTTTGTTCTTCTACAAAACAAATCAAGTCAATAGTAAAAGCATGTTCACTGACTTTTTGGATGTTAAAAACTTTCTACTAAATTCAAGTACGCGTATTATATCAAAATCTATATTTCGGAACTGATAAAGACAGTCAGAACGTATGGCGGTCAAAAAAAAACATGAGACAAATCGTTTTGGATGGATGTGTAATGAAAATAAAAGCCACTTTAATAGAAAACGCTAAAGTAAACGTTGAGGGATTAAACACTGACTCTTAAATAGGTTCTGAAATTGCAAAAATATTAGTGAATTGCATCCTGAACAAAAACAGTGACAATATTTGTCATGAGATCAATCCAAAATCGTCTGTTACTACCTTGATTGATGATTTTCTTGCAAGATTGTGATCAGTTTTGAATTGTGTATGCAATCTACTCGCAATATTCATGAAATTTAGTTTTTACGAATGCAACAAATAATGCCTTGGTCTATCTACTCGGCTGTTTATAACTGCGATTGGAAGAAACACGTCAGCCTAAGGCAAACTAACCCACTCTGGACCATTAAGCATCGACCTTGTTCGTGTGCAGCAAAAGTTGCTCAACTTGGTGAATAGGTTCTTTCACCACGCACAGAAAGTCATCAACGTCCATCCAGAAAACCGATTTATGGTAATTTAATGAAATATACGTCTTCTGATGCGTTTTTAGATTTCCGTGTGCGCTGATATATTGATGTAGTTCTCGTCATTACATTACGTGTCATGTTTCTTCTGCTTTTTGTTTTTCCTAAAATAAATTCAAAGGCATCTGAGACAACTGAGTTTATCAACACACCTTTGCCTTCAAACATTTCGCACGATATATGCGGGTTCGAAGGATGTTTAGAAAGCTTCTTTCTAATCGTTTCAAATTTCAACTGAATAAACATACCAGTGAGAAGTTAGAAAATCGGTTCAGTATTGAAGACAACACATTAACATTTTCAACAAGTAATTTTTGCGGCATATNGAATTTAGCACAAGCAACAGATTGTAGAAATTAGTATTGGTTAATAAATAAAACTGTTGCCACGTGAGTGTTGTTGTATTCAAGCATGAAAGCAGCGTTCAGTGTTGATGGCAGTTTAACGCCATTTGTTTTGCTTCGGTACTTACTGTAGCTCAATTCTCGTGATAGTTATTCACGTATCTAACTACACGGCCAAGCATGTAGTTTTCCGAAAGAAGGAGAATTTAGAAAAAAATTCAAGCCGTAGAAAAATGTATAGACGAAATATCAGTACCGTGGTGTTTTGTCAAGACAAAAAATGGTATATTGACTTTTTGATTAGATTTCTGTTTGATTCGATTTCATTGAATTCATTAATTACGATATAGATGTTTATATTGCTGTTTCAATTGATACTATTGGTAAGACAAACGGAACAGGTTGCTGATACTGTAGTCGCAGCTACCCCATATCATCACGAATGTTAAAATCGAATTAATGTTACATTGACGTCCACCACGTCATACCACAAACAATTTTGAGCAGACTTGTTACAAATGTTCTTTACTGCAAGACTCTTTTCAATCGGACACAGTGTCAGTCACGTTTTCTGCACACCGCACAGACCTGCACGACGGTTTCCTCGTTCACTTCCTGTCACTTTGATAGGAAACAACCGAATTTTGCGTGTCGTCACGTCGTTTTTGTCATGGCATGTCATCCGCTTTTCCCCGATATGATCCTGATATAAGATGCGTTTCTGATCGACTGTAGACAACACAGACGTTAGAAGGCCAAAAAACACTCACCGTTCAAGTTCAATTGGCATTAATTCAGCTTTATCGAGGTTATAAGGAAGCAACCATGGGCTTTGATAATAGTTTACTGGTGAAGCAATGAAGAACATGCTACTGCAAATAAACGCGAACGCGACGTAGCCAGGTGTTGATCAGAGTGCTTCAGACGTTGGCGACCAACGATGACGGTGATGAGCGTTACGAAGCAAAATGTTGCTTTTTGCGTTACTGAAACGTTCGCCCTCGGCCGGCGAAGGTGGATCACCTGTTAATAAAAGACGCTATTTCGTACAAAGCATTCTTATAGGTAGGCTACTGAACACACGTTTCAGTCAGGTCGAGCCAGTGACGTGATACACAGGCTTGCTATGGTCCGAAGTCAGATACACGCAGGCAATTTTGAAATGCACTTTGCCAAAATTGAACGAAGCCATTTGGGTTTGTCATTAGACTGTTGAGCTCTTTCGCTTTCTTGATTAAATGAAGTTTTTTAGGTCTTTCTCGACCCTCGGGATGGTTGAAGAACTTCATTAATTGATGTGCAAGCATTTTTGTTGTTGCTTTTTAACCCCTTTTTATCTATAATCCTGGTCCTTTATTTATATTTTAATGGTTGACTAAACGTGAAGCAGCTGCATTTGCGAAATGAAGCATGGGTGCGCTGCCTTACAAAGTTTCATTACAGCAATATTTCAGTGATGTCATGCGTGGACTTCAGCGAAGTCCAGAAATTTGGTGCTTTAGTTCTTCCCATTCCTCTGTGCCAGACTCTTAATGGCTTCGGTGTCGATGTCCAGGTTAGATCATGAGAAGGCTTAGGTTATTTTGAGTCTTAGGTCAGTCTTGAGGTGTATCATAGCTACAGTGACTTAAAAGCTCATCGATCGCGTGTTCAGTGTGTTTACTTTTGTGTACATTACTAATACAAAGTAATAATTTAATCAAGGACTCAGCAGTGTCCAACCTTTTTGAGTGAAGGGTGGCACCTGTTTAGCTGACCATAGTTTCATACAGTGGTGGAGGATCTGAGGTGCAGAGGGTACAAGCGCACATCCGAAAGGTTTTGATGTGTCAAAAATTTGGACAAAATATGAAAAAATTGATTAAAGAAGCTTCGACAATTTTAAACAGTAGTAATGAAATTATACTTCCTTGTTATTGAGTGTATAAATATCAGTTTTGTGTATTATAGAAAACGCATTAAATACATATCTAAAATCAACAAACTGTTTCTTGTAACTTTGTGTTTTAGTTTGTGAGAATTGATGTGTAACTGACTCACTTGAAAGTTTTCTTAATCATACCCTGAGGTAATCGAGTATACTGCAGAGCACCTACTACATATTAAATGAGTCAGTGCTAGGCAAGTACAGAAAAGCTTTTGTTTTTACTTTAAGCTACTGTAGAGTGTTGGGTTGAACACATTCGCCATACAGTTGGTTGCATGTTGCATATATGTGCAGTTGAATACACAATGTTGTGAGACACAGCGTAGTAATAACCTAAATAATATGATACATGCCACATATACTGTACGTATTTAGAGAAGGAAGCAGTTTCAGACCTACCTCAGCTAGGTGTAAGGTTCCTTGTTGACAGCAACAGCTGGAATGTGAATTGGAAACTTCAGAACTGTGAGGCAGATGTTCAGGAATACTGAGGCAGCTGGATTTTGACAATGTTCTTGCACAGCCTAGCGTACTTTTTTCAGTTGGGTTATTAAGAACCAAATTTCAAGTACCAAAATTTATATTTTCAAGTCTGTGGCATCATGGTAGAGGAAAATAGAGTGTACCGACAGATTAAGAAAATTATAGACCTGTTGTTGCATCAAAGTTTTTCGGGCAAATTTGGGGAAATTCGGGCAAAATATGCTTTGCACCTCCAAAAATTGCTTGCTCCCACACCTATGGTTTCATATCACGATATGGTGGTGTACTTTCATTGTAGGCTTTACTTCAGAAGATACATGCTCGATGTCATGATATTTTTGATGTTATCTTTTTTTAAGTCTGAAACTACTTTTTTTCATATCAAGCAAGTCATCTTCTTGAACTTGCGTAAAGGCGTACTGACCCGTCAACCATTCTAGAAATTCTCCATCACTATGCCAAACGTTCAGCTTTTTGCTTAACGTTGCCATTACCAGAAGCAACTAACTTTACGTAAAGCAGTACCTGCGCTCAAAGCCCTTCGAATGTAATTGAAGTGAGGATTGTCTTTGATAGGTTGTACAAGCTGCATAGGCTGCAGCAAAGCACGTGTACAAAAGGAAAAAAGCACATGGCTCGTTGTTATCGGCGACATGAAAAGGAGATTTGCAATGATATCCATAGAAATGAATGTGTTGCGTTCGGAAATCCCGAGCGGCATGTGCGCAAAGCTTCGCACCGTGGCAGCAAGCAACAATAGAGATCACCCGACGAGATCACTCTATTATTG
>JGI24021J15306_10007487_pt1 | contig 13300 bp, 12 predicted proteins | sample Ectturendosymbi1_FD_15306 | JGI IMG/M metagenome (IMG submission 15306) | reverse complement strand
GGGGGGGGGCAGGGAAAGCCAGGACCCTCCTGGAGTTTGAAATTTGACATTTTGCTTTAAACTCTTTTTCGTAGAAAAATGACTTTCCCTTAGTCTCAAGAGTTGATAAAGTGAAAATTCACCACTGTTTCCTCCCTGGAACAGATCCATCCGAAGCCCATGTTCCCTTGTGCCAGGTTGGTGAAGATTGTGCCTTGAACCTCAACTTCGTTGCAAGCTTCATTCTGTCGTTTTGCAGCAGACTTTGATCGAGACTTGGTGCTCGATCGCGTGGTCTGTTGCTGCAAACACAACCCTTTGCACTTAAACTGTTACACAGAATTATGTTTTGATGACTGCGATACCAATTTATCGTGATCGTTTTTCATGTTTCGTGGAGTTACGTGCAATAGAATTGCGTGAAAATGTTGTGGACTTCAGAGACAGATTCACAGTCGGCGCGTTTTCGAAGTCGCACCGACCAAACCATGTTGGTCTGATTTTTGTTTTCTGCTGCTTACGCGTGGGACAAACAACAGGACGTGAAGGAAATTAAGACAACCGCAAAAGCAAGGATAGTTTGAGTGAAAACCATGCGCACGTTACATCGACGCATGTGAAATATCAGTGACCGTCAAATTGCTACTTGCCAAATAATTTTAATGAGAAAGCAAAACATTTGCGAAACGTGAAACTCTGTAGTGAAAAAATGATGATTTTATTTGCCAGTACTTTGGTAAGTTTTTAGTTGGGTTTTTATGTTCTCCTTTCACCCAAGCGCTTCACAAACGCATGATTAGTTTGCAAATCTATGCGAAGTGTTTTTAACATGCTTTTATGTCTTTGTTGGTTGAGATTGTCTTTCGTTTCAGGTCGCACTTTGCTCTTACGCGTCTTACGAAATCGCTATGGTCTGCAACGGCGTTGACGTCATTGGCAATGTCTGGGCGGAGATGTTCACTGTATCTGCCCTGCCGTTGCACTGGTTAGCTATAATAGAACCATATGTTGCCTGGTCAAATTCGCAAGATATTTCTTCCTTTGTGAAACTGCGCGATTCGATGCTTTGCTCCACCCTGGTGTATGTTTTGGAATTGCGAGTAAAATCACGTTTCAGTGATGGTTGCCCTGCCGTTTTGAGGAAAGTTGTCAACCTCAAATGCACTCCAGACATCATCAAGTGAAATAACCAGAAAAGTGTCTTTGGCCAAAACGCTACAGCCAAAGTCCATTCCACAGCTTCGAAAATCCATTGCAGTCTTCATCACTTAATCCATAACGGTCCTTACTCGATCGCAGCTTGACATTTCAGGTTTCCCGAAAACAACTAAAGAAGTCTGAGTTGAAAAATTTGTTGCGATCTTTAACAAGGCTCGTTAGGCTAAAACCTTTTGAATGTTAGAAAACTCGTGTTTGACATTTTCATCTTTTTTTATCTCGATTTTGAGTGGACTGGAAGTAGTCGCAATTTCTGATAAGATTTTTCCATGACAATACTTCTAACATCTAGTAAAAATTATCTTACTAGTGGTGGGTTAAGGCTCGAGGTTTAAGTGCGAAGTAAGTGGTAAATGGGCGCCAAACAGACGATTTAGTGATAACCTTTTCGCTTGTATTTTTACCTATCGGCTTCGTTCCACAACTTAATTTTGCGAAATACAACTATGACCGGGATGATTTTTGTGCGGATAAATTGTGGTCGGAATGAACTGTGTTTGATTACACCAGTAATTTTCAATCTTTCATGGTTGTGGCCCCCACCGAAACCATCAACACCTTTCCCCCCTTGTGTGAGGAGAAAGTTGTTGAAGCGAGCTGTGTGGAGGTAAACATGGCTGCTAGAAAACAACCCACGCTTTTGATTTATAACTAGGACAAAAAAGCAACAATACTGCCCTCGCTACTGTTTAAGGACGAAAAAACAGCAGTAATTTGAGCTGATTATATCGGTGAACGGCAAATGTTCATAAAAACTGCATTATGTCCTGAAAACCCATGTTATGGTGTAGTTTAACCATAACATGTCTGGCTCAGAAAATGGTGGAATCAACGACGAACAAACATGAACAAAAAAGACTGAACAAATGACAAATCTGACTGGATCGAAAAGTTAATACCAACATACAGCGTGTATTACAAGCGTGCACTGTATTAATAACCTTTTTGTATATGTGTTGGATTGTGTAAATATTGAATTTAAATGATATATATTAAAACGTAATAGATGTATTAGAAACAGCACAACATAAGGGAGGAAATTGATCAATTACGAAGCACTAATAGGTTGACTAACAAAATGCAACGCAATATAATTAGGATTAAAATTACATACCATCTCTGCAGCACGGCGATGACTGACTGGCCAAAAGGCATTCGATGAAAAGTGAGAATGAAACAGCCAAATGAATACATAAACAACGGTGCGTCTATAAAACAACAGTGGAAAGTTTAAAAGAATGTAATTAATACCACTGTTAAGCATGAAAAAGATGCAGAATCGTTAAAATGGCTGGAAAAGTGAAATATTGAGGCACGAACTGGACAATAAGTGAAACGCTCAGTCATTAATAAGTTGCCAATTGAAGCGATGACTGTGGTACAAAATGTGTCCAGTGAAGCACAAATGCCGGAAGTAATTAAAACCAAGCAGCGAAGTGCCATGATGCTGAATGAGCCAGGAGATGACGAAACGACTTACAATACAATTACTGAAACCAAAAATGAAATAAGCTGTTCCAATCAGCAATAGAACCTTACAAAAAAGTCTGTAAAAGAAAAGCAGGAGCAGCTAACCTATTAAAAGACTTTGGGACTACTCAAAGGAGTGATTTCACACAGACATTTCATGATATGAATGTTGTAAAAGTTTTGAAGTAATGTTGAAGAAACATCTCTACCTGAATTAGATAAACAATTGAGTTATGTGAGTGGGTAGCTGAATATATACCATCACCGTAAAAGCTCCTATTATGGTAGAGCAAATCGTACTGTAATTATTGTAGGATGTGTGAATGAAAAATTAATATGTACTAAAGTTCTAATTAAAATCGTACATTGTATTGAGTATTACGTGTACGTACATTGTATGAGAATATATAATGTTGCAAAGGGCAACTGCCGCCCGTAACGTAATAGCGTCTGTAAGAATGTATGTTGCAATGGGCAATTGCCGCCCGTAACGTCAACATGCACGTGGTTAGCTGACGTAGATAGAAAAAGTCCTTACATACCATGGGCAACGCCCGCCCGCAGTTTTGACGCAAAAGTTGACTGCGTAGAAGCAAAAATTAATCAACTGGAACGAGCGTAAAAACGTAATGACGAAATAAGAATCAAGGATTTGGGTATAAATAGCAGTGTAATTGAGAAGAGAGATTATTCGATTTTCGGTTTTGAAGAAGTCAACATTTCTTGAAGAAGAAGTCACAAAGAAACTTGCAGTATTGATCTGATACTCGTTGTATGAACCATGTCCTGGTGCTTCGGCTGAAGGAAGGGTTCATTGGGAGTGTTTGGTCATGCGTTCTGGGAGGGGTGCCTGGTAAAACAGGTCCTTCTGGGCACGTAAAAATAAAGGCCTGGTAAGGTTAGGTTAGAATTCCTAATAAATGTGAGTAAAAGTTCTCCGGCAGAGTGAGAAGTGGAATTCATTGGTGTAAAAGACTCTGGTAATTTGTGCCAGGACAATATAACTTTAATAAAAAAAGTCATTTCAACCTATACGAGCTGGCGATCTCCACAAGAAAGTCGCAAGTGCTCACAAAAATGAAATGCATACAATTGCGGTTAGGGAATTGTCCTGTTAAATAAGGCTAACTTATAGGAAGCTTTGGATAGGGGGACATGTTTGAAATGAGGTTAATCATGGCTTTAAATATTACTACTTTGTGGAAGATTGACGAGGTTGCTTTTGCAGTCACCGCCGACGTGCACCGGCTCTTTTGGAACATGTCAATCAGAAGCATGGTAGACGAAAAATACGATTTTGAGAGAGATTACATTATAAGTTGACGAAATCTTAAGATGTTTATGTAAAAATTGTTTAAAATAATAGTCATAATTGTGGAACTAAATGAAAAAAGAATGCTATAACCAATCAAGGACGACCATGCCATTCTAAAATGAGAAAAAGGTGACCACGTGCATTGCAAAGAACTGGTTTTTATTACTGAATGTTAGCTTAGAGATTGGCATTTTGATGGTCGTAACAAGTGTCATGAGTTACCGTTGGATGGTTTCTGAATACAATTTGCTCTATAAAAATTAAATTGAGGACTTCAGGCTTTGGTGAAATACTAAAAGACTTGATAGTTGTCAAAAGGCTTGGTATCTGGTGTATGAGGAGATTGAGGTGGCTAGATGAAAGAATCTGCAACGGGATATTTAGAATTGCGGTGTAGCATGAAAAGCTATAACTATTCTAGATCTTTCTGTAGTAACAGGCCAGTCACCTGATTTTTACTATAAAACCCACCCCGTCGCAACCGTCAAGGGAAATGGTCGACACCAGACTGCAGTTACGGAGCTTCTTATGCGAATTATATAATCTTTTATGAACATTAGATCGCTGCGATGAAGTTGCTTGCAACCAGTATCTGCACTCAACAGCTACAAGTCCTTGTCGCAACGCAGTTTACACAGAAACCTGTTTTAAAGCGGTCAAAGTTTGACTTCCTCTTAACAGCTAATCTACTTTGTTGATCGATTTCTTGCTGCTCAGAGATTTAAATGCAGATATACAGTAAACTTCAGTTAATCCGCATTCGATTTGGCCGACGATTTCATCCGGTTTAGGCGAAGATCCGGGTTAACAGAAGATGGTTATTTCCAGCCTGACGTCATCTAATTACTGAGATATCGGTTAAAGTAACCTAAATTAAACACATTTTCGACACAACAGCCGCCTTTCGCAGAAGCAAAACAAATTCATTGACGTGTTTACAATGGTACAACCAGAACCATCGCCTGAAAGTCTTGAATAGGGGTATTTACGTTTGTGCAGGGGGCACTGTAAAATTTGACCAAAGCTCTACTAATTTATATTGTTTCGTGTTTCAATTTTGGGGTGTTTGGAGCTTTGTCTGGGGGGTAAGCCCACCAAAGCCCCTCGCGTGGTGACGGTATTGGGTATCAGACTAGTGACCGCCATATCCATGCACTTATGAACAATCTTAAGTTCATAATTTTGTATTACTTGGCTGCGAAACAATGTTGGATATTGGACTAATGCAGCTATATTTCTGCATTGGCTATATTTATTTCTGCATTGGCAACACAATTGGCGTCCTTACAGAAAACGTGCTAGTTGCCACATAAGCTTTGTCTTGTCCTTGCAATCCGGTATCTAACGCAGTTGTAGAATGAGTATTCAGTATGTTGCTTCTGTGTCCAAGATGCGGGTAAGTTGTGATTGGATCAATGCTGTGTCATTTGTGCCTGTTTTTCAAGCTGTGTTCTTGGTGTTTTAACAGCCCAGTGGCAACTCCAGCACACGGGCTCCTGGGGCTTAACTCGAATCTTTGATTAGGATTTATATGGAGAAGGCAAGCTTGCTTGCTTTGTATATTTGTGCCACCACCATCGGTTGCTAACTCGGGCTCTTTACGTTGGGCCTTGTCACTGTTCATATGTTTTCGTTCCATGTCTGGCCTTTCGCGTTCATTTTGCAGGTGACCTAAATAAAACAATATCATTCGTATTAGGCGCTCTCTCGACAGCGTTCGCGCTTTACTCGGGCTCAACCATTAGAGCCCGAGCTGACCTGATTAAATATTTTTTAAAACACAATTCATATCGGACTGTTTTTTGAAGCAATGCGTTTGTATAGAACATTGGATTTGAATTCCAATCCAATGGACAGTTCCCTTTCGAAAATAATTTCAAGCGAACGACAAACTGTCCAGCTACTCGGGCTAATATGAAAGAGCCCGTTACGCAGCAGGGCTGTGGCGCTGAGCTGAAGCAATTTTGGATGGGTGGAACCGAAGCCTGAAATGCAGTTTCGGATCCACAGAGACAGTTTGTGAGACAAGCGAGTTATACAAATAATACAGTTTTTTTTCTGATTTTTTGGACCACATTGTTCTGGAGCCGGAGCCAAAAGCTTCTAGATGTTGGAGCCGGAGCCTGAAATTTGAGTACCGGCTCCACAGCCTTGGTACGCACAGGACTTACTGGCGTTACAGCTGCTCGTAGGTTACTCAACAGTGAAGTTAATATGCGAACTTCTCATTTATTGTTACGTAACTAACGTCACAGTGCAACAATAATGCCAGCCCGAATGAACGCAAATGGAAATCTCGGTGACGCAAACGTCGGTTTTATTCAGTCAAAATAAATCGTATGAGCCCGAGTGACGCTGTTAACCTGGCTCGCCCCTGCAACACCCTATTCGAATTTCAGGTGGTTCACCGATACGTTTTCATAGTTATTTTGTTTATATAGCAGTTTTTTTAAAGGTGTTTTAGGGACACGGTTCGGGTCCCTAACATCTTCCTTAAAAAAACCTGGAATAGCGTAACGTACACCTTCATATGGTGCATAGGTAATGACGTCATATTTCAATGTTTTAATTTTGTCTAAATTAAACCTTCATATGGTGTATAGGTAATGACGTCACAGTTGCCAATTTAAATCACAAAAATTTTCTATAGTTTTTTTGACGTGCGCTTGTGCCCCCCACTTTGAAAAAGGTTATACACCTACTCACTATACCTCAGTTCCTTAGATCGCTACACTACTACAAACACGACTAGATCATTCTGATTAGAAACTAAGACAGGGGTCGGGAACCTTTTTTGCTGAGGCATGAAAACTACATATTTTGATTGGATTTCCGCGAGAGCCTATTTTTTAACACTTAATGCAACTAACTTGTGCATTTTTAGGCAAAATCAACAATTTTAAGCAATGGTAAATATCTGAATTCTCTTTAATAACATGCTTCTTACTGTTAATGCGACTTCTGGTGCTGCATAGTGTTGCTGATGGCTTTGTAGGAAAATTACGGAAAAAGTTTCATCCGTAAAAATCGTGCAAAATACCAAGCGAGCCAGATGCCGTCATCAAAAGAGCCACACCTGGCTCGCGAGCCATGGGTTCTCGACACCTGAACTAAGTTGTGACAAGTGGTTCTCAACCATTTCGCTGAAGGGAGCCAAATCCAGACCTACGATTTTGTTACAGAGCCACACAGAAACTTTTCCCACAAACCAATTGACACGTTGTTTCATTGCACTAACGAAGCCTGCTGCACAGAACGTTAGATGTATTACTGAAAGACACTGCCTATCAAAAGGAATCCTTTCCCGCCAAAGAATCAGATAAGCCTGCTGAGCTCTAACAGGGAGCACTGTATATATTTCATTGAAACAGAATATGTCACTTAAAGACTGCTAAAATCCGCACAAAGCATGCATTTCTGCATCTGGTGTCGTAGCAATCAGGTTTAGTGTGCTATAAGGAGCACTGAGCTCCGCCTCTTGATTTTTTATTTGTGTTCTGGCTCCAGGCACAATGCCCAGCTCCGGGCTCCGCAGCCTGCCATGTACCTCTTCAGCACTTCGATAGATGAGCATGTACACCTAAAATTTCTTATGACAAAAAGGCTGAGTAAAATAACAAAAATCCACTGAATTTTTAATAGAAGTGTCATATTTGAGAACATTTGGAAATAATACATATATTTTCCTTTATATTGCTACCCTTAAATTAAACCTTCAGATAGGCAAATGCACCAAGGGGTACATTTAACCCAGGTTGGGAACCCCTGTTCTAGATCTAGAAACTCACAGTTGCTGTAACTTTGGACAACTGCGCTCTAGAAAAAAAGGAGCATAACAACAAATACATCACTAAGACGTGCTATTACTTTCGTCCTCTGCAAGTAAACAATGAATTACAGAACCTTTCCATAGCATGGTGATTGCGCAGTAAACTCGCATCATAAGCAACATGCAGCACCCTAATGATAACGGTAGCTTGCAGCTCAATTGCGGTATGTAACAATGTGCACGGCAATGAATCAAAACGTTTGATGAACTTCTATGATATAAAAAACACGGATTAGTAAAGTCGCGTATTTTAAGCAGTAGGTAAAACACCGGTGAAGGATCTCACAATCGTTATAATCCAACAATGGCAGTTCAAGACGACAATGTACAATGCAAATACTGTAATTGGCAATCACACCAATTTCCGGATGCGAACAATGCTGCAGCTTTATAACAACTACCAAAGTACTGAATTCAACGTCTAGGCCTGATAGCCTATTTTGAATTTTATGACGCGCATAGAACAACATTGCATAGAGCGAGAAAAAATAAAATTACTTGAGCAAATTCTGATCGAAACAGGTACTTACGAGTACAAGCAAACAAGATCAAATGTAAAATCGTTGCAAAATGTCTCAAAAATCAATTGCGCGCTCCTTACAAATTCGAAAGCGCATCTTTGCAGCACCTGGTGTCATTTGCTTATACTCAATAAAATGGCATAACCTTTTTTCCTTGACAAACGATATGCAACATGATGGGTGTGGAGTATGTGTACACTGCACACATTAGATATTTTGTCGGAGCGGCTTGCGTGGGGAATTTTCTGTATTTGCTGTTGTTGGCACGAGTGCTTTGTAGGGTAATCCGGACAGTGTCAGCGTACATATTATGGATGGGCGTTTCTTATGTGTTTAAGTTGTTTGTGCTTTTCATGTTTTAGACATCATATGTGCATAATTCGCAGAGCATGTTGGTGTGGGCCCGAAGAAAATGCTTACAAACGTGCTGTCTTTCAGATAAGAGAACTACTGAATATCAAACTTAACTGTTTCAATCACCCAAATACGAACGATCGGATGCAAAGAGCGGAAGTAACTTTACTGAAGAACAACTCAACGTCTTCTTCTTACAGATGACGCTCGGATAAACCGCTCAATACAGCAACTCAGGCCAAAGAAGGAACGCCTCCGCAAATATCGTAGAAACGTAAGTCAGTGTAAAATGCGCTCGTCGCCAACGGTGTTGTGATATCTGTCATCCCGCCCTTTCGATTTGAAAACACGCGCATATTTCTGACCACCTTGTGTGATCTGTATGGAGAACCGAAGTTGAAATTTAAATTAGAATCGGGAACAAGCCACTTCTCAAAAATGTTTACAGGCATAACAAAACAGGCGCACAAAAGTCTCCAGGTACACTTAAAAATTAGAACAATTACAACGACATGCGCCAAAACAGAAACATAGCTACACCATGCACACACTCGATCTTCTTTGAAGAGAGTCGCATATTTTTTTGTAGGGATAGTACTTTCCTTCCTTATCAAGTGCTACACCACCACCGGCAAAAGTTATTTGCAAATTCTGCAAAATAAAGATATATATCTGGTCGACTAATGGCCAGAAGAGCTACGGTAAATTATACCAAACGCACGTGCCATATACGAAGAGAGATTACAGAACTGTTGCTGCTGATATTCGTCGCAAATGGACGTTACATCAAACGTAGGCTCAAAGGCATGCGATTCGGACAGCAGGTTTTTATCAATCAACAAAGATAAACGTTTGTTTTACATCCGTAACCTGTTAGTACCCGCACGTAATGAACGAGCTGTAGGTTTCATTTTATCGAGTATTTCGAACCACATTTTACGGTAAGTTTTGTGCTAATTAGGTCACTACGAAATCGCAATGTCTTGTTATTTATGAACTATTGCTACGTTGTTGGAAGCATCATGACGATGAAAAACAATATTGTTTTAAATCAAGCAACGTCGTTACTGACAATCCAAAATTTTGGTACGACCAAATTTTTTGTGCCTACTACAACAGCAATTCGTGTTTGGACTGTAGTTGGTAATGCAGCGCGTGTTGTGCCTCTCCGGAAACAGCTTGATTTAATCAAAAACTAATCGCCATGCCAACGAGCTATGTTAACGGAAAAAAAGGTGTTGTGCTGCCAAAAGTTTAACATCGGTTTCACATCCACGACAAGATGTTTGAAACGGAACGTCTACAAACAATCGGTTTTACTTGATTAATTGTTTACGTGAATAATTTGCACAACAGATTCACTACCAGCCTGTTGCATTGCAATTGCTCATATAAAATTAACACGAGTTTGTGAGCAAAACCACGGATCAGGAAGATTACTTGTGCAACGTAAACAGCAACAAATATGATTTCAGGGGCAATACACAGAGTTAATAGGGTTTCGGGGTCGGAGGTAAAATGTCCAACTCAAACCTTTCAAAAATTTCCGATTCCGACCCCTCAACATAAAGTGAATAAATTTTGGCTGTCAACAAGTTTGTAGCATCTAACCCTCAATGGAAATCGTGGAACAAAGCAAGCGGTCTCTGTTGCAACAAAACCTTTTGTACCATTTCAACAAAAGAAATTGTACCATTTCAACAAGAATTCCCAACTTAGGAGTGTGATGGAAAAAATGATCCACTTGGACTTGCGGAGTCGGACAAAAAATCCGACTCCTAGTGTTGCTAGGAATCCGACTCCACCCAAAAAAACTCGGACTCCTTACAACTCCGCAACCCTGAGAGTTACTCTCGTATATTTGAGAAACATTTACCACATCCGAAAAAATAGTTATTTAGCGTCACTGGTATTTCAAAAACAAACCATTACTGAGTTGTCAGCCATACTCATAACCTTTTAGTACCATTACTATACTCATAACCTTTTAGTACCATTACTATACTCATAACCTTTTAGTACCATTACTATACTCATAACCTTTTAGAAAACGCATGTTTGCAAATGCAAGTGAAACGTACTGATGGATGCGTAGTGTTTGGGGATCAGTCTAATCAAGAAACCAAATCAAGCGAAAAATCTTCCAGTACTAAAATTACGAGCTGTGCCCTGGAACTTGTTAGGCGATGATATTTGTAGCTAGCTCAATTGCTGTTGTGTACTGCAACAAAAACCACAACCTAGCAACAATGGCAGTTTATTTTAGCAGGACGTCTGCTTGGGACATGTCCATTACGGTTATTGGTAGTGTGTTAAGGGTAAGACAACCAGCGAAGTGGTGGAGTTGGTTGGGCACCTGCCGCCAAGGCCGGTAGGCTGGAATTCCCGGTCAGGTCACACCAGAGACTTGAAAAATTGTACTTGTGTCATGCCCAGCCTTTCGCAGTAGTGGATGGATGCAAGGAAACACTTCATGCGCGGTGTTGCCATTGATTGACTCGTCACTATAAACTGCGAAAATAGCCGCCTGGTCCACGGCGTATTAAGCTGACCAATCAAGCGGAGCGTATTAAGCTGGCCAATCAAGCGGAGCGTATTAAGCTGACCAATCAAGCGGAGATTTTATAAAAGCCATGCGCAGGATCGAAGTGTTTGCAACGTCAGCTGTTTCGTACTGAGCATGTTAACTGCCACAAACAACGCTGTAGAAGTAGCTTTACGACGGCTTTAAACCAAGCCTGCGTTTCATACTAATGGGTGAAGAACCCAACTTTTGGGGAAGAACCAAACTTTTGGGGGAAAGAACCCAACTTTTGGGGGAAAGAACCCAACTTTTGGGGGAAAGAACCCAACTTTTGGGGGAACCCAACTTTTGGGGGAACCCAACTTTTGGGGAATGGGTGAAGAACCCAACTTTTGGGGGAGAGTCAACTTCAAGAAATAAAACCAATTCGAGCCAGTTATTCTTAATTTGTTTATCATTCGTCTGAAGAAATCACAATTCTGCGAAGGTAGGCCTAACAACGAACATTTCCCAACCCCAAACGTCTTCATCTTAAATTTTATGCAACAATTATAACATAGCGGCATGTAGACAAGTGAGATACCAGATGGCTGAGCGTGTTTTTTTTTTGGTCATACACCGGAACGTTTGTGAAGTGACTGAAATGAACGCTGTTACGGCAAGTTTTAATGCAACTGTAAGACAAATGACCGAAATGTCTCAGCTAAACAAAAAACAGAGCTGAGCTGCTGTGCTTACCCCGCAGTTTTAGACTGGTTTTAAATAAGACGGGTTATAATGCAGTTTGCCAACAGAACAACTAGTGTGTGCGGCTTAGACATGGGCAACCTCTACAAGAAGTCTGCCTAAGCTTCGGTGTGTGTGACCTTGTGCACCGGTTGTATGTACCTGTGTTCTTCTGTGGATCTCGTGCTTACATTCGTACTTAATAGCGCAGTGACCCTTGGTCTCCATCATCGACCACAACGGGATGGGCAAAAATCAAATGGGTATAAAACAATGCAGCTTAACAAAACAACTAGCTGCACACAATTCTGTCAAACACGTCACCAACGCTATGCAAGTTTGATGGAGATTTTAAACATGACCTTCAGCAGATGTCAACTAAATTTAAATACAGCAGTCGCGTGAAAACTGCGTTGATACGCACAGCTCCAAAAACCCATGAGAAAAATTACACCAGAAAGATGTTATGGCAAGCTTTGATTGACACTGAACTTCAGAAAAGTTAGGAAGATGCGGTAGGCACTAGGCCTAATCTGTTTCATCCAAACGGGTGTAAACAAAACTCACGTTATTTTCACTCTTTTCCAAGTCACTACCCAACCTGAGTCTCACTTCATAGCTGGGATCTCTCCAGCGGCCATTGCTATCCATAAAAGCAGCTCTGAGGATGAGTTTGGACTCGATTTTTTTCAACACTGTCCCAACAATTTCAGCAGCCTCATCTTCAAAGCGGTTGAAACCAAGATTAAATATTCCTATCTGAAACGTACAAAAATTAATGCTGCACACAATAAACAAATCGACCGCAGGAACAGACATTAGTCCCGAATCTGGAGTCGAGTGCTAACACACTCGAGTTAAGTCATTTTCAATCAGCTTTGGACAAACCGAGCTAAGTTACAATCGTGGCCGAGGCCTTTGGAGTCTTTCGCTTATTCATTTTAGTATATGAAGAATAGGCGCAGACAGGGGGGAAAAGGGGCCATGCCCCCCAACTTTTAGAATATCTCGTCGTTTTGTGCTTTAAGAGGCGGTATCTCATAAAAAATACTGTTGCAGCCTAAATTCAATAATTTTGCTCCCCCCTAAAAATTTTGGCTACGCTGCTGTATGAAGTCATGGTGGAGAATGATGTAGCAAAATAAATAGTCACATTGAGATAAAATACGCGATATGCTAACTTGCAGTTGTTGCAGAGTGCCTTGAAAAGCAAAGGCGTGATGCTGCGCAACACTTTTGCAGAGTTGAAAAACTTTTTCTGAGTCTGCGAAGCTGGGGATCGAATGTTGCTCGGGTGGGACGATTTTTCGGAGAGGGTTGTTTCCTAGGAAATCAATGCCAAATGTGAAATAAACGAAATGTGG
>JGI24021J15306_10007485_pt1 | contig 13301 bp, 10 predicted proteins | sample Ectturendosymbi1_FD_15306 | JGI IMG/M metagenome (IMG submission 15306) | reverse complement strand
GACCCGGAGACATGCTATGAAGAAAGAGAGCTCCGGAGTCGGAGCTATACTCATGAAAATCAAGAGCTCCGCAGGTGGAGCCGGCAGGAGCCATGTTCATGAAAAGAAGAGCTCCGGAGACGGAACCGTAGCAGCGTTAATTTTTACTACGGCTCCGCAGCTATGGTTACAACAAGAACTGTGATTACAACAAAAACATATTTCCGTGTTTATCTTGAATTTTCTAAGATCTGCACGATCCTTAAGATTGAATCACATTTCAATTTCATTACTAGCAACATTTTACTGAAAATTATAACTGCAATTACTACTCCTTCAGCACCAGGTGCTTTCAACCAGGCCAGCTGTACTTCGTTTAAACAACAATATGAAGGGAATTATCAGGTTATTTTATTTCAGGAAAATATCGTTATATACACTGACCTGGAAAAAGTAGTTCTGTCTTTATTGCTTATCTTTCTTTGATGAAAATCACGCCTTTCTTCATTTCCGCGCGGTAGACATTGGCTAATCGCAGAACGGAACACCATGTCTAAACACCAGATCAAACTTATGGCCAGCGACATAACACATTGTGTACGAGTAACTGGGTAGCATGAATGGCACTGGCACAAACATAAGACACGATAAAATACTACCCACCAGCGTTTTAAAACATGAATAACTTTGTGTTCAATATTATAGGCTGGCGAGGTTCATTGAATGCGGTTAAAATGCTAGAAACTTTGAAAGCAGAGTTGTAGTTAAGCAACGTCACTGGAGAAGAACAATACTGTACTTGATTCGATTTCATGGGCAGCAGATATGAAAGCAATGCAATACCGATAAGTTCACCATCAGCACCAGTCAGAGAATTGTGGCAAGATGTGGGTAAAATTGTACTTTCTGATCATAAACACAATTATACTGTGCTTAAATGAAAATAAATCAAAATTTATTGCCCCCTCGATGCAAGGTTTTGAAAAATGATGGTAATGGCACTCAGAATCGATTTAATATTCAAACCTGCCATTTACCACTAACGGGGCAATTATTTAGAATGGTCTGCCATAAAGTATATAAGTCAAATCACATTGACCGTTATTATCTGACTCGAATTTGTATGTTTTTCTCATAGCAGTCGATAGATGAATGTGCACATATAAAAAAATGATTAACTTATTGAAACTCTTCTTTATCCATTCAAGCGAACAAATTGACATTGCTGTGAGAAATAAAGCATAAAGACCAACCAGCGAAGAAAAAACGGACTCGAGTTTGAACATTCCTTCATCACCAGCAGTTACAGGACCACTGTCCAGATCTTTGGTTTTCTCTTCACACGATCGATGAAGCATGTCAGAAAAATCTGACATCCACTGCAATAGATGACTAAGGTACTTCTTTCGGGCCAAGCACGTTGAAAAACAGCGTCGTCTTTCGAACGGGTTTTTCCTGGAAAATAAGTTGTGGCAAATGTAGCTGTAGTCATCGAAAAAGGGACAAATCCTCGATGATACAGTTGCCGCAAAGACTTTGAACGAGTTGATCCAAGTTCATTGGATCTTGAGCAAAAACTGCCTTCCGAGTTGTAGGAAATCCACCCCTTCCAAAAGACAAAGGAAGCACTCGAGTTAAAGATTGCAAGATAGTTACCTCCTCGTAGACTCTTTGCTCATCGCAGTGATCAGTCGCCCAAGTTTGTCCATGGTTTGGACCAAGCAATCCAGTTTGTTATGGGCATTGATTTCCTCAATGGGAAAGTTGTATGCCGCCGTGAAAACGGCAGCACATAAAAGGGACACTGTCAGAAAGGCGAAAAGCTTTTAGATAGCAAGCGAAAAACCCATGTTCACTGCTAGCAGTTCACAAAGATAGTGAAGGTCAGCTGTAAAATTGGCTTGACAACGATGATTATGACGTTTACATTTGTGACAATTTAATGCCGGTTGGTGATCAAGCAAGCTGAGAGTGGATCAGCAGGGTGTAGGCTGCTGCAGTAAATGCTCAGTTCATGTGTTCTCGGTTGGCGTCACATTTTGAGCGCGTTCGTGTTCGTGCATGCATCGTGACAGCCGTTCGTGAACTCTTCAGTAGTCATCACGGTAAAATGTTCTGCATATTTCTCTTTCTATCATATTTGCTTGCAAGAGATTTTCTCGCGGTCTTTTTTTACCGTCCTAAAAATGAAGCGTTGTCGAAAAAATAATGCATTAGGTTAAATCCGAATCTTTGCAGGTGATCGTTGATTTCATTCGTAAACGCAGTTTTGCCATTTAGAAAATACTCAAGCTTTGCATTTGTGGAAAAAGCATTATACTTATTTTGTTTTTTTAATTTCGTACAACATGAAAAGCTTTCCATACTATTTTGAAACATCATCTGGGACGGCCATGGGTTCATAATACCTGGGACATTGCATAAGATGCCGGCCTAGCTAAAAGTATCAAAAATAAGTGCAGAACAGACCCTGTCCAGGTCATGGTTTACTTTTTGAAGACCTATGCTTTTGTCACCACAAGCGAAGTTACTGAAATAACAGGCAATGAGTTACACTTTGGTGATCCGCTGCTATGTCGAAGGCAACTGACCCTATGAAAACAATCCAACCGTTTGTGAGCAAATAAAATTCTTTGAAGCTCTACTTATTTCTTGAGCATTGGTATCAACCTGTGACTTCCTTTCTATTAACTACGGCGATTCTTGTCTACCCATATCTTCAACTCAAGTACTGCCTGTGCACAAGTAACAAAAATCAGCACGCATTGATGTTATTTAAAGGAAATCGATTTCGCTATACCTTGGACTGAAGATGCCGTATGGCGAAATCGATTTCCATTAAATAACATCAATGCGTGTTGATTTTTTTTTACTTGCGCACAGGCAGTACTTGAGTTAAATAAAATTCTGCGATATGTTTAGCTGGACTACAGATGCATTTTCATGCTGCTATTGGAACCAGTGGCGTAACTAGGGTCAGAAGGGGGACTTCTGCCCCTGGGCGCAGCGTTTTGGGGGCGACAAATTGAGGTCGGAATGTTACGCAATAATTACGAGATATCAGCGAATGCTAATAATCACATTTTACAAAAGTTTGAATGGCAGCGGCTGCTACCCAGTTGTGACATCTCACCACGATCACCAAGGTTCGCAAAGTAGCAATCAGTGCTCGCATTTGGTTTGCCTGACGTCCGCGTCACAACACAGTGCTTTCAAATACCTGCAGTTGCGAACTTTCCGACTTCGCTCTCATTCTATAGTTGCGCTACAATCGGACGGGAATTTAGTGTTCACAGTGCATGCAGTATGTTATGGAGTTCTGCGCGGGGCAGGTTGACCCCCGCGGGTTGCGGGAATACGGGTACCCGCATTTGCGGGACGGGTGCGGGAACCTGGATTGCTATACGGGGCGGATGCGGATTGAACATGCTGCGGGACGGGAGCGGGTTGCACTTGGTGGGGGTGCGGGACGGGCGCGAAATGAGAAATTCTTTTTGCAGATAACTGAATGTTGAGACGAATCACATGAACACAGTCTGCTCAAAAATCGCTAAATACGTGGATGTACTAAAGTTGTTTGCTAGCATTGCGCTTAGGCAGGGCCGGCCTTAAGCCGATGCAACCGATGCAGCTGCATTGGGCCTCGCGCCTTAGGGGGGCTCGCGCCATGGTGGTTGGACATGTTGTTTATTTTTTCCAGATATTCCTTGCGCACGAGAATTGCAGAAAGGCTTATTGATCTCATTGTTAGCAATTAATTATCGTTTGAAGGAACGAGTAATTTCCTCTAAATATTATCGTACGTTATCAAACATGCTCAATTCTCATTCTGAGCGTTATATCTGCACTCCACCACGTCCCACTCTATATGGATAGAATTTTGTTGTTACTAGCGCCAGTTGAGACTGAAGTAGATGAGTGGCGTAAGGTAGCCATTTTGGTAAGGTGTTCACCAGGCTCGCAACCAGCCCAAAACTGTGAAGTTTCACCAGTCGTGGTGGTTCTCGCCTACCACAAGGCATTCGAACACTTGAACAGATTGGCAGGTGATCATAATAAGCAAACCACGCGCAGCACGTACCCTAGAACGTCGAGAGCATCGGGCACGAACAAAAATTTATTAATTTCATTTCTCGTGACAAAATTTTTTAAATTGAACTCACTGATAAGAAATGCACAGTAATGTCGACACAGCATCATCAAATTAATCAAGTGGCTTACGTGTTAGGAAGCATCCGTTTTTCGACTGCTATCAACATTCCACATTTTAGTGTTAGGCTACTTTGCACGTGAGCCTAGGCTCACCACCACAGTCAGTAATATTAAGCTCCGTCACTTCGTGCATTCTCATTTTAAAAATCGTCCAAACTCATGCAGTTACAGTGATCATCACATAAGACAAACCACACCACCTACCTAGCCAAAGTAGGCTATTTCAACCTGAAGCAATACCCAACTGTACATGTCCACTTCAAGGAATCCAGCCTACTACACAGTTTGCTGCCGCTGTGCAGATTAAGCTGAAATGCTAGCAAAACAACGCATGACGTAACCAAGTTGTTCACCAGGCACGGTGAACAATCTGGCTGTTAAAAACGCTTGGCTCCACTGGCATTTTTCTTTTTTTGCTTATTTATTTAAATTCGGGTGTTACCGAACAACCTGCAGTGATGCTTGAGCATACAAGTAAAAATCGTTCGGCCGTGTTGAAAAATATATCCGCTGGCTGAGACAACGGTGCAAATATAGGCAGTTCTTGTCATTAATCGCTAATGAATGTCCTAAAAACAATTTTTTTTTTAATTTTTTCTTCAGTTTCAGGTGTTCACTGAACACCTTGAACGCCCTGAATATCCGCCACTGAGTAGATCCACATACTGCAAACAAGGTGTGTAGTGATTCAACGCGCAATGAACAGATCAAAACGAGTGTCTGTCGCATCAAGTTCGATGGCAGTTCTGCTAACGTAACGTTGTCCAGTTCTCCAGAGATTCTCCTGTTTTTGGAAAGATTTTGGCAAAAATTGTGATTGTCATCCAGCACACCCGTTCCTGTTTATCAATATATTGGGAGGCTGTATGCTTCTATTTCATCAGTCAACCATGCGCATTGTAAATTGAGTTTGATAAATGTTTCTACAACTGTGACGTGGTAGGTGAAACATCTTTGTACATCAACATTTCTTATTCATGAGAAGAGTTTACATTCGAAGATCATGCATAATGAAGCATAATGAGTAAGTTCTGTAACAGAGGTTCCCAACCTGGGATACATGTACCCCTAGGGGTATATTTGGCTGTCTGAAGGAGTACATTTATTGTACATTTGCAACAAATTAACTTTGAGACATAAAAACGGAGCCTACCTTTATAGTTCCGAAATTCTATAAAAAATTCAGTAAGGGGTACATGGTCAGAGAAACGTTGGGAACCTCTGTTCTTTCAATTGGGCTTTTGGGGAACTTTGGGCGGATGCATGGGTTGCTCTCTAGTGAAATCTGTTTTTATCGTGTATTGCCTCATAAAGCGGTTAGTTGATCATGCGCCCAGACGTCATCATTATGCGCGTCTGCGATCCAGGTTACCGAAAGCGACTTAAGCAAAAAGTTCATGTTAGCAGTTTTCTCCAAGTCAGTTGTTCTTCGAACGAAAGTGTCGTTCAACAAGAGCGAAGTAATTGCATTGTAAGTTCAATTTGCTTGTCAGTTCGGTTTGACTGGCGTAACTTTGCACCTGCGCTTGCTGCTCCATTGCTGAACGTCCGTTACAACTTTCGGCTTGATTACGAGTGGTAGCTCTAATGTCCGCCACAGCAGCATGCTATTAGCCATAAACATGACCGTAGCTGGGAGACACATGAGCTATGCCTACTACCCATAAAAGAAACTGCTGTGTTATCACAGGGGTTCCCATCCTTTCTCTGACCATGTACCCCTTCAGCATTTCGATAGTTGAGTATGTACCCTAAACTTTGTTGCGGTAAAAAGGCGGAGTAAAACAACAAAAGTCCACCGAATATTTCATAGAACTTCCATATTTCAGAATATTTGAAAAAATAAATCTATGAATATCTTTTCCCTTGTATCCTTACCTAAATGTAACCAGACCCGCAACCAGCTTGAGACACCACGGAGGGCGAAGAGTTTTCTGAGAGGAACCAAAATTTTTAAACTATGTCCAATAGTTTTGAGCTATGTCCAACACATTTTTCCAGGGGGGCGAAAAAATTTCCTAGGGGGCAAAGTCCCCTGCGCCCCCATACCTACGGGCCTGAATGTTGGGAACCCCTGCGTTATCATGTGACCTATATTCATATAGTTATTTTGCTAAAATGTCTTCATGAAAAAGGTCATTACGCAGTCGACTGAGCACGATGACGTAATAACACCACTGCGCAGAGAGGCTCTGCGCCTAGGTCTTGCATTGGGCCCCGCGCCCGCTAGGGCCGGCCCTGCGCTTAGGACAGTGCAGTGGGCTTTTACATCAATTATTACATTATGATGTAACAAATCATTGTTGCGAAACGTTAATTCACACTCTTTCCACGTGACAAGCAAGTGACCATTTCAATTTTCCAATGCTACCGTCGTACTTGGTGAGGAATAGTTCAGTCTAGCAGCCCTTCTAAATGTATAAGGCAGCGCTTAACGCACAGCTTGTCAAAACGTGACTGAAACGTGCACCTCAAATCTGTTGGCTGCGGAAGATCACATCAGTGAAAAATTTTGGTTGTCATTGAAAAGGATGAGCAGCTTGACTGCTGCTTGTTAAACTTGTTTTCAGGCGTTATGAGTTTTTGGTAGTTTTTTGTATGAGTTTTTTTATTATGTATGTTTTTTTTCATGATGCGTTTTTGGTAGCAGAGTTTTTGGTAGATGCGGGTTTAGGACAGAAAAAGTGCGGTGCGGGTTGGGATGGTGTGCGGGACGGGTGCGGGTTAGAAGTGTGCAGGTGCGGGACGGGAGCGGGCAAGATTTCTCAAACTCCAGCGGGTGCGGGGCGGGTTCAAATTTTGCCGGTGCGGGGCGGGAGCGGGCAAAAAAATTCAACCTGCGCAGGACTCCAGTACGCTACTGTGAACGTTTTTACAGCAACGGTGAAAGAGTAGGCTATGTAGTTACGACAACAGATCTGATGCTTAGGAAAATTTGAACTTTGATGGTTTGACAAACTTCATGGTGAAATGGATGTGATGTGGTTCTGAAGGTAGTTATGATGATTTTTATTTGTGGGATATTAAAAAAGTGAAAAATTCTAGTTGCAACTGTGCAACAGCGTTGAGTATATTTGTTATAATTGTGAAGTTTTCGGTTACTGCTATGCATGTCTTTTGCATTGATTCGATCTATAAATTAAGCATCTCCATGAACATGATTGTCGAAATTTTGGTCACAAAATGGCCAACCTAGAATTCTCACAGAACGTCAGTGACCTCAGATATTTCCACTGAATCAATACATTGACACATTTATTATATCAGTTTTTTGACGAAATAATCGATAAATATTCAGTAGAAAGGACAGCAAAACTTTAATTTGAAGTTAGTTTATTTTCTGTTAACATTTAAGGGTATTTCATCCAAAGAAGTATTTTAGGATTTTGCAATTTTATACTGTGCTTCTCAACTAGCTTTGTTTAAAATTATTTGTCTTCAGTTTTTCAATATGCATTTTTCTGTCTGTCCTTCTCTTTAATGTATTCATGAGTCTACCCTCAGTCGATTCTTTATTATATTATAAAAAACAAAGCTCTTGAAATGCATGCTCAGGAACCCCTACAACAGGGGTGGTCAGCTTTTTGCACACCATACGTCAATTTTTTCAAACCATAATAGCCTACCAATGCGTTATACCATCGGCTGTCTTGTAGCAATGTCATTTCACATCGTTAGTGATTTTCCAGGTAATGATGTCAAATGCAAACGGAATATCTGGTAAAGCAGCAAGTAAACTTCACATTTACATACTTTTGAATGAGCTTCGTTTTGATCTGGCTTCGATTTCACCAGTTTTTTAATGTTTGGAGGTAAATTTTTACTGAGAGCACTCAGCAGCAGAAAATTTTTCAAATTCACATCGGTGAGGCGCGACCCCGTTTTGCTTTTAATCAATTTCATGGACGAAAATTCTTGCTCGCATGTGACCGTTTCAAAACGACATACTGTATAACTCTGAGCGAATTTTCGCAGTTTTGGGCATGGGCGTCGGGAGGATTTTTTTCAGGGGGAGCACGAGGGGATTTTTCCAAACTTTTTCTAATGGGAGACCAAAAGCGATGAAATTTGTTTTTTCCCACTCGAAACGTCGAAAACAACATTCTTTTCCTAAAGCTTTCAAAATCCAAGAGGGGGTCAAGGCCCCCCTGCCCTCCCCTTCCGACGCCTATGGTTCTGAGAAATTTTTACGTGTTAAGGATCGCCAGAAATGAATCACGTCAGAAACACCAGGGACTGGACTTTAAGGAAAGTTCTTCAAATTACGTTTTCAATATCGAATTGGTTTTGAAGTGAATGATTTCCACCTTGTATGTTATTGGCATTTTCATATTCTGTTGTATATTTAGTAAGAATAGGTTTGCAAACGCCAAAATTTAGTCTTCTTCTTCAGCAAAATCAAAAACGTTTTGTAATAACGTCATCTTTTCAGTGCATTTTCTCAATTGCCATTATCAACAACACCTTCAGTGTGCTCCTTAAATACAAAAACTGGCTCATCCTCATTTTCTAACTGCGGAATGAACAGTTTTAACTTCATCTTGAATGCATTGATATAATTCATGAAATTAAGAAACAATTTACTCTTGCCCTGCAGTTTGATATTCAGATGATTGAGATGGTCAGTAACATTAACTAAAAATACCAGATCAAATAGCCAGTTGTTGTCATATGAAAGTGTTCTTTCCTCAGGTGGCTCATTTTTTACTTCCGGAACATCATGAACAGTTTGTTTCAAGATGGTAACTGGCAACTCAGAAGGGTTTTGTACGAAACAAAAAGCCGATAAAATTTTGTGGAGGTTTACTATCTTGCTTTATTACCAACACAAAGATGCGTCTCTTGAAATCATCCAATGCGCAAAACCTGGCGCATGTGGCATAGGTTGGCCACCCAGCCCTATAGCTGACACCAGCGGCGGTTTTGACAAGAGCTGATGAGAGAAATAGGAACAAACGGCTAGGTTGCATTTAGGATCGTAAGCAGGCTCCGACAAATCGTGCTTTAAAAAAACAACGGTGCAACTCGATCTGGTCAATTTTATGCTGTGTTGCCAAAGATTTTAGTGCCATTAAAATTCTGTCATTACGATTAATGCAGATATTTGCAAATGATAGCTTTTTGCCTAGTTTTTGCTTTATCTTCGCTAATTGCTAAAATTCGAATGTATTATTGCAATTGGGAATGTTGCAATGCAACATTTCGAGTGTTCAATCTTGACCTAAAATTCAAAGTGGGGATAGCTTCACGCGAAACAACTAGAATCTTAACTCTGTGATAGTTAATGAATTCCAGGATTCAAGGTCTTGACGCCAAGTCCGTGACGTCAAAGTCATAAGAAGCTTTCAGGCGGGTGTAGAAACAACTAAATGCTGGGCCCGAGTCAGCTTTCGACAACCCTTAACTCCAAACTCACTCTTCGTATATGCTGCCGCGAAAAGTCCGGGTGGGGGGGGCGCCAAACCTGACTTTGTCTCCGGGAGCGGGAAAACCTAGGTACGCCACTGGGCGGGCCAGCCCTTCTTTCATGGAGAAACGCCGAGTGACATTTATATCTGCTGACCAGCATCTCTTTTGCTGTGGAACATATTGTAACAGGGACAGCACGCAGACAAATTCTGTGTTTTGCGTCCAAGAGCGTTTCTTAACATTTTAAGATTGAGCTTTAGACGTCATAAAACAACGCGGCTAAATGTAGAAAATTAGTAAATATCGAATTGTGTCTTCACTTCATCGACAACTCTTGGAAACAGTTGTAATGATCAGGGCAACTACAAAGTATGGTTCGTGTTTTGGTAATACCAATATGGCTCAGCAACAATTTTAATCTCCAAATGGTTGCCCAATTTTAAGTATAGATCAAAGCCTGTTCTCATAAATGTTTCGAACGACTGTTCCTTTCAAATGATACCCACAAATTTTGATACAATTTTTTTATGCACAAATTACTCGTACGTTGAAATTCTGAATTTTGAAGTTGCGTGCCAGGTTGCAAAAATTTTGTTTGAAATCGCCATAAAATTCCAACAGCCTTGTTAACAAGTGTTTTCAGCCCTTATCGCCCTTCTATAATGAGGCCACGGGCAGTGCCCACACCGTGTGCCTGGTTTATGTCAACAGTAAAACAAACAGATTATATGCACTTAACATTTCAGCCCCCTAGCCTATATGTTATTTCTTAAAAAAACGAAGCAGTGCTTTCTATGTTGATACAACACAGTTCTAATTATTCTTAGTCAGCATTGTTACCTTATGGTTGAAATTTTGTTGTTTTTTTATTGTGGTCGACGAAGCAAAATGATGATTGTAGACTGTTTGTCTCACACAGGTTGCAAACAAAAATCAATTGCCTTTAAAAATATTTTTATTCGCAATAATGTGGAATTGCTATTAAAGTAAAGTTGAAGTTATTTCCATGAAGTTTGCTTTGAATGTTGCCCATACAAACGTCTGCGCTCCGTGAAAGGACGAAAAATAAAATTGATTTCTAAAAGCTTTGTTGATATCCAAAACATTAACTTTTTCAAGAGGTAGATCATGCTACACAGCAGGAAGGTCTACCTCTTGAAAGAATTTACCCACAATAAAATAATTTACCCACAATAAATAATTTACCCACACTTGCTTTATCTTATACATTTCAAGCTACAGACACATGAACGTTGTTTGCATAGGCTTGTTTTTTAGTTCCATATCGTGCATCAACGCAAAACTGAAGTACAGCTTTTCAGGATTGCAATGCCTTGGCAGGCTAGTGCTGACATCAAAGTGCAACTAATGAACAGATATGCTTCATAACATTAAAGCTGAAGGAAATGAGTAAACGTTTATTATCATATAAAGCATAACCATTTCTACCACCGAACATAAGTTGTTCTCTCACAAAAAAAATGCAGACGTGTACAAAAAAGCAAAACCTACATGAAAAATGTGATTACTGTTTACACGGGACAAAATAATCAGTTACTTCTAACGTATTGCCCAAAAATGACTCTTCAAAAAACTACTTTTTCCGCATGATCATATTCCTCTGCCCGGTACATTTTCAGCCTCAAACCACACAAACTTTGGCAAAACAAGCGCCATCTCGAAAGTATCTCAACATCTTCACTTCCTTTTTCGAAGCGCAAAGAGTCAAGTCAGATATACAATCTGTCACAGTTTTTTTGTTTTTTTTTGCAAACACAAAACCACAATTAAAACATTTTTGTGGTTAGTATTTTGTAATTGGCATAAAACGTCCACCTGCACTCTTTTTGTGTTGGCTTGAGATACATTCTCATTTGCATTTGTCATCATTTGTGCAGAGATTGAAAAAAGCACCAGAATGGACACGAAAAGGAATGGGATAATCTGTGTTACATGATCTATTGCAGGGTTCTCCAAACTACTGCCTGGGGGCCAAACCCTGCCCGCTAAGCTATTTAATCCGGCTCGAGAAGCCATATCACCTGGCTGCAAAGAGATTTTGTCAATAATGAAAAATATATACTTGGGAAAGTGTTTGCTGATTTGGCAGAATGAATCATATCCTGGAACAATCACATTATGTTGTGCAATAGCTTATGTGGCCTTGTGAGAAAAAAGTGTGGAGACTCCTGATCTATTGGAAAAACCGAGGCATTGTCTGAAGAACCAAAATGAAACCAGGAATTCAGTCCATCTGCAAAAAAATACCATGAATTATTACATATCAAAACTCAAACACAGATAAAACAACATAACAGAAAATAGGTTCTCTGACAAGCAAGAATTACAAACGTTTGAGAAGCAGCGCATCGCAGTTGTTAATGTCATCCTGAAATATAGATTGTTAATGAAATAAGTTTTTTCATGCTCAGCTGAAACATTAGCATCAGAATAATATTGCAGGAGCATTTTTAGCGCATTTTTACATTTGTTTCATCTACCGATTGCTTAAATCATTTCAACGTTTGTTGTGTGGTTGTAGAGCTGCATGATCAAGATAAGATCAAAGTTGAGGATTAATTCACATGTTACTAATTGTAGGTTAAAGATAATACCAGACTGGAATACAGCTTTTAGGAAATCAACGGCTGAGAAACATTGCAAGAAATCTACAAAATTACGTGCATAAATGATTTTTCACTGGATAGGCAATTTACGAAAATGTCATTAACTCAGATTATGCAATAAGTTTGAATCATTACACAAAACAATGTGCGAATGACAATATCAACAACCTTGTTCAAATCCAAAACGCTTCAAAAGTACAGAGATGCATTCCATAGTAGAGTAAGTAATGTTAAAAATTACACAAGTGCGAAGAATGCTGAACACCGCATGAGAATCTATACTATTAGCAACGAACTTTTTAAGACATATTTGAAAGCTCTCCAGTTCATGATATGTAATTTCCAAAACATTTCGGAAAAGTTAAATAATCGAAAAGATTATCTGCACTTTGTTTCACGCGTTATTACCACCAGGATTATGTTTAAAATATATATTTGATGTTTTGGATCTATTTGAGACAGTGATTAGTAAAGTACGAAAGTTGTATAAAAGATATTACCTTTTAAGTTATGACTCTGTAGGTCCAACCAAAGAGCATAACATTCAAACTAAGAAGAATGAAACATCCCTGCATTTTGATGGGTTTTCCTACTGCACCTCAAACAATTTAGACAAAGTGATGCAAAAGACCTTTCATTTTGTTACGCCAACCTTTTCGACTCAAGAAGAGTATATTTGTCTAAAACCAAAACAAACACGAAACACCAACAGTTAAAGATACGGCCAGAAAAATGTAACTGAATGTTGTCGAGGCGTGTAAAGCAAGTACCGTTGGCGACATACAATGATGAATTTACTCTCTAATAATTAGAAGTGAAGAATGCACTTTCCACGATGGTTGTAAGCAAGGTATCGATCAGCAAATTTTTAATAGGAAATCGATTTCACGTAAAATTACGCATCCTCAGTCCTGAAAGCAAAGCTTATAGGTGAAAAGTTGAAAGGCTGAGGTAACAGCAGAGAAAAAACAAACTCAAGACTACAATTAAAATTTCGTAATACAAGCTCATAAATCATAACATCTTAACAAACAGACTGGCGTCTAGAATACTAGTGGCGACAAAAAAAACTGA
>JGI24021J15306_10007482_pt1 | contig 13303 bp, 7 predicted proteins | sample Ectturendosymbi1_FD_15306 | JGI IMG/M metagenome (IMG submission 15306) | reverse complement strand
ATTTTTCATAGCTAAAGGCCACAAAGATGGCGGCAAGTAAATCAGTCACAGTTTATTGACGGGGAAACTAGTTTCGCGTTTTCCAACGCATCATCAGTCCTTATTCAAATAGACACATGGATAAGATGCAGACTACACAGTTTGGTAGTAATATCTAGCTGAGAATAGCAATTCCGCCCGTGGGGCGCCTCGTCACCATTTTCTATTATGTTCAATACTAAAGTAGTAGCGTATCATCTAGTCGAGGAGCCATTCGTTCTTCTTGCGTGTGGCTGTACTTAGGTAGACTATGTGTATTTACTTTCGTTGTGAATAAAAGGTGTTTCAGCGGTAGAAGCAATGTAGGCTTCATCACAAATAAAATTCACTCTATCTACATGTTGTCATGTACAAATCTTATCACTTCGCTTGCTGCGATACTACTGCTCGCTCATGAGGAATATTTTGTCACATTAAGTTTCGTCGTAGCTTGTAGGTAGGCGGTTATGCTAAAGCGAAAAAACATTTTGCTGAGCAATACACTACTCAACTGACTTGTTCAGCCTTGCAACACACCTTAGATTTCTTATGTCATGTAATGTACTGGAAAGCGTACTTATTTTTCTCTCCTTGCGCGATGTGCATAGCCTGGGGTTTTACTAAACTAGTCGCCTGTGACCGCAAAAACGTGACGGCATGAATGTATGCACTAGAATACTAGATTCTAATGTTCTAGGAACAGGAAGTCTTGCTTTAAACTAAGTGAGCTTGCTATTGATCTTACAAGAAGGTGATTATGTAACCCAACTTGCGGATCAGCCCTTAAAGAAGGCCGTTGCCGTCTTGTCGATGATTTTCATTCACAGTTTGTTACAACTGCCGCTTATAAACGCAAGGCATCAGGATGGTGGCTGTCAGCAGTAGCGTAGATTTAAGTGGGTTTCAGTTGCTACCAACTTTTTGACGACGTTGAACAGGTACTTTTGTGACCAATCGCACTGACACTGCGATTTCGATCGCCAGGCACAGAGCGCTATCAGCTGTTGAAATGCTTGGCTAGCTTGGTTTGAACAATAGCACATTGAATTGACCGCGCTGTTGTGAACATTCTTCGACCACCACAACCTGAGTGGCTGCGCTTTTTCGCCACTGCGATTGCGTCGTGATAGGCAAACTGTGCTTTCCGATTCGGGTCGAACATGCGAAATATATCTTAGTTCAGAGCTGAGGGAATAGTCCAGCACAGGTTAGCGTATGGGTTTGGCACCAGCGTCAATTTTATACCACACCGGCCTTGTTTCACGTGTTCGGTGCAGTTTAGTGTTACTGTTTAGCTAACCCCTAGCTGCAGTAGACCAATTTATTTTTGTTCAGTGCCTGCTGGACTTAACGGTAGTAAAGAGACGAAGGAGCACCTGTTACACGCAGACAGACGAATGGGTTGTTTGTTGGAATATATTCAGTGAATGTAGATAGATACTGTGTTCAATGTAGGCCTACTGTATAGTTAGTATGCTTTGGCTGTTTCACAAGGGTTTAAAATTGCTGGTCCATGTCTAATTGTTAAATTCAAATTCAGACTTACCTTACCATACATGGTTTACACAATCCACAGTGCAATGAACCGTATTGACAAGCAAAATGACAACAGTAGAGATGCCAAATTTAACATGCTTTAAATTTTTTTTTCTTAAAACATTTTTTCATGGAAACATTGTGAACTGAAGTCAACATTCTTAGGACTCTGTCAAACTAAAAGAGTTGTTATTGTATTACTACTAGCTTTGAGTCTACTGAAGTCAAAAAGATGGGTTTTCAAAACCAGCTGATTAATCTTTTCTCATGCACACAGTTTATATTAGTTTTTCTGAAACATATTGCAGGATGTTTGCTTTTCGATATTTAACTAACCTAGTACTTGTGTGTCGTGAAGGCATGTTGGTGGGTGATTCTTCTTAGTGCACCCTACAAGCTCTGGTTTATTCTATTTTAATTTTTGCCACCTTTTCTCATTGTTGGGAACAGTTGATTTGAAAAAACAGTCAATTTTACAATTTAGTTAATTTCTGAGCATTTTCTTTGCCCATGGATTTCATAGTAGTTATGTCATGCTTGCCACAAGTCATGATTACAGTTCAGTTTATTTCTGGAAACTCACAAGAAAGCTCATGAAGATAAACAAAATAAAACAAACAAGCAAAATTAATTACACACCATGATTTCCGTGTCAACTCAAATGGATGCGGTTGAATGAGAAGTGTTGTAATTCTATTTTATTTCAATATCTACTCTCTCAATATATGCAAGGCCAAAGACTTGCTTTTTGGTACGACATCTAAAACCATTTCTGACCTGCTTCTGATGAAGAATTTCTGTATTTAAATAGTTTTTCTTTTCTTGAAATACCGTTGTGTTGTTCGAAGCATCATGAAGTTGCTTTACTGATACTGGAAACATGAAGTTTAAACCTGGCTATCTAATGGGTTCAAGGTTTTGTTCTGCATTCTTGTTGTAAACACCGTTAGACTGCCACATTTATGATTTCCTGCACAGCCTCGGAGGTTGCAAGCAATGTGGATCATAACACCATGCTGTAGTCTCATCATAGGCTGTGCAACTGACAAGATAGTTAACCAATGCGCAAGGTAACACTGCACAACTGAGGGAACAATGAAACTTACAGAAAGAATGAGGATTTGGAAGGCAATAGCTATACATTGACACAGGGCAAGCGGCAGGCAGCGATGCTGGTCAGTACATTAAAAGCAACAGAAAAAGAGCAGACACTATCAGATCAAACTTACACACAGGCCAATTTGCTGGCAGAGTTTCCTCTGACCACAGCCAGGGACAGGCGCTGGTGGAGCCACTGGCGCTCTCTGGGGTCACCAAACATACCGACAAATTTCTTTGCAAGGCCACTCTTTGTGAGTGGTGGACTTGCCATACACACCAGTGGTCTCAATTACAACTGGTTGAAAGTGGTAATTGCTTTGGAGGTCATGGTATTTTGGCATTTTGTAGCCGCAAAACCTGCCTGTCTGGCAGTGCCTTTGTAGTGGCCCCAAGTAAAAGTCTCCACAACTGTTGCATCTCGTACTAGACCTACGCCTCTGTACCAGGAGACCAAAGTCAATCCATCCGGCCTCCTGTCATTTGACAGGCTCCAAGGTAGAGGGGAGATTGATTGGTGCAGATCAATGACCTTTTGAGGATGGAGTTGATGGCTGAATGAATGTCGGCCTGCATTTTTAGTACAGGAGAGGCCATGGAATCCCAGTTCATCAGTAATTTTGCCGCAGTGGCATTTTGTGCTTTCAAATATTTTGGCATTGGCTCAGAGGGGATTGCAATATGAAACTCATCAGGGCTGAGCGTCGGTTGTATGCAAAAAAATAGTTTAGGGCTGAGCGTGGGTTGTATGCAAAAAAATAGTTTAAGTTTGTCAGTCATGCAATGGACATAATTAGATCAGCATTTGTGAATGCCACGTAACAAAATTTTTGAAGATGTAGGACTTTCATTACCAGCATGCACCTGACTCTGACTGAAAAGCAGAAACTTATGGTATCAATATGTTAGTTTGTTTACGATGCAGTGTTAGACTAACAGAGTGTTGCACATTTTTAGATTTGCAGTAGTGCTCTATATCTTGAATTTGTGGGTGTGGCTGTGAAAATTCTATAATTATAAGTTGGTTCATATGTTTTACCCAAGGCTGAAACAGTGCTCTCTGAAGATAAGTATCATCTAGTAGTTGCACCTTGGGTTGAAAATCAGTCTTAGTTCTCAGGATGCACAGCAACAAGTCTTGATTTCTACACAGAGTCATAAAGGCAACCAGACTCTTTTAATGTATAACTCATGATCCTCTTGTTCAAAAAGTAATACAGTATTATATGTTCTTTTCAGATTTTTAGGGTAATGCGCATGTTTGTTATGTTATAATCTTTGACTTTGGTAGAAAGCATGACCAATGAACTGGTTTGGTAGTTGTCTTATGTATATTGCTGAAACTTCTGCAGTAATTCAAAATTGGGCCAAAACTTAACAGAATGACTAAGACACCTGATTACCATCATGCAGGAAGAGTATCTACCCATGGTAAGCAAAATACTTCTTGAATGTTAGTTTAGTACAGGGGTTGGCAACCTTTTTAACAAATGAGCCGTTCTGCTTCATCGTCCAGCAGATATGACTGGTGAAGGGCTGCAAAATGTTGATACTGTTTTATTTTTCATTCGAATTCATAGAGACATAGGCTAAATTGTAATGAATGCACATTGATATTCTAAGTTTTGTCAAATACAGAGAGCCACTTTAGAAGAGCTGAAAGAGCTGCAGATTGCTGACCCCTGGTCTAGTCTGCACGGTTCATCATGCTTGATGCACCAATTGTTTTTGCTATGGTGTCTGGTTTCAATCAATCTGTGTTTGAGATCAGCTGGCATGTGTGGCTCAGTTCATGAAATTTGTTGGTTGGTCAATGATGTAGTTGTTCTGTTGATATTGTAGTTTCAGAGTTCCCATTGTTTCAGGTTCAAAAACACAGTCAAAAACAGCTGCTGAGAGGTTAGAAGCTGACAAGCTGAAATATGTTAAAAGTTCAACAGCCCGACAAAGAAGATTTACTTTGGGTAAAAATTGTTAATTCTTTACTTTTTAAAATGTATGAAGTATAATTGGCTGTCCATATTTTACTGTGTATATATTTCACCTTCTGGTTAGGCATGATCAAGTTCTTATTCAAATACTGTGCTAATTTTAAAAATAAATTTAGGCTTGGGCCATTTTACTTTTGTGTCAGTCAGCTTGCTTTGATGGAAGTTAGAAAAAATGATTTAAACTATTTTAAAGTCATTTTTGTTATTGCAGCTATTTTTTTTAAAGAATACTGCTTAACCATTGGCACATGACCAGTAACACAGAACTTAAAGAAGAATCTCAAGAATGTTTTGAGCTGCAAATGCAAAACTAGGTGAAGAACTCATTCATTTGTAAAATTTTTACTGCTCATGTTGCAAAATCATTCAGAAAGCTCATTTTTTCAAATATCTTCCATGTTCACCAGGCCCGTAACCAGCTTGCAACATCTGGTGGGGCGAAGAGTTTACTGAGAAGAACCCAAACTTTTTTAAACTAAGTCCAATAGTTTCAAACTATGTCCAACACATTTTTCCAGGGGGGGCAAAAAATTTTGCATGGGGTCTTTGCCCCCCTAGTTACAGGCCTGCTGTTCGCTCTAACATGGTCATGCGCAGTTCATCAGAGTGTGATAGTGCACTGCTGCAGGGTTTGTGGCATGCTTGAAAATCGTTCTGTCAGTGCAACTCATCAGAAAAGATACCATTGCTTGGATAGAGATGTGTTTGTAGGTCATGATCTATTAAGTTAAATTAGCTTAGAATGAAAATCTGTCAGTCCCGTCACCACAGGGGGCATTTGGAGCTTAGCCCCCCAAACAAAGCTCCAAGCCCCCCAAATTGAAACATGAAGCACTATAAATTGGTTGAGTTTTTGTCAATTTTTGGAGCGTCAAGCCCCCTGCACAAATCCAAAGCCCCCTATGGAAAACTTTCTGGCGACGGTTCTGAAATGTGTGTGTACACAAAATCAAAAAGTGCATGGATTATGAGGAACTACGCCTGGTTGGTTCATTGCAACAAACATTTATTGGTATGGCTCTTGAGATTGAGAAACACTTTACTGGCCACCTGTAGACTCTCGAACATTGGTAAAACATCTAGCGCTTGCAACAAAACAGGGTGGGGAGGGTAGGAATGGCGTTGACGTAACAACCCAGTAAAGACTTCTGTTGGATTTAAACTATTATGTTGCTATTCTCAATAGTGTAGTCACGCGAGATGGCCGTGCAAGGGGGTACGGTAGCACTCTCATCTGTGTATGCGTCAAGTTTAAAAAAATTATGTACTGTAGGGAAGGGTTAGTTTTCTCGCCAAAATTTGCTCGCCAAGCTATCCACGGGTGCGTTTTGTAAAAGTATACCAAAACTTTTACAATTAAGAACAGATCAGAAGTGTTTCACCACGGTTTATTATTAATGTTGACAGATGACTTTCATGATTTTTGCAAGAAATAAATCGTTACTTTTCGGGCTAGTGCGCAGGACAGCAATTCAGAGATTTAAGCAATCCTCATGATAGCCCCCTGCGAATTGCGTTTATAGCATAAAGATCTTAATACGGTCAACTGAACACGATGACGTCGACAGACCCCCTAAACCTAAAGCCACCACTGTCAGCTAACTTATATGTTTGATTTTTTTCAGAACTCCACACGAGTGCATCACCTCACAATGACAGCACAGGCACTCATTCGATAAGTACGGCTTCCACTGGCTCGCCAGTGAATGTGGACGACGACGATGTGAGCGAACATGGACGATATGACCCAATGGGTGACATCAACCACGATAATATACAAAGGTGCCACAGCAGTGGACCATTCCACGTCGGTGTGCAACATCCGCGTAGAGGTGTTGTGCGATCCAGCACTGACACTGAAATCAATAAGAAATTTCGGACGCCTCCATTTCAACGAAGTAAGGTGTGCTCGGAACATGCTGCTGAAACATTTTCTCCGATTATAGAAAAACCCGACATTTTGTTCACTGCGACAGAATCTAAAGCAACTGCTGTCAATACAACCACTGTCACGGAAGCAGCCACCTCGCAACTGACGACACACTTGCTGAAAGATAGTCGGGGAAACAAAACTTTTTCAAGCTATCTTTCAAAAGCACGTGAGGGGATAAAAGCAGTTACGTCCACGCTGGCTGGTGGAAATGAGTCTGTAGATGACCGCAGTACACCAAAAGCAAGGCAAGCTAGATCACCCATAGTTTCCAAATCTTCCAAATTTAGATCGGCCAGTGCAGGAGCCAATGTACCGAGAAATCGGGAATCGTTGCAGAAAAACAATGTGAAGTCTTCAGTTGACAACTCAGCCCACGATAGCCGTGTCCTTAGTCCCAGGACTCAACTGAAACAAGCAAGACAGAACTTGAAAAAGGTGGGCAACAACTTGAAGTGCGGAAATCGAAAAATTGATGGAGCACTGGCAAATCGAACTAATGACTCCAGTTATATTTCGCCTGCTTCAAAATTGACGGGTACAACGTTCACGATACAGCCCAGACAACTTGGTTCTGAGAACGTGGTGGCCCGTTCTATCGGTAATAATGTGGTTGATAAGGTCTCAAAACCATCGGACAAAGCAACTATCGCTACAAAATCTGGTTATTTGCGAAGCAGGCCACTATCTGTCATTGAAAACGGTGACACCAGAAACTTCTTTAAATCTGGGTGTTCTCGGGAAGATGATAAAAAAGCACTGGTGCAAGGGAACGGTGTTGTTTTGCGAAGACCTTCTACAACCAAGGAGCCTGGCGAAGGTCAGTGTTTTGGGGAACATTTTGTTGTATTATACTTTAGTTCGGAACAGGTGCACTCATCATGGCAGTTGACGTTTGCATGAACAAGGCTAAACTTCTCTTACGCCACTGTGGTTTTACGCGGAGTTGGGTTTGTGAAATGTTAGCATTGCGGAATCAACGAAGTATGTCACAGTTCACGGCGACTTGACTTTGCATGAGGCGCTAATCTTCGCCATTGCATCTTGCGTTTGGTAAATGACTCATCGTAGTGGCAACATAGCCCGCGTTGCGTCGTTGTTGCCGCTAAAAACTTTTCACGTGATCATGTGTGGGTTCCAGATGCTGATGTCAATCGGTCTGAAAGCAAAAATGGCAACTCCGGTCCTGGTGAAGGTGGTGTGCGTCGAGTGCCGTCTCAACGACTAAACCGAAGATCTTGGGACCTGGCGCGCACAATGGATAGCAGCCTGCATTTAGCCGTGGTAATGCTACAGTTTCACATAATTTTGTCGCCCAGGTCTGTCAGGCAATTCTCTCTCCATTACCGCCTAGCACACAATGCGTAGGCCTGCGTTTATGATTCCAGTATCTTACTGTAGGAAGTTTTGAATGAATCCCGTGATTTGCAACAATATTTAATGTAAAATGTTGCCTTGTTTTACGTGTTCTCCGCTGTGTTTATTTGTCCTGAAAGGCTTGATCAGGAAATTTTATGCCCAGAAAAGCATGTACTTGAGGGTAATATACATTAGGTTTTTCATTTTAAATGAAATCGGTCATCGTATGGGTTATTGTGGTTCTAGTCAAGCATACCCAACGTTTTGGAATGTTTGTCATGTTTTCAGGCACTTTACACCAGACATGGTGTGTTGCGAAGAGTGGTATTTATGTTGCAATGATGCATTTTGCTGAAAGTCTTCCTCAACCTGCGTTCACCTTATAAAACAGTGAACAAGTCTTCACGTGACCTTGTTCAAAATTCAGTTGCAAGGAAGTTTTACACAAGATATGAGTTGTACAACTCTGCATGCTGCAATTCCTGGTATGGCATAGACCAGAATCCCAATTCGACGAAATTTAATTAAATTAGTACCAGTACAGATCCTTCAGAGCTTTTTTCTCATGAAACATCTGGTAAAGATTTATTTCCCACTGCCACACACTCAGGGCCGGCCCTAGCAGATGCGGGGCCCAATGCAAGACCTGGGCGCGGAGCCCAATGCAAGACCTAGGCGCGAGACCCCTCTGAGCAGTGATTTTATGACGTCATCGCGTTCAGTCAACCATGTTACGGTCGTGGTAGAGTACAGATATACAGTGCAGCACTAACACGAGAATTGAGCACGTTTGCTAACGTTCGAAAGGAAATTCGCTAGTTCTGACGAGAGCGTTCTTTGTTAACAATGAAATTTATGTTGCGTTTCTACTGAATTCTCAAGCGCAAGGTGTATCTGGCAAGAATGAACAATCTACCCGAACACCATGGCGTGGGGCCCCAGAGGCGCGGGGCCCAATGCAGCCGCATCGGCTTAAGGCCGGCCCTGCAAACACCTATTTTACGTTTGCCCTGAGGTAGTGGGGATGCTGCGGGTTCATTGGTTGCTGTTATTCATCTCTCTCAGGAAAAACCCGTTTTGAGATCCTCGTCCCCAACAGCAGACCGTGACACGTTGCTTGCTGCCCCTATCGACAGTGCACCCCGTCAACGCAAGTCTTGGAGTAAGTTGCCCGCCCCTTCGGAAACGCAAGGACTGTATAAAAGAAATCTGACAAGTCGAACATCGTACCCAGAGGGTGAGCAACATTACTGCGTCTGTTAAAATGAGCAAATTTGCTCGCATGTACAGTATCTTTCAGTTTTTGACACATATTTTTTTAGACTACAATCTGCTTTTAACTAAATGGCTGTTGCTTAATAGCTGTCGTGTTGGAAATTGCAAATCGACTCAAGTGTCGTGATTTTGAGGACCATGTATAGACGTGCGCGTTTTTTAAAAATTGCCTCTCTGTTTATCGTGTCTGGTGGTGTTGCAGATCTCGCTTTCAATCGACCTGGCGGCAGGAAAAGCATCACTGAAGCTTTAGAAGAAATATTTAACCCATTGGAACAAGACTATGTGACATCGGACGACACAACCGCATCCCCTGATGCCAACGCTGAAGCGAGGACGATCGTTGGCCAAAGTTTAATCAGCGCGTCTACGCTTACAGAGAACCAAATGGACAATTTCTTTGACAACAGTACGGCTGACCGCCTTCGGAACGACGAAGACACAGTGGATCGTTTGTCGAGGTCCAAATCCCCGGAAAGCTCGAGGTCAAAAACACCGACCGGTAATCCTGACTGTTTTGGTGCAAATGACGTGGATATCGGTGCCTGCGAAACTGTTGCATATCCGCTGCTACGATCCAAGTCAAAAAACTCTTGCGCTTCGTCGCCTGAATCTGTTGGACGCCATCATAACGTGTGCAGGACTACCAGTTACCCGGACAGCGACGAGAGAATTACCGAACAACAACGTCTGTGGACGAATTATCAGGACACGCCAGTATCGCAGCCTCTGAGTAGGATCGATCTCGCTCCTGTCAGTGACAGACAGGCTCTAAGTGGAATACCCAGTTCGCCGATGCTGGCTCCGAGGTCGCGACGTGAAGTTGCGCCAGACTGCAATATCAGGTAACTACAGCTCTGCACGTCGCAAGCATGCCGCATATGCGACGCGTTGTCGCGGGGGTTTAGTTGGAAATAACCGTGGCCGTTCTTTCTATACTCAGGAGTAACACGAACTCACTGAATAGAAACGGTGTCAAAGACGAAAGCTTGAACACAATCCGATCGCAAACCACGTCGAGTTCAGCATCGGTTGACGTCAACAAGCCTTTTACAGGTGCGCTTCGCGACTCTGCCTTAACTCGTGCATGTGGATAAATCTCAAGCTTCAGATGGTAAGGTCAGGATCTATCCAAATTAATAAACCTCCCAAAGATTACTATGTATCCAGAAAATGTGCCGAAGGTGAATATCGTCCACTTGTTTCTGGCAAAAACAAATGGTAATCAAAATATTAGTTTTTTTGGCCGCTGAATGTTTGTGGGATGCGGCCGTTTCTCCAGTGCGTCTTCCATTCGGGGATTGGGAACAGTTGGTGCCGACTTGGTCAAAACTGTCGGTGGATGTAAAGTAGCGCAAATGTTTGGCATAAAATTTAGGGCATTTGTTTCAGTTATGGTCCTTTAATTTAATCGACCACGTCTTTTGCCTCGTGAAACATTCGGTTTTTCTATCCGTTGTTTTCATGTATTGAGACACACGATCAGGGGTAATAACTTAGTTCTGGTCAATTTTCAAGTTTTCAGAAGTTGACCGTAAAGGTTGATTTGCGTTTTAGGCTTTTTGTTATGAAAGCGTGGCAGTACTGGGAATAACATGCTTCTTGTTCTGTGTGATCTCTAGCGTTGACTGCCAGCGACTTAAAGCCTCGGAAAACGAAACGCAACATAAACCCGTCTGAGCCGCTGAAACCAACGTATCCATACATGATGCCGCAGGGCGCCAACGCTCGCTCAAATGCAAAGCGACACACGAATGCACCTGTGTCCCCCACAATATCGCCACACAAGCAGGTAACCACGCTCTGGATGGGTTTAACCGAGGCCGCCGTGATAGACACGATGTCTCTTGGCGGCATTGGTTTAACTTGGTCGTGTTTTTATGACTCAAGACCTTCAGTCCGTTATTTGTTTCTTGTGCGTGAAACCATGTCTCTGTTGGATCGCACTGATTCAGCTATTTTTATTCCGTTTGTCGCTGAGACAATCGCAGTGTTTCACCATCGCGCTGCTTGTGTAACGGTTAAGATGCCTCACTGGCGTGGAAGACAACAAAACGTGGTATTCGATCGCACCAATGACCACCCGTTTCTTTCAATTTGTTCACTAATATCCAACAGTTTTCATGTTGATGTTAATATTGGTTGTTACGCTTGTTTTCGGTGGATATCATGCTCACCATTAAATAATTTTTTCACTTTGTCATCAATTCTTCAGTTCTAAATGTTTGAAAATGGCCGCAAGCTTTTGTTGGGAAATGATCGACGAACTCTAGGGTTTCCGTCATATCAAACTCAGCGCACCCTGCCCCTGAGTAACACAAATCGCGCACATCAGACTCGGCGCCGGCGTCAGATTTTAGCGAGTTTTTGTTCCATCGCGCAGCCTGCAAGAATGACGCCGCCTCACGGTTCCCGATCTACCTCGTCCACGCCCTATTCTTCACTGAAAAGAACCCCCACATCATCGCGTAGCTCCTCCCTGAAGCGCAACAGACAAAGGTAAGCGATCATGTTCAGCGTACCCAAATTGACAGCAGCAAGCGTGGTACACGTCATGACGTCATCGGCAATACCTTTTGTCCCGTTGCTCCGATCACTGCAGTCGGTTTTCGTAAAGCGCCAGATAGTCGTGTTGTTTATCTTCTCCTAGCCTAATCTGGTTCGGCGGTGGTCGATGCGGCGAGCGCAGATTCGCGCGCGACCGTGCAAGCGCACAAATGACCTTTTGCTTATTTATTTTTTTACAAACGCGTCGACTTCGTACAATGGCAACTGCAAAGATCAGTCTTCGACAATCACAAAAACTATAATTTGTATCCCGCCGTGTCCGCAAACTTCGCCAGTTCTGCTTGCCACCTGACTCGTGGATGCTGCAAGCTTCACTCGGCACTTTAGCAACAAGTGCTTCTCTCAATAATAGCGATCTACAGCCAAGGCTGTCACTCGCTGATGGCCTCGCTTGAGACGAAGTGTCACGTTACTGCGCCGCTGTTAAGTTGAGCGTGACGGAGCTTGTATTTGCTCGCGCTTCTGCCCAACAGCTGCTGTGGCGTCATCTTATGCCCTGCGTGACGCGTAGTTTTCGCCGTATGAACAAAAATCATTGGTCCGCCTTCTGTCAGTAGCAGAAGTGTGATGCGACACAAAGTGTGGAAACACTTAAAAGCACTAGTAATGTGAAAGTATGAGTCGTGGCATTTTCGAAGTTAAATTTCATGTGGATGTGTTTGGTTTGAGATGTTGTTAAGGGTGCGATTCGTCCAAACCATGTTTATATTTTCGGGTTTGCTGAGCGTTGTGGGGCGTTTCTGTGCCCATTTGCTACATCTGCGTAATGATTGTTCGTTGTACGATTTCAAACCTCTTCGAAACAAAGTTTTGTTTTCCGCCGCTGATGTAATCAACAGAAGTCAGGTGATGCCTGACGCACACTGATGTCGCGACCACAATCAGAAGCTATTACGTTAAAAAACTCTTCTCCGTACCGTAACGCTAGCACCATGTACGAACTTGAAAGGTCATTGTTGAAGTGCTGAGCAAAGTGAGAGAAAAATACAAATCTATACCCATTTTCAAAACCTGTGGCGTACGCAGAAAATTTCCGAGGGGAGGGCCAAAGGATCCATGCCTCCCCCCAAATTTGTAGAAAATATAGTCATTTTGTGTTTTGAGAGGCGTTTTTCTAAACAAAATAGTGTTATTCGTCTAAAATTAAACATTTTGGTATACACTGCCGAATACTGACAGTATACACTGCCGAAAACTGTTTATACATTTTTTATTTTTAGGGTCTGAGGGGAGGGCCATGGCACAGTGGCCACCCCCCTCCGTACGCTAGTGGTTGCATTACACCCTTCTTTTCCCGACTCGTGTAGCGTTTGAAGGTTTCCTTAGCTTGATTTATGCGCTTTGCCACTTTAGATCAAGGGAGCCTAAGGTGCACCTGCTTTTTGCAGAATAGTATGCAGGTTTTGTCCTTGCAAATGCTGACAAACTTTCTTGGGGTGGGAAAATAGTTTTAAATGTGTTTCTCTTTGACAGATCAACCCTCAAAAAATGTTTGCGGGCAGTTTAAATTTTGCTTTGGCTGATCGTC
>JGI24021J15306_10007481_pt1 | contig 13303 bp, 7 predicted proteins | sample Ectturendosymbi1_FD_15306 | JGI IMG/M metagenome (IMG submission 15306) | reverse complement strand
GGTACTGGGATCAACCCAGAAAGACACTAAAACGTGAAACAGTCCTCAACCTAAATTTAGTTAAAAACTATCAGGTTTCGAAGCGAAAATGCAGCTAAACATCGCTTTTTTAAGAAATGTACTACGTTAATAATGGTGATCCGCTTTACCTCTAACAAAAAATAATAATCAAAAGGCCATAGAAGAACAAGCGGTTTGACGAGGCACTAACTGCTATGTCAAGATTTCTCTTATCAATTTGAAAGTTTCAGCAATTGCGAATTTGCAGGGTTCAACAGTACCCCAATGTTATAAAGTTTCATGAGGGCAAATTGAGGCCTTTCTAAGACAAAATAGTACACAAACAAATATACAAAAAATGCATTAAACATACGAACAGTTTAAACTATCTCCCAAGTTGACACTTCCAACATATTTGTGGTTGAATATCAATCATTTACAAAATTTTCGATCAGATAACCTCAAGATAAATCTTGTAAGGAGATAATAATTAACGAGCAAGACAAAGAAAAATTCCAATATGATTTCTTAAAAATGATTAGAATATAAAAGTTCATCATTTTTCTTTGAAAGTTTCTGCAAACGTAAAAATTGCTGTGCAATGTTTTGAAATTTTCGGTTGGGGGGGCAAATGCCCCCCCTGGTTACGCGCCTCTAGTAGGACTGCCAGAATTGGTATTAAACTACCAGCTGGCATTGTGTATTGTGTAAGGTCTTCACTCCCACACACAACGCGCTAGACTTCATACACGCATAGCAGTAACGAAGAGCACACAAATACATGAAAGTACACAAGGATATAAACGTGGCGTATATATTCACTCCGGCAGTCTTGCCTTATAATACCATGATTTATTATCCTAAGCTAAAATCTAATTACTTTCACCATTGTTGAGACTTCAGAGACTTGACACGACTTAAAAAGTTCACAACTTCCTTCGTGGCTGTCTGCAGTACCGATGTTCAAATGAAGTGGATACCGCATGCGCATCGGAAACCAAAATAAGACAAGCGGATGAAATATCTTAATTTTTTAGTTCTTGGAGTACTAACTTGTTAGTGAGTGTCGGCCAGACCACACGCCAAAGGATTAACTCCTTTTATGTCAACGAAGCAATTTCAATGAGTGAGCACAGAAAGCTTGCTTATTAGTTCCAATTGGCGATGGTGTCTTTCACAGCGTATTGTGCATTGTTCACATATTACAAATATTATAATTTTTTTTACCAACTTAGGGATTGGGGGCCCCCTAGATATTCGGGGCCCTTGGCTGTAGCCCACTCAGCACCCCCCTTAATCCGCCCCTGAAACCTAAGCCTGAAACCCTAAATATAAAACCCGTGGATTACGTGGATTAAGAGTTTGAGTAAGAGTGATCAGGATTTTTTAAGGCATTTTATGGGTTCAGAACGGACCCATAAATTTCCTGTGCGGACCCATAAAATTGCTACTTCCACATGAAATCTGGACAACCACCAAACGTTTTTAGCTGTGTTGAATTGTTGCTTTAATTAACGTCCAAAGCCGATTCGTCTCACATCAAATAAGTGTAGTGTAGACAGTATCCTCGCCTGCTCATCATAATCATCTCTGAAATCCTATGCAAAGCAACAATTAATAATTTGACAGCTTTTACGAGATAAACAATTACGTTACGGAGTTTTTTTTAAGGAAAATGTTAGGTAACCAGTATGGACCTGTACGGACCAGATTTCTCTGATTCTAAGCACCGGATTTTCTCTGATTTTAGGGACATTCTAGGGACTCAATTTTCAATTCTGTGGACCCGAATCGGGTCCCTAAAACACCTTCAAAAATCTGACGTTACGTAATAATTAACGCTTCGAATGCCACTGAGTCTGGCGCTTTTAGCAAGCCAAGTCTTTTCCACGGTGTCAAATGTTTTTAGCAAGCCAAGCCTTTTCCAGATTTTATACATTCACTTTCTTGTGTGGGTATTATCAGAAGATAATGTCACAGCAAAAACGTAAAGCTAGCCATCCAAGAATAAAGCAGTATTTTTGTAGTAAGCCTTAACAAAAATTTCTTGCTGTTGGCCGGCCAGAAAGTGCAAACCCCAGCAGCAGTGAATGCAAAGGTTCCTTCCATTCTCTTGTGCAAGAAGTACAGCATTCAACTCTAAAAGCATCGTCAGTTTCAGCCAACAGTCAGTCATAAGCATCTAACAATCAGACTTTTCAATCATGGATTAAGCTGCAAGGTTTTGATGAATCCCCACAAATGAATGTGTTCACTCTGCATGCTGAATGATATGTTTACTATGCTCAAAGCATCCAGCAGTTACCACCGACCCTTCGGAGCCTGCCAGGCCTCCACGCCCATACCGCCTGGATAATCATCTCAGCTCTGATTTACTTCAAAGCCTGAAAAAAAACTCAGCGCATTTCACTATTTCATGCTATTCATCGGGATCGAATTTCAGATAAAGTTAACACGGTAGCCGAGCGGATACATCTGATTTATTGGGTTTTAAAAGAAGAGATAGCGAATCGAAAAATAGCTTCCTTGCAAACCATGGTGGACCACATTGGCCATAATGATCGGCTTTGCGACCTCCATTACAACCGTTCTGTGGCAGTAACCGAGTTTGTTTTGTTAATCCCGGAACATTTGAGTAATCGCATTGTTTCTGATGTCAAGGAGAACCCGTGCTGGGTTAGTATGTTCGACGAGACAGCCAATATTGCTGCAAATGTGCTGTCCATTCCACTTGCTACAAACTGGCCAGAGCAAGGATTTGCAACTCTGTGCCGTGTTAAAACCAAGCAACGAAACCGGCTGTTTGAAGTAACTCTGAATGCTCTCATAAATGTTTCAATTAATGGTCCAGAAAGTCTTCAATCGATGGCTTTACGTTTGTGCTGCGGGGCTTGACATTCTGAAAACTGACAAAACTCCACTGATTTATAGTATTTGGTATATCAGTTCGGGGGGTTGGAGCTTTGTTTGGGGGGATAACCGCACCAAAGTCCCCCATGGCAACGAGACTGTGTCCAGAGCAGCTGAGGGCGCGCTTGAGATTGCTCATGAAATTTGTGATTGAAATGGATAAAACAAATAATAAACGGAGAGTGACAGAGCGAGCACTAAACACCCTAGTATCTGCAGATGACGAGTAAGAAACCTATGCTTTCACTGATTACAACAGCTGTTTAATGAAGTTCAAATGGAAAAATTTGTGTCGCAATTTTTGTAAATACAATAGTACTAATTGCGCACTGTGACTACCCATACTGTAATAAACAATACGTTTAGGGATTATTTTGTACGGTTTGCTAAAAATAGCGGCCTCATAAAATTTCATGGTGTACCCTTAAACTAAACCTTAAAAAAAACCCTGAGCGTGATGATCTGTCTAGTGTATGTGTCTAAAAGGGACTAAATCTTGGTGTGTTTAATTGTATGCGTGATCAACTGTCTAATGATTAAATGCCAGTGATTAATTGTCGAGTGATTATATGACGCGTGATTAAATGGCTGTACACCTGTAAAATACTAGCCTGTAATGGGAATTATATGTGGTTTTATGGTTAGCCCTAAAATCTCGATTTTTGTAAGCTATTCTCTTTATAAATTCGACACTGGTTTTAAGTAACCAATATGNTAAACTGAATTCCTTCCTCTCCGATATAAATGTATCTTGCAAATATCGAAGCCTTGAAATTTTTTTAAAAACATTTTTTTTGAACAATCTCAGAACAGACGCTCAGGTTCGAATAGCCGTTGTGCAAGTCAACTATAAATGAGTAGTGATGAGTAAAAAGAAAAGCATGGGTACCTGTGCGTGTACCCTTATACCTGTAGTTTATCGCCCACATCAACTAAAAAGTGGATCGTCTAAACAAGTATTTCTGAAAGTGGGCGATAGATTAAAAGGCTACCACATTAAAAAAAAACTTTTAACAACCAGGTCAACACTCCAGGCAGATGTGTTACATTAACAGACTGTAATTGTGATGCTTATAAGTAATCTAGTTGTCTTTAGTGGATTCGTTGACTGTGCCGAAACAGCAACTCGCTGTTATAAATTGAATGCTGTTTAATTACCTTATACTTGTAATAGAAAAATACTACACATGAAGGTTCACAGAAGTCTTCCACAAAAATCTGGCCGCAGTTTATTAAAACAGGAATAATTCGCTCAAATGAGCATCGTCAATTCTACAAAATAAAAGGTAAAAACGTAAAATCTGCAGGGCAATGAATAAAAATAGTAAATCACTAAAAAACTGAAGAGTTACAAATCAGCATGCTATCACGCAAAGTGTTCCAAACGTAGACCTCACTGCACACTGCAAATTGCCGAACTATCACCGGCGATGAAGTGCGGCACGGTATCAGCATCAAGAATTGGGAATCAAATCACTGTACATCTCTGCAGCAATTAGATAAAAAGTACCAGTCACAACGCAGAGCGAGAAATCACGTATCAGGAAGAACGGCAGTGGCCATAAACGCAACTACTTGGTATGGGGCAAAATCATTTTTTAAATATTAATTTCCGTGTCGATTTTGTGCAACCATTTATCCTCACACTCCTCGGGATAGCTAGCTTTGGGTTGTTCTGCAAAGGTAACTTTGAGACATTGCGAAATGGGTGGTTTTTCTGTCAAATCATGGTATTTGTAAAAATGTTTTAACAGAGCTGCTTTATCGTTATCAGCAGTAGCGTCAAAAGAATTCCAAATGCTACGATGGGCATTCCAGCGAGTGGAGAATTATTTAACGTCTAACCAACATATTGCTTACTGCAAATGGTGCAAGTGGCCACATAAATGCCGTACTTGCTGCAATTAAGTTTCTGTTTAAGTTGAAAAATCTTACACGATGTTTTTAAAACTTCAGTGTAGTTTACCATCGATGTGCTGTGACGACCAAATAGAAAAATCACACTTTGTATTTTGACAACAATGCTGGAGCTGCTACTTGACGGATAATATTACAATTGTATGATCATCACTTGTAAATTTACTTAAATTAACTTCGTTTTCTCTATAACGTATAGCCTTTAGCAGAAAAACTAAAAAATAAGAAACGCTGACTTCACTGTTGTTCCCATTTGGCTGTTGCTTGATCCTCTTGGTTTGTTGTTGAACGTCCCACGCTTTTGCGTGGCAGCAGTTGTGACGTGAGTTCATTCAAAATGAGCAAGTGACAAATGTAATAAAAGTTACAGTAAAAAAGTGTATACTTTTTAATATAACAAACTTTGACTTGATGATATTGCTGGAAAACCAGCAATACTACTTGAACTAATAATACTACAGCAAGAGAAATGAAGTTAACGATCAATTTCTACGTTGAAAGAAAATGTTACTTCAACTTAGCAACTTCACTACTTATCGTGTAATCTACCTCCGATACTTTTGTTCAGTACTTTAATGCCACAATAAATCCTAGAAGCTATTTCGCCTCCATCATGATTGTTCTGTTGCCCGTTTTCGTATGGCATTAAGAAAAGTAATATTTTGTTCTCTGCTTGAACAACACTAGTTTGAATTTAGTTTACAAATTTCACGATTTACGCATTCTAATGTTCCGACAGATTTTAATTTAATTTGAGAAAACAATTTTTGTTCATTGCTACGACGTACGCGCTGAATGTACACTAGTATAAAACATTTGGCATATTTCGTCTGGTTTCATTTCAGTTTTCAACGAAATTGACTTTTTAGCTCATAACAACACTGAAGTTCTATCAGACACACAATCAAAAAGTTGCATACCATTGTCATTGCCACAGAAAAACTTCGTTCCAAAAATGCAACCTTTTTATGTTAGCTGGTGTGCCTCCTCTGTCGTAATGTAGATGAAGATAACATAGGAGGTATAGAACAACTGCAATTCAGCATCTGGTTATGTCATTTTACCAAAACACATTTTTTGTTCTACCTTCGTTGTTGAGTAGAATACCTGTTGTCTTTATATACTTTGAGTATATCAAACCAAAAATATTCCGACTTCTCCTGCACCCGTTTGGGAGGAATAGAGTATCATTGCTGTTTTTATTACTATCCTTTTGATTTTGTAAACTCCGATCGTTACAAGACGCTTTGACTGTCTACAACAGTGGTCATAAAAATTTCGTCTATTTAAAAGTAATCAAATGAACTTATATCTAAAAGAAATGAAATGAATTTCTTTGTATTTTTGTTTCGTTTTCATGTACAACAGTATTTGCAAAACTTAAACGAGATACTGGTGTGTTGAAAATTTTTTTTCATATCCTAAAAATGTTCACGCCTTCGACGCAAATCTACTTCATTTTTCTAGAATTTTGCGCTATAGCATTTGCGCGAACGTTTATGCTAGAGACTACTTTCTGTTGCCAGGGGTGGTAAAATTATTTTGGTTGTTGAAGGGGTGATACCTCAGAGGCGATTTTAGGACCGAATGGTACAATTTACAGATAAAACATGACAAATCAAGTTTTGGAGCGACACTTACCGCTCACTTGCAAAATCTGATGAGTCATATTTCTAGAGCGGGCGGAATATCTTCCAATCCGAGACCTTTCCTAGCTTTTGTGATTGTATCCGCGATCCACTGAAACGTCACAAAAGAGAACAAGTTGGCGTTCCCCATTGATACAGGTGCTTTAAGTCTAAAAAAATAAATAAATGCTTTCGGGGTGGTTCAAAAATTCACAGGAATGGTAGAGAAAACTCGATGCATGAAAGTAACAAGAAATGGAGCAGTTGTGCTTGCCTGTGAAATTGTAAAAGAACAGTGGTGTTAACTTGGGTTTGGATTATTTGCTCAAGAGGTCACTGATTGAAGAGCGTCGGAAACGCACTTTCGGGCAGTGTGAAAGTCAACTGCCTTCGTTCAAACATCAGCCTGTCAAAAATTATGACTTTAGCAAATCAGCCTGAACACGATGAACATCATGTTCGAAGTCAGCTATCTTCATTACAGGAAGTGGTTGCCTAGCAATTGCTTTTGAACTATGTAACTACGTGGAAAGTGATAATCGATTAAGTGATTAAATTAAAGGCGGAGAAAAAAGCAACAACCTCCACGAAGTTCCAAACAGATTTATAATATGATTTCGTTGATACCACACACTGGTATTAACTTTGTACATTCGCGTCGCCTCACAACAACCGCTGCTGCAAAAATATGCAATTGGTCGATGCGGCAAGTTTATGAATTCGAGTGACTTGTCCTTAAAGGCAAGACGTAGCTTAGACGAATGAATATTACGAAACATTTCTACTGAAAACTTCTGTAAACTGAAGTTAAACATTACAAAAATTTATAGATCAAAGACAGCACTAGACTTTCAAACACTGTTGCTAACAACCGAAAGTTTTTTGATAACAATGTCATCAACCGAGGATGGATATTTTGGAACAGCTGACGTTATCGTTTTCGCAGGTGAGCTATGTTTTATAATGCTGTTAAATGCGTTCGGTATTCAATCTGCGATTGGTAAGAGAATAGTTTTCTTTCTTAGACATCACATAATTTGCAATTCAATGTTATGTGTTGTAGTAACACGTAGAAACGATATTCGAATGACAAAGTTGCACAGGTATACTGCTATTCTACATGTCTTTGATGAACGTTATAGGATCAACTGAACATACAAACAAGTAAATTAAAGCAGACGTCTGTCGAGGTTTTCATGTCACAGAGTATTGGTTATAATGCTGAACAACTTCATCACAAAGTGTTAGCCCATTGCGCTGGTACTGATATCGTTGACAAATCAATGCGTTTAAAATTTTGTAACAAACTATTTGAACATTCATTACCTGAAATTTCAGTCCAGGCCATTTTCTGATATCATTGAGCAATGAATAAGCAAAAAAACTTTTACCCATTTTTTCATTGCTTTCGACACCAAAGACCACAAGTTGCAACGAATATTTAACAGTTAAACAAAATCTCGCAAAAGTTTGAAAATCGTAATTTTCAAAACATAAAAAAGGCTTGGAGAACTCCAAATTTTCTGCTCTGAAACAAATCCCTAAATTTATCTTGTTTGCATTCCAAACGCATTATGGTTTAGATTTTTCCATACCGGTGTGAGCAAATGGGGCACATGCTAAATCAAGGGGTACGGAAAGGTACAGGAAACCAAATCCTTGTTAAATAGCCCAGCAACTGGTAGAACAGATTTAAAAACAAACTTGTATTATAATGCTTATCGATAGTTGGTTAATTTATAGGGGTAAATTGACGCTGCAGAAACAGTTAGATTAGGCACGAACTCACTACCGAACAGCCCAAAGCCAACTCAATTAATTTCCTAAACTGTTTGACTAGTATGAGGCGCAGACAGTTTGTTTAATGCGCAACTAACACGATTTAGGCAAAATATGTGTGCTGTTGCTTCTATTTCTTGAACTTCACTTACGTTCATATGTGCCATTGCTGCTCCTGACAAGTTAAGAGAGGATGCAAGAAAAAATTTGTGACAACAACGGTGTTGCTATACTGCAAATAAAACGTTTTGACGCGCATGATAAAAAAGCGAAGGTGTGTAAATATTTTTCAGAAAATATCTATAACAGGAAATGTAGAATAGGAAATCGTGATGATATCAAAAGCCACTAAGGTGCTTCTTCGTATATTCAAAGCCGTATTCCCAGCATTGGATTGAAAGGTTCCCAGACAGTTTCGCAATGGAATGGTATTGTGTTACCACTGGCTCGCCACCAATGCAGCATTCACTGAGAAAGCAGCCGCATGGACATTTTTTTGGATGATGATCATTAAAAATTTTGCTAATATTTGTGTATGAGTGGATTCTGTATTGGCAAAGTAGATTCCGCAAACGCATGGAAGATAAACTGTCGCATTGCTCTTGTGACAAGCATAAAAACTGTTGAACTGTTTTGTTTACGTTTCTGAATCCAACATTATGGTCTTTTAAGAGAATTTCAATGTGATCCTGAAATATTTGGAGAGAGATTTTATCCGGAAATCTATTATACGTAACTACAGGCGTCCCGAAATCCTAAACAAATAGAAGTCTTGAAATCTTGTTCAAATAGATTATGCTTGAACAGTCACTTACGTGAAATCGACTTTCTGTTCTGATTGATTCGACTGCGTCAGCTTACCGGGACTAATAACTTGAAATTACCCGGTTTATTTGTTTCTTTCCGAGTGTCACTAATGGTACGCGGCGCCCGTCTCCGCTTGCTTGTACCGTGTGACCCGCGGCTGCTATCGTAGTGAATGCTGCAATGGTGGCGAGTCAGCAGCATTCACTGCGCGTGAACCGTTTCTTTGCAGCCACGCACTCACGGTAAACACGCGCCTGCTCATGCCACATACCCAGGGGTGTAGTGGGGTGGGAACGCGTGGGAACGCCATTCCCACACCTTTTTTTGGTGTGGGAACGCGTTCCCACACCTTTTTGCACTAGTAGCGTTACACCAAGATTTAGATTTTTCATTTCAATTGCTACGAGTAGCGCCTGGAGTAGCATAACTGAATAAATGACAAGTTATCTCGTGTATAGCACCGTAGAATGGTTGTTTAATTACTGTTTGTGACATCAGCAATGGTATTTGCGTACTCCACGCTTCGTCTGATTGTTTGCATTTATCGTAACTCTGCCATCTTTGTTTCAGAGCAGTGGTGCCACTCCTAATGTTTTTCTACTAGATCTGGTGTTTTTTCATTTCATCTAGTGTTCTAGTGTTTTTCATGGCTATCTAGTGTGTATTTTATGAGTGAGCTGAATGTTGCCTAATAAATTGTACGGTTTTGTGTAATTGTAACTGTAATTGAGACCTTTTGATTTAGTGCAATTGTAATTTGCTAAAAATTCTACCTAATCAAATCTTAAATTACACAAGACAATATAATATGTTTTGAGATAAACCGCTGCGTAGTCACTTTGGTAATCTGTTAAATGTTTCAGTGACCTGTACAAACAAACACAAGCGTTGCTGCTATCTACCGTTTTCTTTGTCTCTGGTTTACAATGAGTTGTGGAATGTGTATGGTTGGCATTGCCAATACCATATTAGCTATGAGGCCCGTGAGGCACGGGCCTCAGAGCCCCTGCAGTCAAGCGGCCGCCAACATGAGAAAGCTGTAGCTATAGCCTGCCTACACACTATGTTTGTTGCCCAACGTTCAATGCAATATACAGACTATGTGTGGAACAGAAAAAACACATTGCAGGCGCTTGTGACATCATCGAAGAACGGTATGTCATCGTATTTACGACACAGAGGAAAAGAGGAGGGTATACAGCAGGGGTCACCAACATGGTGATCGCGGGCACCATGTCAGCGTCTTTACATTGATGAATATATTTATTTTCATTACCGTAATGATAACATAATTAAAGACAAATTGAGCAAATTTTATTTCAGAAGTGCGTGTACCAGACTGGTAGCCCTTCGCATAAATCTGTAACAAAAAGTGACTCTCATTTTCAAAACGGTTGGTGGTCCCTGGCATACAGCATCATGAGAGCGAACTATTACAGAAACAAAACTTTCACAAGCTGATACTTGAATTTGCTTGCAAAAAAGCACGCAAAGTACTATTATACCAGGTTTTTAAGGTGTTTTAGGGATCCGATTCGGGTCCCTAGAATTGAAAATCGGGTCCCTAGAATTAGAGAAAATCGGGTCCTTAGAATCAGAGAATCGGGTCCCCACAGGTCCATACCAGGTACCTAACATTTTCCTTAAAAAAAACAGATTATCATGGTGAGAAAAACTGAGAACGTTTTCCCATTCCTGAGTCCATGTTAGGACAAACGTTTTCGTTTCCGCATTACATATCTACCCTTTTCATCTGATGTTGCAGAGTGTGTTATTTTGCGTGATGAACACGAGCATCATTATGGGGACATCATGCGACAATGGTTAATATTGAAAAGGTAAGGGCCCTCGAAAAATTGTGCCTCAGGGCCCCTACAAGTTCTCATCAGGCACTGGGCATTGCAACGCATTTTCTGGGCATTTTCACTGTGTGTAAGTTTGCTTTTGGAATCTAGTGGTTTTTCTGTGAATCTAGTGTTTTTTATCGTGAGATCTAGTACTTTTCCGTAACAACAGAGTGGCAAAACTGTTTCAGAGGAGTAATTAGTCTTGAAGTTTTCAAACCGTTGCGGTGAGGGTTACAGCTTGCCTGAGTGGATTGCGAAAACTCGAGGAGCTTTTTGCGTGTGAGGGCATCTGAGCGATATTTGGTGTTAGAGTTTGGCTTGAACCTAAATAGACTGTTTGTCAAGTTAGTAGTTGCGTCACTTGTTAACATCGCTAACTTGTCAGCAATGGTAATGTTTGTTAATTGTGGACTACTGCATAAAGTTTTCTGTTCAGTATTTTTAACGATCATCCATTGGTTTCGACTGTTAGCAAATAGTTCTCAGATATCTGCGAAAAGAAAGCAAGGAGAGGTATCCATAGAAAAATTTTTTTGCAAGAAAAGCAAAAGTGTAGACGTGGAAGCTGATATTCAGGAACAAAACGCAACTGCCATTGAAGTTGCGTCATCCTCATCTCCGACTGAAGGACCCAACCAGCAGATTAAAACCGCCTGTACTGATATTTTGACGGAAGAGATGTGGGAGAACAAGACAAAGTGTTACCCCTGGCTCGAATGCGCTTCAGGAAAAATTGGTTGCAAAATATGTTCCAATGTGTCAAATCTAGGCGCAATGGAAGCCGAAGGTCTTAAAGTTTCCAAAGAATGGTCAACGACTTCCGTGACTTTCTCAGGCCATTCAAGATCTGCTCAATTAACTTCGGTAAGGAAAAAATGTTTGATACATGCGAAATCACAGTTTCACGTCAATGTAGTAAACATTCTAGAAAGTGCAATAAACAACTCGCTTCCAAATGCCATTTATCAGCTGCATAAATCAGAATATGTGAGCACTAGCAAATTATTCAAAAGTGCATATTTTCTTGCAAAGAAAGATAGACCGTTCTCTGACCATTTTGATCTGTTGCAACTGCAGGACCTAAAGGGTGCCGATTTAATCTTGCTGCTCGCGAAATGAGACAGAAAATTTGTCAGCAAATTATAAAAGAAGATGGAAAAGTTTATATCTTGATTGACGAGTCTAGCACGCTAAGTACGAGGACAACTCTGATTGTGCATTTGAGATGTCAAACTAAAAATTCTGAGGAGGCTTATTTCCACTTTCTTGATTTGCTAGAATTGCCCAGTGCAACAGCAGAGACAATAACAAAAACCTTGCTTTCCTGTATGTCTACCTGTGGGTTCAGTGACAGTTGCCTTCAGCGAAGCCTTGTTAGGTTTACGAGTGATCGCGCAGAAGTTATGCTTGGCAAAATGTCTGGTGTTGGACAAACGTTATTAGAAAAGTACCCCAGGATTATTCTTTGGCACTGTTTAAATCACCGGCTTGAGTTTTCGGTTGGAGATACTATTTCTGAGGTGCATGGTGCCAATCATGGGTGGTGGAACCTTTTTCAAAGTGGGGGGGGGCACAAGTGCACGTTAAAAAGAAATTATAGCAAATTTTGTGGTTTGAATTGGCAAATGTGACGTCAATATGACGTCATTACGCATACACCATATGAAGGTTTAAATTACACGATTTTAGACAAAATTTCACCACTATGAAAACGTATCGGTGAACCACCTGAAGTTCAAATAGGCTGTTACAGGGACGACCCAGGTCATCAGCGTCACTCGGGCTCATCATACGATTTGTTCTGACTGAATAAAACCGTTTAACGCTAGCGTCACTGAAATTTCCATTTGCTTTCATTCTGGCTGGCATTATCGTTGCCCTGTGACGTTATGTTATGTAACAATAAATGAGAAATTTTCATGATAACTTCTCCATTGTTGAGTAACGTCCCAGGGCAATGATAACACCAGTAAGTCATCCGCTCATTAGGCTCATTCATATTAGCCCGAGTTCTTGGACAATTCATCGTTTGTTTGAAATTGTTCTCGAAATGGGAACTGTCCATTGGATTGGACTTCAAATCCAATGTTCTATACAAATCCATTGCTTCGAAAAAACATGCAGTCCGATATGAATTATGTTTCAAAAACTACTTAGCTGCAGAGGAAAGCTCGGACTCTAATGAATGAGCCCGAGTAAAGCGCGAGCGAACAAGTCATAAGAACGCCTATTACGCAGTGGTGTGCTTAAGGGGAGGCGAGCGAGGCACTTGCCTCGGGTCCCCCCTTTTTGGGGGCCCCCCCTTGAAGTATTACGCGCATAAATTTTCCTTATTTTTGGTGAAAGACGTATTATTCACTCACGTAATGTGTTACAAAGCAAATCATAAGCAAGTATTTTGCTTTCAAAGGGCCC
>JGI24021J15306_10007480_pt1 | contig 13304 bp, 8 predicted proteins | sample Ectturendosymbi1_FD_15306 | JGI IMG/M metagenome (IMG submission 15306) | reverse complement strand
CCCATGGAAAAATGTGTTGGACATAGTATAAAACTATTGGACGTAGTTCAAAAATTTCGGGCCTCAGAAAACTCTTCGCAACCCCTGGTGTCCCAAGCTGGTTACGGGCCTGTGTACAAGTAATACTCGTTTCGCGTTATCCGTTGAAGTTCGCCGCATATTGCACGCCCTGTACTTCCAGGTCTCAGTGACAGACGAGATGTATCACTTCCTCCACGATCTCTGGCTGAAGAACGCGCCAATCGGCGAACTCTCGTAACTTGGCAACCGCTGTTCGACAAGCGGCATTGATTTTCTTCAAAAAGCTTTATGTGCCGATGGTGCTATTTGTCGGTGTTTCTTCGCTTTCACGTGAATTTTGACAGTCTGCATTCTCAGAAAATAAAGCGGGACGTTTTTTGTTTTGATTTGTCTGAATAATATTACGTTGTTTCCTTTGTCGGCCATTTTCAGCGTTGTTCGTTCCATGTTGGCGGTTTTGGTCACGCCGCGCGTGCTGCATCGCAGGAGCATCAACGGAGACTTAGTTGGTTTTTAACATGCACGCACGCACTCACGAGAAATTGCAGAGAGTTCGACTCAAAGGATTACTCAAAATTCGTGCCCTTCTCCGCTCCGTACTGGGCATTTCGATGCTGCGATCTTAGTTCTGTTTACATGCAATTAAGTGCTTTTCTAGGATAACTCGAGCCGCTCAACATAATTGAAGGAGCTACGGCGTTGCCACAAGGTCGCGTCACATTTAAACACATCGAAGTTCGTTTTACAGACACTTATTTCTAGTTCACGTTACGTTTTGTTGGTGATTGTCAGTCAAGAACGGCATTCCTGCATATTAAGGACGAATTCCAGATTGTCTTTTGCGGGGTCTCTGCCATTGGCAGCTTTCCTGGGATTGCGCGACGCGATCGTCCTTTCATCATCAAGCTTATGCAGCGAATGTTCTTGGGAGGTGCAGAATTACGTGTTTTTTGTGTCCTGCTGGTTATCCAGCCCTTTTTCAAGTTGTTTCTTGCATGATGTGCTTTCTTTTAAAGAAAAAATAAGCACTGTATTGCAATCATCGACGTGTTTGATGTTCGACTGTTAAGCAAGCGTCCTTCATGAACCGACGCTGTTTTCACAAAAAATTAGTGATTTTTGGTTTTTGAAGTATTTGTGAAGTACATGTTCAGCAGATGAAAGATTCGCGCCAACTCTTGTGCCCGCTTCAATTCGGCTGAGTCTCGTAAGAACCAGTGGCGTAACCAGAGGTTTCAGCCAGGGGTGAAAACTCAACCGGAAGGCGGACACTGTAGGAGGCTCGCTAGTCAACACTCAACAAAAAATATGAGAAGTAATGGTGAATCCGAATGTGGGTGGATTGCTGTACTAAAACCCTACATCGTGGGAAAATACTCCCGAAAAACGCAAAAAATAACCTACTGCAGGGTTGGGCAATAATTTGGCACGGGGATCATTCCGAAAAGAGCGCGGTTAGCGGAGGGCCGTACCTCCAAATCATTTGAAGAATCTAATGGAAGTAGAAGCAAGTCTAGGTTCAAGTTGGAGGAACTCTCAGATTTGATAGTGTTTCCTAAATGCGTCCGCAGGCCACAGGTGGCCCGCGGGCCGCTAACTATCCACCTGTGATCCATAGCAAACCAAAAGAACAATAAACCCGAAATATAAGCTAAAGGGGCACCCGATTTTGGGCCCGGGGTAGATTCACCCCTCTGCCCACTCGTCAGTTGCGCCACTGGTAAGGATATATTGCCCAATTCGCGTTGCAGCTTGCTTGCTGCGTGAGCCCACATTAGATTTTCCCTTCGACGCCAATGGCTTCTGGAAAGACAAGATGTGTGTCCACTTTGAGGTATTTTTACTTGACAAGGATCCTGTGACTTTGAAACCCCTGTTGTTTTCACTCCATCCATTTAGTCAGTAGTGTTTGCGAAGTGTTACTTCTTCCCCAGCAGCCGATATTTAGCAGCTGCTCGCTGGAAAAGTGACGGCGTTTCGTATTTTGCAGTTGCCGTGGCGTTAGTACACTTACGACGTTTTGTGTTCATTTTGCAAAACATTCCTTTCGTGTCCTATTACGCCCTTTGACCTCAGCCCACAGGGGCAAAGCCGCGCGGCCGACGTTGCATTTATTAATAATGCGTCGCGCGAATGCAGCGTGGCTCAGGTGATAATTTGTGACTGAGACTGAGTTCTTCGGTGTCTGTCGTGTTTTCAGGCTTCTTTTTTCCATTTTCTGCCATGAAAATATTCTAGGAAGGTCGTCCAGTACTTTTTTTAAGTTATCTTTTAATTCGTAACAAAGGGGCCTTCTTTTGTTGCAAATGGTTGAGTTGCAATTCTTACGACATTCCGAAAATTTTTCAGAGTTGGCACCTCGACGTATTTTGGAAAGCGGAGTTCACCGCTGGGCAAAGCGTTTACTCTGGCCTGTGTACGATTTCGTGCCAACGGAAGTCCTGACACCCGGCGCATATTTCCGCTAAACCCGTTTTGGTGTAGACGACGTAGGTAGAAGCCTTGTCTGGTAAAATGGCAGTTCAGATATTTTTTGCATGATCGCGTCGGGTTTACCCACCGCCCGCTTCGTCCAGCAATTACAAATCGAGTGTACGAAAAAACGACGGCTGAAAATCGTATGTTTGTCATGTTTGAAAGTTTTTTCGCTGAAAATATAAACAAAAGTCAACAGGCAGTGTGAGTCCATTTTGATTATTATGTCTTGCAAAAGCAGTAGCTTCGCAAGTTGTTCAATGCCTCTTTCAACAGGCGAAGTTCAAATAGTGCGTGAGTTCTTCTGCATCGACATCTACGCAGTTACAGATTAGTTGCGGCGGACAACGAAGTGCTTGTGGCAGCATGGCTGGCGTCTGAATAATTTATATCACTCGTGGAACATCGCTGAATTGCTTCAGATCGCCTGGCCATTGCCAGTGACTTGCATTGCTGAAGCGGGGTAATCTTAACGTTGTTTCTGACTTTAGCTGTTACGCATATTCAATGCAACTGGGTTTTGGTCGAACTGAGACTGGAATTGAACGTCATGTGCGTTTGGTTTTTACGCCATCCATGATTTTCGGAGCCTAGTTTAAAATGTTTCTTCATCGTAAGAAGGTTTCCGCTTAGCTGTGGTTTTGGCAGGAATTTTCCTCTTGATTTGTGCAAAGTTCGTCGGATACCACTTCTGCACTGCCTGATTTGCGTTTCTGTCTGCAATTAGATTAACATTGAACAGAGCGTTTTCTTTATTGCATTATAATGATAAATAGTGAAGCCTATTTGTAATCCTGCAGCGGTGGTTTCAAGGTCATGTCCACCACAACAAAATTTCGTCTCGTGCCTTGGATGAAACTTGAGCAGCTTATGACGTTGTTTTAGTCTTATGTAAGACCCAAGTGCCGCGTGGTCTTCCGTATCGGCCGAGCACGAACAATCACGCGTTCAAGCAGCGTTTTTCTTTCCTGGCAGCACGCAACCAAGGCCTCCTAGAAAATAATAGGAGGCCTTGACGCAACTCATGACACTTCGCAGACCAGCGATAACAGAAGCGTTTTTTGACAAAGAAGTGCGACTCGTGGTGGCGAGAACACCGCGAAACGTTCAGCAACACAGCGATTCAACGTCGGCGTATGTACACATTGTACAGTGCACTTTTGCATATAAAAGCTGAACAAATTCCGTCGCTAAATTCAGGAAACGAAGCTTCAGAATTTACGCGGAAGTAATACTGCCTGGTAACAACACAGCGCTTCTTTCGTACAGCAGCAACAGCGGAGCTCAATCTTGCACCGCAGGCGAAAGCATGGTCGTCACCGATGGCGCTACCCCATTTCCAGGTGCATACGTTTGCGGTTGTTTCATGTTGAAGGTTTCGGAAATGCAACAATTTCGGTGATAAACAGTGATAAAATTTTTATTCACTCGCTCACCAGATCTGGATGAAGTGCATTAACGAATTAGGCCGTTTCAACGTCAAACACCTGACGATGAGCCTACCGGGTGGGGTCAATGGGCGTCGGAAGGGGGGTCAGGGCCCTCCCCTGAAATTTGACAATTTTTCATTACACTTTTAGCAAAAAAGGTCGTTTTCTTAGTTTCGAGAAGGAAAAATGAAATTTCACCACTTTTGCCCCCCCCCTGGAAAAATCTTAATGGCTACCTCTGGAAAAATCCGCTATTGGTCCCCCGCTGGAAAAAATCTTCCGACGCTCATGGGGCCATACCTCTAGTCAATCTGTTCACAACGTAACATACAAACATTGCGGTTCATGATCATCAGCACACAGATTCAGTGTCTACAACTGAACCGTAATTTGGGATGACCTGAGTTAGTGTGACAGGCATCATGAAAACATAAGCTTTCGAAATTTTAGCAGATTGTCCAGTCGTGCGCTCACCGGTAACCTTTTCGAGTTCACTCGTCAAAAATGTACTGGAACAACAGTAAAAATGCGTGGGTACAGTCGAATAACAAAAAATGATAAAGCAAACATTTCCAAAGCATTCGATAATGGTTATCTGAACGGACATTGGTGATATGTTATGGGCGAGGGTATGGTGACCCACGCTTGCCACCCTAAGACAATTTTGTTTCCGGCATTTTTTTGAAAAAAAAACAAAAACATCCTTTCCAAAACTAAAACAATTTTACTTTCGTTTCGAAACTACTTTCGTTTCGCATACGTTTTCTAAATAAAAACATTTTCGTTTCAAAAACATTTTATTTTTCTTTCGGAAACACCTTCACTTTTGTTTCGGAAACATTCCGCAAAACAAATCGAAAAAAAAATCGCATCAGTTTTGTGGTCATGGCCCATACGTGCCACCCTCCGTTGATGGCCAGCAGTGTTTCCACTTGACAAGGCTTGATTTGCAAATTCTCCAATGTCGATGTCTGGCTCCAGTAGCTCGCGATCGTATTGCACGTACGTGTAGACTATAGTCTTAGTCTTTCCTTGTTGTGATAACCTATCCTTGGGGAAATGTCTTTGAGAGAAACACTGGCCCTTAACGGAGGGTGGCACGCCCCGCGTGGGCCACGATCACGAAACTGATGCGATTTTTTTCGATTTGTTTAACGAAGTGTTTCCGAAACAAAAGTGAGTGTTTCCGAAACGAAAATAAAATTAAAAAAAAAGTTTTTATTTAGAAAACATCTGCGAAACGAAAGTAGTTTCGAAACGAAACTAAATTTGTTTTAGTCTTCGAAAGGATTTTTTGTTTCTTTTCAAAAAATACCAGAAACAAAAATTTTTAGGGTGGCACGCGTGGGCCACCAAACAAGAGTCGACGTGCGTTCAATACACTTTACAGTGGTTTCAGAAAATGCTTCACTTCACAAGTTGTTGTAGTCAACTTGCATTGCGAAATGAAAAATACAAAGAAAGGCGACCGCGATCTTATGCGGGCAAAATTTTTGTCTTGTGGTAATACTCCAGGCAAAGTAAATTGACTTAAGATGCAGTATTTTTCCAGAAACTAGGAGCCAAGCAACAGTGGAAACTCATCTCTGCTTTCAATTTTACGAACAATTTTGCATCGTTTCTGTTAGAATTGGGCTAGCTGGCAAGTTACCGGGGACAATGTCTGTTTGAGCATTTCTTGCCAGAACATCAAAAAAATCTACATGTTTACGTGTGTATATTTCCCCACCGCAACGCTGGGCACATACTATAAACAGACAAAACATCAGATAGACAGGAATGTTTAAAATACAGCGCACAAGCATTGCGTTATTGAAATATGGGTTGAGAAATGTGATTTTGGTTTTGTTTTCGGTGAGATCTCCCTGAACTGTCTGAAATTAGCCAATGAAAGTGACGAGAGCAAATGTTTACATAGCATCAGCATCATGCGCCACAGACTACAATTCGATCAGAGATGTGTGGAGTGTGTGAAGGCCTTGGGTGAAAAGCAGTGCAATATTGGAGGACATGCAAACAGCAACAGTGCGCAAATGTTCAAGAACAAAGCTAAATTGGAAGTATTTTCGCTGGATTTTGCGGTGCAACACTGCGGGTGCGTCATAACTATTCTGAGAAAGACCAGAAAGTCTTGATGAATGAGTGTAGTACGTCAGCCTCCGGTTCCGGTTCCATCTGCAAACAAAGTAAAACCAAACTGAGTAGGATTCGCTGTACCTTGTTAAACCATTGGAGCACTGCTTTGTTTTCAAGAGACGTTATTCTAGTTCAGTGGTTCTTAACCTGGGGTAAATGTATCCCTGGGGGTAAATTTCATCTTCCAAGGGGGTACATTTATTGAAACATAAATTGCAGCGAATGTAAATCTTAGAAATAAATCTAAACTGTAAGAGTTTGTTAATTTCATATTTTCCATAAATGAGCACAACTGAGTGTATTAGGGGCAAATCTGGTAATCTTGTTTGATATAAGGGTAAGATATGTGCAAAAGGTTAAGAAGCACTGTTCTAATTGCATGCCTTCTTGTCGCAGTGTTGTGGGTAGGAGCAATTTCCAAGGCAATTTTTCTTTATTACCTGTTGATTGCAACAAACACGAAAGCTGTTATTGATTGCTAGAAGCCCCTAGGTGGGTGTGACAACGCTTAGTCTGAATCCCTGCGCCAGGTCGCGTTCTGCAGCGCCTGTTCAACTACTTTCACTAATTGCAGTGTTTCTCAACCCTTTTACTTGCGTGTCCCAGATAATTTTTTTTTGCAAACATTGCGCGGCCCACTGCGCTATGGCCCACCAGTGAAAACTACGCTATGGCCCACCAGTGTGTCATGGTCCACAGGTTGAGAAACACTGACTAATTGGGTCAGTTCGTAAACTAGCTTTTCGTTAGTTTCACGCATGCAGCAGGCACGTGTCGATCGTTGGGCACGAAACACCAACTGCTACGTCTTGCGATTTCAAAAAATCTCCGCGGGAGAAACATTCTTCCGTCAATACACCGTCGCTAATAATTCAAAAGCACATGCATAAAACTCATCTGTACAAGCGGAAAAATACTAATTCATGTACAGTCGGGACATTCGCTGTCGACACTGACGCACAAGATTACTAGATCAGTTGTTTTTTTAAGGAAAATGTTAGGTACCCGGTATAGACCTGTAGGGACCCGATTTGTCTGATTCTAGGGACCCGATGATATAATTTATGCTGATTCTAGGGACCCGACTTTCAATTCTAGGGGCCCGAATCGGGTCCGTAAAACACCTTAAAAAACCTGTACTGGACGTATCTCATTATTCCTCAATATGCGCTGTGCAATCAAACAAAGGTTATGTGCTTTTGCAGCAAACAGTTCAGCATGTTTGACCAGCAATGGATTTCATTGCTTAATTTTGACCATGACTGAGTAGTAACTTACCACCCCTTCTAAAAGCTTAAAAGAATTTCAGCTCAATACACCAACAAAAGGCACACATCACTTCAAGCTATCCTGCTTTGTGCTAAGCTTGAGTTTATGGTATCACAGCAACAGCACCTAATTGCAATCTCTCTACAGGAATCGATGCAGCTTTGAAATAGAAAACAACCACAGCTCCGTTATGGATTGGCATGACTTTAACACAGCAAAACTTGCTGGGCGACGAAGGCACGCACAACGCAACATTTATTTTTGCTGCACGCATTTCGACATACAGACGGTATTAACTATATAAATGTTGCAATTTTTTATTGTATGTGGCTTTTGTTGTCGTTTACGTATCGCAACAACCGTGTTGGCTTGGCAAAAATGTTAAGGGATCATATTCATCCGCCACCTCGAACGACCAGTGTATCCTGAAATCTCACCGTCACAAGTTTTGCGTTTTCTCGAGTCTTCCTTTTTTAATTCAAGCAATCTGCATCACAGCAATGCGCATATTAAAACCTACCGAGATATTATCGCTGAAAGATGATCAGGATCTGCTGAAAGAAGCGCTGACTCAGCAAAGAATCAGTCAGCTTGGTTTTAACATACACTATTGCGAACTAAATGCAGCACGTCTTATAATATGGCAAACTTTTAGAGTTGTCTTTCATATCCTAATTTAGTGTGTGCAACTATAATGCAGAGAACATGTAAAATATACAGAGTCAGGATGAAACACCTCAGAGAAACAAATTTAAGCCAAAAATATGGGTTGACAGAAAATAACAAGCTTTTTCAGGGATATTATAAAGAGGCGTTTCCTAAATGTTATCGCGAGTGTTCCTCAATCGTGGAGCAGCAATAAACGCAGATTTTTCCGCCTTTGTGTGTCCTGATCAACAGGTGCGCATCGAGGTTAAATGCCGCTCGGGACAAGAACCAAGTTTGACGCCTGAAATCTTCAGGAAGCGAATGTACTGTATTGAAGGAAGTACTTGTGACATTGTTGGGACTTTTTCGGCGCCCCCCGCAGTGATTCGGCTCCCCCATAGTAATTCAGCGCCCGGGGAATTGTGCCCCCTTCGCCCTCCCTTCGTCACGCCCCTGCTGATCAAGCAAATTATAACCGTTACTTACTGTTTGTCGCTCCATTAGTCGATCCTCCGAGCAACTTTCCTTGCAAGCCTGCAGTAAATTAAAGAATGAGTGCTACTTGAGGTCATGGTAAACCTAACACTTAGACCAGGGGCGTCCAATGTTCGGCCCGCGGTTACATTCCGCATGGCTCGCGGTTTTGCTTTCAGATTGTGTTGTACAATGTCCGCCAAAGCCTGAATTACTCTTCCGGATCGGAGCGACGGCGGTTTCACGCTGCTGAAGGCATTCGCCTTTCATGTGTGTTGAGAGTGAATATGTGCACGAAAGCCGTAGCAAAGGAGGGTTGTGTTTCAAACCCTGCGTGAAAGGCCTGAACCACGCTTACCGGGGTTGCGGAGTCGGAGGTTTTTGGGTGGAGTCGGATTCCTAACAACACTGGGAGTCGGAGTCGGATTTTTTTGTCCGACTTTGGCTCCGGATGTCCAATTGGATCATTTTTTAAATCACACTCTTAAATTGAGAATTCTTGTTGAAATGGTACAGTTACTTTTGAAACTTTTGTTGAAACAGAGATTTCTTGCTGTGCACCACAATTTCCATTGATTTTAAAAACAAAATTTCATTCCCTTTATGCTAAGGAGTTAGAGTCGGAAATTTTGGAAAGCCGGAGTCGGGAATTTTGGAAAGGTCGGATATTTTACCTCCGACTCCGCAACCCTGATGCTAACGTTAAAAAATTCGGAAGAAACTGCTAGACCGTGGGCGCTTCCATTTAAATAAAATTTTGACTCCCCTAGCTTGGGCTCAGGGGCGACTAAAGGTCAACAGCGCCACACGGGCTCACCACGCGATTTATACTGACTTACGCAACCAAGGCCGACGCAACCGTTCGACGCTTGCGTCACTGAAATTTCCATTTGCTGTCATTCTGGCTGGCACTATCGTTGCTATGTGACGTTACTTACATAACAATGAATAAGAAGTTCTCATGAGAAGCCATCTATTGTTTCGTAACTAACATCACAGAGCAATGATAACGCCAATTAGTGCTATCTGCTATGCGTACTAGGATCATTCATTAGCCCAAGTTACTGGACAATTTGCAGATCGTTTGAAATTATTCTTTAATTGGTACTGTTAGATTGGAATTCAAATCCAATGTTCTATGCAAACCCATTGCTTCAAACAAACGTTCAATCTGATATGAATTATATTTTTTAAAAATACTTAATTGATGGGCTCTAACTGATGAGGGGCTCTAACTGATGAGCCCGAGTAAAGCGCGAGCGAACGACGTCGAGAGAATACTTGCTGCGAACGATATTTTTTTATTCAGGTCACCTGCAACATTAACGCAAAAGGCCAGACATGGAACGAAAATATATCAACACTTAACAGTGACAAAACCCAATGAAAAGAGCCCGAATTTGCCACCGTAGTTAGTGAAGTGGGTGGTGGCACAAATATAGAAAGGAAGCAAGCTCGCGTTCTACAATTTATATCACAATTTATATCGTAATCGAAGACTCGAGCTAGGCCCTAGGAGCCCGAGTGCAGGAGTCGCCTGCACTGCTTAGGATGTATGCAGAAAAAATCCAACCCGCAGTCATTAGCGAGCAGTCACAGATGATCTTTTCTTTAGCGCGTTAAAACGTGAAGCAATTCATGAAATTGATTGTTGATGAACTTGCTTGTTGGCTGCAACAGGTTCGAATAGCGATGACTGCATGTTGATGAACAATTTATTTACCTGTATTGAGTGAAAGAGCAACCAATGCGGGTCAATCAAGATCATTGTGGAAAAAAACAGAAATTGCAAAAATTTTTCATAAGATTGTGATATTTCAGAGTAAACGAGATTTCTGTCCTAGACTTACTCACCATCGTTCATGCCGCTGCAATACCAATAAATTTCAAAAAATATAAAACCAGTTTTCTCCACCCGCAGCAGGATTGTGACGTAGTACTCCATCTCTCCAACAGGAGCGTAGCCCAGAGGAGACTATTGATGCGGGTTGTTACACGTGCTGTGAAAGGTTGTCAGCAAAAGATACAGAGCGCCGGACTAAAGATCACTAAAATTTTTCTAACTTTGCTGAAGTCGCCCTTGCCCTGTAGCAGTATTGCTTTTGTACAAGCGATTATTTCAGGCAGGAAACTTTTAAATGTTGCACGACAAGATCAGGGATACGAAATAGTCAACAACTTACCAAAAAAAACAAACATTCCAATGATGATCAGGTATAATGCGATCGCCACTACAATTGCAAACGACATCATCAAGCGACAGCACATACATTGTCCTGTTCTTTCGTCTTCTGTGAAGAAAATGCATGCGAAGTTGAGGTTTTGAGATCGCCGCTAAAGCCAAAGCACTAACGTGACGAAACGTGCTTTCGCTGAGATATTGTTGGTAATGTAAGACGTTATTTTGTGAGGGAATTCGACGAGTGATCTTGGGAGGAGAAGTCGTCAGTAGTGACCGCTGGTTCATGGTGAGAGATATCTTGGTGGGATTGATATTCGTGGTGAGACATCTCAAGATAACAGTTAAAAGGTGATCCATTTACCTACGACGGTAACGCACGCGAGCGCTTTGCCAAGAGTATTACAACAAAAATTTGACTCGTGCTAGCTTAAAAGTGGAAAATATTTTCATATACCAGAACAGATGATTACTCCCAAAATTTTTTCAAGTGTAAATTCAACCAAAATTCAACCGTTTGCAGAATTACTGATGAAAACTGGAGTCGGTGGACGAAAACACAGGGTGCTATAGATGTTGTTAAGTGGCAATTGAGCGGGGAGGTCTAAACACTTCTTTCGGTCTTTGCTGAGTTTTTCGCTTCATAGAAAAGCAGGATTGGAAATGTGTACTATGAGAAAACCGGGATTAATAATCGCTTTCTGCCTGGTACGACGTTAAAGAAGCCTCAACCTCAAAGATGCATTTCATTAAAGTTGTGGTACTGCAGGAANAGGGCGCTACACTTTTACCCGTTTTGGTTCAAGTGCAAACATAGCAAAATATTTTTGAAGTTGGTTGAGAACGACAACCCTTGGGTACATTCAGCCCCCTCAGCTTACAATAACCTTAATAGCTGTCAATCAAGGAACAACTGTTAAAATAAAAAAGTACCAATAGCACCAACTAACCCTGCTTTCCGGGGTCGGTAGTGCAGTCGATCGGCTCATCGCTGCCCTCTTCAGGAAAGGTGTTTTTGTCCCGGCGTCTTGAATTTGTGATCACAACAGCGGATTGACGATGAGCACTTTCAAAAATAAACTATCTGCATTGTTGTGCTTGTATCCGTACATTAAAGAAAAACGTAACGACAACAACGGCGTATGTTTTAGTTGTGGTGACTTAGTAGGCTGCACATATTCACGTGATAAGCTCGCCGGCTTTGGATACATCAAAGCCGGCTGACATAAATGCTTTCAAAACGGGTAAAATTGTCCAGGTTTACCAACTGAGAAATCGGTATAAGGCCTTTAAATTCAAATCCTATCTGGAGAAAGTTGCGCAGTTTTATTCGTGATAAGCGAAGCAATCATGTTTTACTGTGCTGCATTAAAAATCAAGCGGTCATGGCAAGCAATTGTTCTAGAAAATTGCAGTAAAACAGCTTGAATGGTATTCGGGAAACGAATCTTGGTTGCTGACACGCTCCATTGGTCACCAACATGTTCAAACAATGCTCACATAGTGGTGTCCAAAATAATGAAAGTCATTGAAAATCGACGGTAAGTCATGATAATAAGGGGTAAAATAGAGAGAAAACGTTACATTAATTGTTAGCTCAAAAAGTCTCTTTAACACCAAGAATACACAACATCAGAATGGGAGTCGACATAAAGCCAGGAAACTTCTTCACATTAACTAGTACTTTAAGTTCCATGTAAGACTTATTTTGATTTTACGCAACTATTTCATCTGTGCAATTAATCGTTCTACGCTTTACAGTAGACCAGAAATACCTTATCTTAATGTCTTAATGATGAGACATAGCCGTCAGGGCCGTAAGAGGAATACGGACACAATGAGAGCAAAGGTGAATCATGTTAAAGTCATGGGCTCATGAACTAAGCAACAATTCTTTTTAATAATTATTGACAGTGCAGAACGTTCAACTCACGTCGATGCGTCGTCATCGTGAGCTTCGTATATCCAATCATCGCTCGATCTTCTTTTTCCTTTCTTTTTATCCTTTTTTTTAGCATCGCGACTTTTCTTCTCAGCCTTCTTTTCTAAAAGAAAAAATCGAAATATGTAAGCCATCCTCTGCACAATGCCTGGCTGTTGATGCAGTTGCTGACTGGGTTGCCAGTGCGTGCTTCTCTCAATCACCTTTTCTAGAAATTTGTCAATACTGTCCCGTGGTACAAAGATGCCTTATTTCGCATTCGCGCCAGCTCAGGCGGTAGTGGAATGTTATCACGTGGTGGATGAAACAAAACGTCAGCACCAATCAAGCAAAATTAAGGGCAATCCATTGCGTAATCACTTTTGCTGCAGCAAAACATTGCATAAGTGTATTACTGTAGCGCTNACAGCAAGGTTGCAAAAGTCTAGAACAAAAAGTTTACACCTTCACAAACTTTATTATTAAGCATAAACCAATGACAAGATGCCTAACGGGAAAAATCAGTTGTTGAATTACTGGTTGTTTTTTTTCGGTCATGCTTGGTCGCTGTGAAGGGAAGAAGTTTATAAAATTAGTTACAGTAAATTATTTTCCACACGATTGTGTTTCCAAAGCCAGACTTAATTTATTGCTCCTTTTCACGTTACGCGTATTGTCAAGGGTTGCGGAGTCGGAGCCGGAGCCGGAGGTTTTTGGGTGGAGTCGGAGTCGGATTCCTAACAACACTGGG
>JGI24021J15306_10007478_pt1 | contig 13305 bp, 7 predicted proteins | sample Ectturendosymbi1_FD_15306 | JGI IMG/M metagenome (IMG submission 15306) | reverse complement strand
GGCGCGGGGCCCCCAGAGGCGCGGGGCCCCCAGAGGCGCGGGGCTCAACGCAGATGCATCGGTTGCATCGGCTTAAGGCCGGCCCTGGTGACGAAACTACAGTTGTTCGCACGCAGAACATTTCTTCGAAATAACTTCAGCGAAATTCTACTTAAATTTTGATGCAAATGATTTGATACAGTGTTGCAGAATAGATGTAGCCTTGATCCGTGCAACCCCGAGTTTTTTCGAACGAGTGACCAAGTACTGTATTAGCGAAATCGTTTCGATTCGACGAAGAAAATACGCAAAAGACCATATATTGCAGTTCTGCAAAACTAATATGATTTATGAATAAATCTGCATGACCACGGTTTAATTGAAAGATAACAATATATCAAGATATAGGCTGCGTAGTTGACTGCTCGTGAAGTTTCGTGCTTCAAAAAAGCAGAGAAGTTACTTAAATGACAGATTCCGCAGCAGCCTCTCGACATCCTCGCATTTTCTGTTTTGATCAGATTTTCTGTTTCCAATTTTTACCACAATTCCTACGCGTGCAAAAAAAAGATTTATGACCTTTTCATTTCAAACAATTGGCAGAAGTCGCCCATCATCTCCTTGCGGAAGAGTTCCGTTCATTGTGTATTAGCCTTTTGTTAAATATCAAGCTGTGACGATTAGGTCAGTTTCTAATTTTACTAGAAAATCATCTATTGCGTTTGGCACCTCCAGATTTTTAAAGTAATTATGGAAGGCAGTCAAAACTGCACTGACCTTTTGCTTCATTTCGTCGTCGAACTCAGCTTCTTCAGCTGCACGGTAAAATTTAAAATATTTTGCGTGATAATAAGTCAGCGGCATGGTGCACTGAGTTGCGGTGTAAATGATAATTCCAATCACGATGAAGCAGGCCAGAACAACCCATCCCAGGACTTGAGAGAAGCTGCGGTTGTCTTTGTAAGTGTCGGATGTCTTGGCAGCAGCCGTTTTTGCTACCTGCAACCCAAAAAATCGCAGTTAAACACCTAAGAACTGTTTCCAGCAGGGAGTATGCTTTACGTGTCAAGCAGAAGTTTAATTTGACCTGTGAAGAAACCTGACAAAGAGAAATTGTAAAACACTAACTGACTATAATTGCGGATTGTCGCAGCTGTCAGGCGTACTTACTACAGTCAAACAGCTCATCCTGTAAAAGTACGTAAATAAAATCTGTTTTGCGCTTGGTTCGATACTCGCTTCTGGACTCTATTATTAAAGCAGACAATACCAATAAAAATCACCAGCACAACCAAGGTTATATAACGGTGGGAAACAGGATTGCCAGGTGGCCTACAACTCGGGCAAAAGCGATGAATTTTCTTGATTTTACCAGTCGTGTCTGACAGCTGGAAAATAATTCGGAAACTGAGTTTTTTCCTAAATTGATTGGCCAGAAAAAGAGCAAGCGAATTCTTGCAGCTGCAGTCAGTGTTCCCAGCATAGCAGCGCCCTCCACGCAGACTTTCTTGTGTTGATCGACCAATTCAAAAATATGAGAGGTACCAGTTTTGCAAACTCCCTTTCACGCTTCTCGGCTAAATCCGACATATTCCACTAAATTTTTCCCCAGCATATATTAACTTGATTTTTTCGCCAGATTTCGCCGCAAAATGAACTGCTTGTTATACACTGAATTCAAGATTTTGTTTTTAAGAATTTAAGATTTGTTTTTATTTTATTTTTTTTATTATGATTTTCGTTTTCACGTAAAGTAAAATAAGCAGCCAAATTGCTGAACGTGGGCGCTGACGTATAGAATAGACTTAACTGAATTGTTTGCCCGTGGCGTCATAAACCGTTTATAATCCCAATAGTGTTTGGTATGCATCATTTAGTTCGGCCATTCACCTGGATGAATCTTATTGATGAGAAAAAGCAGAAAGAGTGAAATCAAACGAGTAACGAAGTTGAAACAGTGCATTGCCCGCAGCGTATTCAAGGGTTTAATTGCGCTAGATATACCGCAATCTGCCGCCAATTTTTCCGCGTATTTGCCGGTGCAAATTGTTTTCACCGTTGCCGCACACAATTCGCCGCCAGATTTAGCAGCGAATTCGCTAAATTGGGCAACACTGGACATAACCAGTATCTGAGCTATGAGTTGTTTATACCTGATTAATGATTGTTACGTCGGTCTCTCCGTGTTACGACATAGAGCATTGTACAATCGCTTTCCTCGAGCTTGTTATAACGCAAACGGCGGCGTGGCTGGCGAAGTTACCCATGGTGTTCACCGTACAGGCAACTCGTATGCAATAGCGCTTCCTCGAAAGTGTACGCATACTGCGCACACAATTTTTCAAGGTGCGGTGGAGACACTGCGGCTGACTGAAAGAAGTGGCGAGAAATCGGATCGACTCAGTGTCTAACACGAACAGCAGCACTGACCAGGAACAATAAGTTAGTATTGTTGTCCTGACATAAAATGTCCCAATTTTAGACTAATACTGTCCGAAACCTTCCTGTATTACCTGGCAACCCTGGTGGGAAAATGTCAGTGAATCTCCAAACGACACTCTGCCACCGCACGGGAAACACAGGCGAATGATCACGAGTCTTGACAGTGAGATTTTAGCCACAACTTGATTGCGCGGAGACAAGCGAAGAGCGTAGATGCTTCCGGCACGTAAAAGCACGCGTGAACCGTTTTCTTGCACCCGCCCATTGACACCGAGCACGAGGATGGACAGCGCGCAAGCACCTTTTTTCAAGTCTCGATGCAGTCGAAATTTACTCTGACAGTAGTAAAATTGAAAAAGCACTTCAAATCAGTCCATGCCAAATTCGGCTTTGTGCATAGAAAAAAAAAGGTGTTGCGGCGGATTTGGCATCCCGCAACATAAACAACGAATTCGGAAGGGAATCTGAAAGCCCGAAAAACAACAATTCAAGCTGTACCATGGCAGCAGCAAGCACCGGAATTATCGCTCTACCACATTGATTTGGTCATGATTCTCCCGAAACTGATCCTTTACAGTCCAAAGTCTAAAGTTTGGACCTAGGAGTACACCAATACACCATATCTTCCGCCAGAAAGACTGTAAAAAAGCAAAAATTTGAGCAGAAATACCGACAACACCCAAGGAACCGCAGCAATAAATGAGAATGTCTAAAGTCTTAACGTCTTATCGTCAAACATGGCATGACGAATCCTATACAAGCACAGGGCTTCATCTCCACGTATTCGCCATCAACTGTCGAAAATTCAAATTATAAAGAAGAAACGAGCAGTTACCGACCGGTGATTGCAACCCAAGTTAACGAAAGCTGCCTGGCTGCGATACTTGATGATGATGTGAGCGGTCACGTGATGCCCGGAAGGAGCGTGCGCTCATGTTTTCCATAAACTCAACGCATTGCTCACTTGTGTTCGAGACACGCAAGGACGCCAGAGTGGTCAGTTCTATTCCCGCTGTCACTGCAACTATTCCAGAGTTGACTGCCGTACCAGTATAAACCCCAAGGGTAAATTTCTGAGCAGTTTTAGCAATTGTACGAAGCTGTTTTGCCATGACATAAAGTACTTTAAATTATAAACTCAACGCGAACCCCCTGTTAAAGACGCGCACCAATGAAAGCAATTGCTAGAATTAAAGTATCAAACGAATTGCTTCAGATTGGGTGTAGCAGTTAGATGTAGCGGAGCTCGTGTTACTCGCTGGCATTCGGAGAGTCTTCTATTGCTATGTGGTGTTTTTGCTACCGCTGACCGATTCGCTTGGTGTTCGTACTGTGGCAAAGAGCGGTTCTTCAGGTTGTCAGTGGAGCTGGGAATCACATAGTGTCCGCACTGTGGCCCGGTTCTCCACTTGTAGCAAAATTACGGCAGTGGAGTGGCTTTCTGGTGTCTTCGGGTGGTGTGTGCAAAACTGCCTAGTTGGAAGCTAGAGATGCTGAATGCACCATAGGAAGAAGATGTCTATCTAGGGGCCTTGGACAAAGCACGATGTATTGGTCAACGAAGGTCACCAGCATCACGTACACACAAAAGTAAATCGTCCCAGCATCTCAGCAACGCTTCGCGAAGAAACCTTCAGGTCATCAATATTGTGTTACTGTTGCTGGTTGTTTTGCAAGGTAAAAAAAAGTAATGGCATGAACTCCGAAACGAACTAATATACACGGTTTTAGATGTCATTTTGCCTCAAAAAAGTCACACTGCAAAAAAAAAATCTTTTTGACGTTGTATGTATTTTATTGTTTTGACCCCCGAGCGAACAAAATACGTGTTCAGTGAGAAACTGTTGAAACACCCTGGCTCTGATTAATGTGGTCATGCAATAGATATCATTTGTCTCATATTGTTAATTCAGCTGTTAGGTCACACTATGGGACAACTTTACCCCTGGATCTTTCATGCGCCAAAAGTCCTATTGGGGGAAGGTGTTCCCTTGGTGGTTTTCGCACTGGGGTTAATGACAATTTGATTAAATAAACCGTTAAAGGTTGTTAGTTTTAATCACAGGCGTACGAGGAAGGAAGGGATGTATAGCCCCACCAAATATTTTGGTTTCGGGCAAAAAAATTTCAAACATGGAAAAATATTTTGTATCGAAATTGCAAGAATTTCTAACACAATGTTTATGTCTGAGGCGTATGATCTTCAGTACATAAAGAAAACTTCTAGATTTCTTCGACTTTTTGTAGAAAACATTCACCGCTTCATTTTTTCGTTTATTCGGCAATCTTTACTAACGACGCAACACCATGCATGAACACTGCATTATAAAGCCGTGTGGCTTGAAATGCAAACTCACCACTTCGCAGTTTTTGTACGTTGCCGAAACGCGATCCACGTCGTAAGGCAGTGCTGTTGCTGCGCAAGCGTAATATCGTCCATCGAGAAGGGCGACGACAACCCACGTCACAGGAGCAATGAATGCTTTGCCCGAAATGCCAACAAACGTGGAGCAGGCTTGGCTCCAGGAGCGTCGCGTGTCTTTCGGCTTGTTGCAAATTCCAGTCAAGGACTTCCACATTCTTGGGTTGGACGCCATGCCGAAGACGAACAGTCCAATCGCAGGTACAATTATGAACGACAGGCCGTAAAAGTAATTCAACAAAACTGCGCACCGTACAGAAGAAAGCGACTGTACGTTAGTGCAGTTGCTCACTTGGGCCCGAGAAACGCAAGGACACCGGTAGGTAGCCAGAGTGGTCAGTTGTTCTATTCCCGTTGTCACTGCAACTATTCCAGAGTTGATTGCCGTACCAGTATAATCCCCAAGGGTAAATTTTTGGGCAGTTTTAGCAATTGTCCCAAGCTGTTTTGCCATGACAAAAAGTACTTTAAATTAAACACTACAAACAAATCTATGCGACGAAATATACAAAACGTATTTCGTAAAGGTCTAAAAACACATTCAAGGGCTTTCAAAATATTCGTCTGAATACTTTGTGCCGATGGCATGATGCATTGTGCAGCTTTACCAAGCAGCTTGTAAGCGTTCTACAGGCTCGTCTGTAGAACCGTCTACTGTAGTCCACCATTGGGTGAGTGCGGTTTCTCATCATTGCTCATGGCGAAATACGAGCTCAGCAGTTCCGGATACAAGTTCATATCACTAACTTTTGAAAGCAAACACTGCCGAAGTGCAACGCAGCCAGTTCAAGTAGGTTAGGTTTTACACCCAATGTAAACCCCCAAATCAAGGCGATCATACGAGTCCCTCAGTAGATATACTGCAAATGCCATGGTCTTCAAGCCACCATGGTGTGCTTCAGTTTCTATTGCAATGTTGAAAGTATAAGGCGTGACTGATGGTCAGCCGTCTTGTGCTGTAAGCACATTTGCCGCACCAACCGAAATTGACTTTTTGGTACATAGGTGTTGGCGCAGGCAATGTTTTGATGGTGCGAAGGATGTTTTGCCCGAATTTCCTAAATTTGAGGGAACATTTTTATGCAGCAAACTTTCCCCCTACAAATTTTCTGTAGCAGTTGATTACTCATCAACTCTCACAAACTAAAAAACGAAGTCACCAGAAACAGTTCGTTCATTTATTTGAAGTGTTTTCTGTGGCATACTAAACTTTTTCAGAGTCAGACTGATTTATACACTATGTTACGTTGATGTTTTCTATGTTCTTGATCTTATTTCTTTCAATATTAAACGAGCAATCCAGTTAGCTCAAAAAAACGAACAAACACAATGAATGCATGCATTTGTTGAAACAATGCTAATCATTTCCAAAAACAGTTGGTTCCAAACACTGCAAACCTTACCCCTGGCTTTGTATCTGTAAGCTTTTTTAAAGCAAGCTGCAAATTGGTCAGTTTCATTCGTATGGCGTTTCCACCGGTCTAGTTCATGTCAAGACGATTGCGGTATTTATATCCAGTACTTGGTTCGAATCTTGTTCAGCAATATACGTCATGGGAAACTCCAGTAGCATTAACAGCTTCACTCTTCTCCAAATTTCTGAAAAACGCTCACTACACTTGATCAAAAAATCTGACCAATCGCGTTAATAAAATATGACACGGGCTTCATCGCTTTGAAAGTCGATGAAAAGTACCTGGGTGTGGAATCGCTTGCGCTTATGTTAGTTAACTGGCTAAAAGGCACTTCGCCCAGTCACTTTCAACGCAATCCGTCTTCCGGCGTTATCTCCGCAACAGAAAGACTTCTCAGCAAGCCTTAGACAACAGGTGGCGAAAACGATTTTTTGGACTTCTTAGCTTAGCCAAGATGGGGGTGGTTGGACTTACTTGTTAGTCTAATATATCCCTTTCCTAGCCTACTGTACTGGTATGCGCTGTTATTAGTCAGATAAACACGGAGCAGCTATATCCATAAGCACAGTGAAACACTTTAACTGACTGAAAAATATAATAAGCACAATTAATTTTACTAAAAAAAATATTGTTTTTAGTTTTGGAATCACTTCGAAATTTTAGAACATTTTAATCTCCAGGACAGCCCCCCCCCTTGGAATCTGAATTGCCCCCAAATCTGGTAAGTCACAAAATCGACCCCATAATGCATAAAATCGCCTCTTGGAGGGAGAGCAATTTCGCCCAGGTTGAAGACCGTCTGGTCTTGTAGTAAACGCCTCCACGTTGCCTACAGCAATGCCTATCGAATTTTGCATTTCATCACCATTAATTGCTACGTAAATCGTCTCACAACAGTCATTTTCCACGTATTTTTTCAAATAGAAGAAACTTGGTTCCACTGTTTTACTCAAGTTACGAACCAACGTTTATGAAACACATGATAACGGCCTATGACATGTTCATTAAAGGCGAACGCTTCCCGCACCCCTTGTTGGGAACCACTGCCCTAAGCCACGTAGTTGGTCAACGTAGATGAAGTCAACCGTTAATTTCTTTATAACAAAAATGTCAAAATGTAAGCCACAAAACTTGTCAAAAAGCAAGTCAAACCTTATAAAAAGTCAAACGCAAGCAAATAAAGCTTGCATATGGTCGATCGGTGAGCCTAGACTTAAGGTTGCTCACACTTATTTTTTCCATACAACGGTATTTCGCAACTTGTACATGTAGAAGGCATAATTACGTAGGAAATAACAAAACATGCATTTTTGAACGAGAAGATAAGTAATTAACATCTCTCTGAATATCTTTCACACTGAGCCTAAGTCTCCTTTGTATGTATATACTCATATTCACATAACACTTCGAACCCACTGCATTACACAATTTTTGGTCAAGGAATTTCATAAAATTAGAAAAGAGCCTTTTACAACAGAGCAGTCCCGTTACCACGGAGGGCTTTGGCGGGCTTATCCCTCCAAACAAAGCACAAACCCCCCCAAATCAAATTATTAAACACTGTAAATCAGTGGAGATTTTATCAAAGTGTCAATGTCAAGCACCCCTGTTGAAGATTTTCTGGCGATGGTTCTGCAACAGAGTAGAAATTTTGAAAGTCACAAAGACGCCTCCCTGGTTTGCAACAAGCATTCCACGTCTTTCGTTTAATATGAGTGAAAACAACTAACCGGAGGCATATTCGCAAAGTTTGACAAAATAGATCGCGGAAAGTTGACTAACACAGGAATTTTTTGCTGTTTCAGGGCTGCTTTTCTCTGATGCCACAATCACGGTAGCACACACAGCGTTTGAACAATGACCGCATAAGGTTCTAATGACGAACGACGTAGCACGATACTCTATTTGCGTCATGGGGCTTTCCCGTGGCGTATTTCGAAGCATTCGTAGAATTTGGCAGACAGCACTTGTTGCATCGCGCAGCAACGGAAAATAACTGCGTGGCGTAAAACGCTGCTAACAGTAAAATCATCAAGGAATGTAGCAAACGTTTGAGAAAACAATTTTCTCCAAAATTATTGAGTTCTAAGGATTATGTTCATTTGCCTCAGCGGTCCCAGCCTCAGTGGTCTTCAACGCCTTCTGAATATTTGTTGTGATTAAGCCTCTGGACATGAAATTGTTTTCATCTGTAAAAAGACAGTCGTTGTTGTAATAGTGTAAATGTAGGTTTTCCGACCAAGTCTCGGTGTGTTACTTTTTGCCTCACTGAAAGATGAACAGTGACACGCGGAGGCAAGTGAAATTACGATATTGTGCAGCAAACAAGCTCACAAACACCTTCGCAGTCCTCTACTACCACAGGCACCATTGCTCAATCCTCTATAAAAAACACTGGATTTGCGCGTATTTCATGCAATGTATGCCTGACAATTGTGGTGCAGGTACACACTGTTTCGTACAGTGGTCTTCAACCTCTTTTTTACAGTTGCTCCTCTAAAGGAACTTTGCTTGAAAATCGCCCACACCTACGATTTTAGCGTTGTCTGAAAATGTTTCTATGTTTTGGTAATAAATAAGTGCCAACGAAATATCAACGGGCAATCTAGTTAGCGCAAAACCAAACGATTGAAATGCATTTGGAGAATGAATGTGATCCATTACCGAAAAACAGTTAGTTCCAACTAATGCGAACCTTGCGACTGGTGTTTATCTGCAAGCTTTTTCAAAGTAGGTTACAAGTTGATCGAAACAATATTTTGGCAATGCTCTACCGAAGGTTATGAAGTCTTGTTTCAAGGCAATTTTGCTAATGTAACACATACGGTTGGAGGGATCTGTGACAGTTCACGACGAAAAATAATTGGGCTAAACTAGTGATGAATATTCCCGATCACTGCCAAGTCGAGATGATTCAGTGGTAGCAATTTTATGATTGTTGGGCCATTTTTAGTGCTTTCAAAAAGTTGGCGTTTCTCCTCTGGAGTTGACCGATTGGGTGTTTTCCGATAGCTATATCAGTATTGGTTGCTTTCAACCAATGCAAATAGAATATAAGAGACTAATCCATACTCGGCGAGAAAAGTACAAAATCCCGTTCGTGCTGACAGGCTGGCAAATGTTATTGCTCGATTGTTTGACGCTGCTCATGCAGTGACTGAACCTTATAAACTACTCAGTGCAACACTTTCTCTACTCTTTTATCTTATTTTAAACATTGGACTCAACAATTCTTACAAATTCATAATTTTTGTCAGAACCACAATGGTGGACTTCCAACCAGGGCGGTGAAGCCGGTACTCAAATTTCAGGCTACGACTCCAGCTCCGGGCATGTAATTTTTTTGGCTCCGGCTCCAGCATCTTGAGATTTTCGGCTCCGGCTCCAGAAAAATTTGGTCCAGAAAACGGAAAAAGCATTGTGTTTATTTGTGTAACTCGCTTGAACCGAAACCCAAATTTCAGGCTCCGGCTCCATCATCTAAAAAATTTTTGGCTACGGCTCAAGCCATCCAAAATTGCTTGGGCTCCGGCTCCACCTCCCTGCTTACAACCATTGACACTCTGCGTGGCCTTGGGTAGTTAATGCAGTGAAGTGCTACACAGGACGATGCTGGTTTGATTGTTGCGTCACCAGTCCTATATCATGTATTTCATAATCTTTGTTACGAACTATGGAGTAGACCAGGGGTCGGCAACCTACCGCCCGCCAAGCAAAATCATCCGGCGCGCAGCCGCTTTACCAAACTGTATATGGCCAGCCTAGTGGTATGATATTTTATGAATCTACCCTCCTTCCGCACTGTGCTATAAATGTACTCTATGAAGCATTTTGGGATTTCGTTACGAACTGTGAAAATCAGGAGATAATCTGATTAAAATTCATTAAATTCCCAAGTTTTAACAACAGCAAAGGGAACGGAATTGTTGGTGGAAAATTAGTACGGCTCGCCATACCTTGCAGAGTTTGTTTTTTGCCTGGAGTAGACCGTACATCAACTAATTTGGTTCCAAATCAAGTAAATATTGTTTTTATTTTTGGAATCAATTCGAAATTTTAGTACATTTTAACCTGCAGGACAGCCCCCCCCTTGGAAACTGAATTGCCCCCAAATCTGGTAAGTCACAAAATCGACCCCATGATGCATAAAATCGCCTCTTGGAGGGAGAGCGATTTCGCCCAGGTTGAAGACCGTCTGGTCTTGTAGTAAACGCCTCCACGTTGCCTACAGCAATGCCTATCGAATTTTGCATTTCATCCCCAGGAATGTAAGTGTTCGCCAACACCAGTTTTTCTATGTATTGTCAGAACAATGGATGCCTCGATCAGAAACAAATGTATACCTTTTTTAAAACGATGCGCATCTTCATCCAACTTTTTAATCCGCTCACTTCAATTGTCTGATACTTTTTAGAAAGTTTTTTATAAAACAAATCTACAATTTTCTCCCATTATGTAACGCTCTGTACGAAGATGACCGAATGCAATAGTTACCGGTTCGTTGTTTCAATGTTTACTCCTCTTTGGTATCGACTGAGTGTACCAGCTAATCTTGTAGACCCCTGGGGCTAGGGCCCTAACATTTGAATGAGAAAAATTCTTCTTGTGAATGTTCGATTGTTTTCCTGTTCTTTCTATGGAGCTTTCTAGATACACAAGTTGATATTGTCATCTTGATGACTAAGAAAGATTTCGTGTATCATGCTTAATTGCTCTTTATTTTTAGTCATAAATCTGTAGTTATGCTGCAAGAAATGAGCCAGTGAATTTCATAACGTAAATAGCGCAAGCCCAAGTGGCCTCGCGAGATGTTACCACTGGTCATAACTTTCTGTTTTGATCGGTTCACAATCTAATTAATGCCAGAATAAAAAGTACGGCGATTTGAAAGCAATCCGTTGAGTCCCTTATTCCAAGCGTGCGTTACCAGTAGAGAGCATAATTTACATAGCATGTGTTTTTCATTTCTGCAACCCTACAACACCCTTAGGCTCGCCAGAAAGTTTTACGTCACAAATTCATCCATCAATTTAAGCACATGTCATAAAGCTTCATGTCATAAAGCTTTCGCTGTGGTTCGAATAAGTTCATAGCAACGAAAGGTACATTTCGAAGTGCACGCTGCACGGATTGGTTTACATAATTGTATTACATTTAGGAGCGAAATTTTAACAAAGTTTATTAAATTATTACATGGTGTGACCCTGCGCCCCAATACGAACTACTACCCTGCAAAGCGTTGCGTAAGCATTTCTGTACCTTTGGTTTCTCCTAACTAACGTGAAATGCACCTTGCATTTGAGTCAAATGCGTAAATAAAAAAGTGTTGGTCAGTCCTTATCAAAGTCTTTGAATTCAGGAAAACTGTTACGAAAAATATATGCGAAATTACAGAATATTTGTAGGTTCCAATATTTACAGGTATTGTGTTTAATGGGATTTTATGAGACAATTAAAGTTTGAGAAGATATCAGATGAGTTTCATCAAGTGTAACTGAACGGTGTACTTCTAGCAAGTGCGAAACAAGATACACCTGGTTATCAAAAAGCAAGAGAGCGTGCTTTAATACACGACAACAGTCAGTTCAATTTCACCTTGAAGGCATAGCTGCAGTAACCGGCTCAGTCCTTCACTAACGATCCAGAAGCGATTGAAAAAAAGCTAAGCGTGACAGCCCAATCAACACTTGACGCAGTAAACAAAAAACGAACACTCTTTTTGAAAAAACGTGCAGCACAGAGCTCCCATCAGTTCGGAAATCTTCCAAACAAGACACAAAGCATCTTGACATGCAGACGTGATCATCTTTGCATAAACACGTTTGCACGAATAAACTGGTATGTGGTTCATGCTACGATTGCATAAACCAACTAACCACAAGAGGTGTAATAATGTAAAAGGCGTACCTCAAATGCTCAAATTTGTCTTAACTGACGACCACAAACAAACGGCAGGGTGAAACAACGATTTGCCCGGCAAGACTAATCGGAGCAGCTCAAAACGTGAAGCACATTTTCACAATAATGAACGTATCTTGCTGAGGTTTTAGTTTTCAGAAAAGCAATTTGATTAGGCCTACAAGGCTACATCCTTTTCAGTTATCAAATAAAGGCTTTCGAATATATTTGCAACCACCGCAAAGCTTGAACCAACTTCAACCGGTTTCTTAAGCCTGTACGAACTCTAATCAGCGTCAATGACTGGGTAGCATTAGTTACTCAAGGACATCCCAATGCCATCTCATGTCAAGTTTAACCTTGTGGTTACACTCTGAGCCCAACTACGCATCTCCATGTGCATAATTGAAACAAGCAACACGATTTTCTCATCTCGAATTTTTGCTTTGTTTAAACCTTTGTTTCTCGCCCAAACCCAATGCACTTGACTGGCTGCCCATGTTCAAGTAATTCGCTATTCGCAGATGCAACAACTTTTTCAACCGACCCAATGTGCTTTCGAACTTTCAGCAACAGAATGAACTCCATGAGGAAGTAAACGCAAACTAGAACAGACATTATCATTCGACATTTTCACGCGCGCCAAAGTTGAAAACATTTCTGGTTACGACTGCGGTGTGTTTGAACTGAATGACTCATCCTCGTAATGTGCTTACCACCGATGCTGTGGTCTTAACGCCATAAACAACATTGTGAGGACTTTGGCCAACACGGGTCAGCCGGCGCCGAATGCTTACCAGTGCGGGAAAAAGCTTTCTGCATCACATTTCAAATTCGCTTTCGTGTGTGACATGCGTGACTGTCTACATTTGAGTTTAGGTGACGTTTGCAGACAAACATCTCTTTTCTACCGAAATGCTTCCTTGAACACGTGGCCCGCTTGATATTTTCTTAACACCATTGTTACGGATGAAACTTTTTCTGTAATTTTGCTAAAAAGCCATCAGCAACACCATGCAGCACCAGAAATCGCATTAACAGTAAGAAGCATGTTACTAAGAGAAAATTCAGGCATTTACCATTGTTTAAAATTGTTGATTTTGCTTAAAAATGCACACGTTAGTTAAGAAAGTTAGTTGCATGAAATGT
>JGI24021J15306_10007476_pt1 | contig 13306 bp, 11 predicted proteins | sample Ectturendosymbi1_FD_15306 | JGI IMG/M metagenome (IMG submission 15306) | reverse complement strand
ACCTTTCAAAATTTTCTGGCGTTGAACTTATAGGTCTACTATTCACCTGGGTCGGTCGCTTATTTGACTGAGTGCTGTTGTATGCTGTGATTTCTTGTGAGATACATGACCTCGCGTTAAAGAAGTGCTACGCATTTACGAAAATCCGCAAAACTTCTTGTACGTATGCCGTGCAGCAGTGGTGTGCGGTACCTAAAATTTTTGACTCCGACTCCAATATCCTGCTTTCGCTGAATATACTCCGCTTCGAATCTGAAACATTTGTACGTTTTGCACTCCTGCTCAAACGCTATAAGCCAGCGCTTCTCAACCGGTGGGCCGCGAATTGTTCCGAGATAACGCAATAATTACGCCTAGTCATGAGTTCTGAAACAAATTTTTCGTGAAGCGGGCCCAAAATCAAAGTCTCGGCGAAAAGTGGGTCNCGACATCAAAAAGNTTGAGAAGCACTGCTATAAGCTATATGAAAAACTTTCACAAATGACTCCGGCTTTTCGTGAATAAAAAAAAACAACTCCGGCTCCACTCCTACTTTCGAAATTCATTAAGACTCGCGCTGGAGTCCGCTCCTACACTCCGGCTCCTGCACACCACTCCCGTGCAGGCCTTTTTGTGCGTATTTTTTGTTATGCGTGTACGTGTAAGTTTAATTATTTCAAGCCAGCTTTTTTCTGTCTTTGATGGATTTAATTTCTCGAAGCAAGGCCTGATGTAGGATACTGATGTGACACCGTAAATTTTCTCATATCGAACCCTAAAGGTGCTTTCGAAATTGGAATGCTTGGTAGACCTAGCGTGAGCGTCTTATATTTTACGTGACAGCTCATGCACGCAAATTCATTTTGATTTTTTTCTTGGGAAGAGCTTTTCGATTAAGCTGGAAATACCATTGTATTTTCTTGAAGTTGCGTAAGCTGAGTTTTGTTGCGTGGCACTGGCACGTGCTTTGCGAACCGCACAAAGCGTGTATAGTGTTTCAAACTCGTACTGGTATTTTAAAAAAAGGTGACTGCGATCTTTTCCCACATGCACAAACTCGCGCAGAAAATTTGTTGCTGACTTATATTTTGAAAATATGACCCGAAGCGTTGATCTACTGAGACGCGAATGTCGCGCCTATTCATACCCCGTGTTGCAATGCTCTCAATTTCACGATGTTCGGAAATATTGTATGAGCTGGCNAAACCGAACCGGTACTTCTTTGTNTGAGACTTAGCACACAAAACANCAAAAGATTGCATTTATTCTGTCTAATGGAAATGGCAAATTTGNAATGTAAATTTNAATAATTTCGCGACCCAGAGTGGAAGGTNTCGCGTTGGGTCGCACCCACTATTTACGGACCCCTGCTAGCTGATTGACCAGCAAATTTTTGATTTTCTTTTGTCACTTTTTATCTTACCTACGAATACGTCCAGTTGCCTAAACGAACAATTACACGCAATAGACTATAGGGTTAGCTGCAGCGTAGTTGCTGAAGTTTTGAATGGTTAACTGCCAAAGAAAGCGAGTTCAGCTCAATTGTCACCAAATGCTTGCTATAAAACAGCATACCGTATCATGGTCATTTTTATGTCACGCGTGTCATTTTCTAGTAAGCACTCATGTGTGATGCAAGGGAAAGGAGCTCATCTGTTAGCCCCTGTAGGCATTTTTGTATTGTTCCTTGTCGCCTGTTACTAGTGATTCCGTACGATTTAATGCAGTTGGTAGTGAATTTGATCTTCGGCGTCGTGTTCGGACTTCTGTTCTACCAGGTGAATGACACGCCATCGACCGGTACCCAGAACAGGTAAATGTTAACTTCTCTGCCAAAATGCGATTGTTGTTGCTAATGGTTCAGAGGTGTGATTTCAAAAGTTAACGGAATGTCACACTGCCTTTACTTAATCCTTCTGTCTGATAACCCGAGTGCGTGGAGTGGGTACAAATTAAGATGTTACCCCGAATTAAAGTTCGACTTGCCTGTTCGTATTTATCACATTCAAGTGCTCCAATTTTGCTCATACTTTTCTTAAACTTTTATCATCGCATTCTCTTTGTGTACTTTACTTGTAATATGTTTCGTTGAACGCGAGATCAGTCACATTAAGACACTGAAACAAACAGACAGCTCGAAGAGTGTCTTTTGAATGATTTGCTTCAAAGCAGAACAGGGACACGACAGCTTTCGAGAATTTGTTCGGGCGTTGCAGCAGCTTTGAAGTTGCAAAATTGCGCTTTAAGCACTTCAGAATACGGCATTTCTTTAACATTTTGTTGTTCTCATATCAGAAACTATTAGAAACTTAAGCGTCATCAGTGGATGCAAACCAAGCACAGGCTCATTAGAGTTTCAAACTTCACGAATCGCAACCCGGTGTTTTATTTATGAACAAAAACATTTCAGCCACTTTCAAGAATAATTTTTTTGCGATAGGGTTTATTGGGGGTTGACCTGGTTATTGAATTCTCTTATTTACATAAATTTTGTTAAGTTACAAAAAATTGTGCACACTGATTCGACATACAGCCCGAACGAAGATTGCATGATCACGTGGCATGAGTCAGCCTATCCAAAATTGCGTCGCCAGGCCGATCTAAAATTGTCCTGAAATATGTAGTTTTACTATTCAGCATGCTTTCATTTCTCATTTTGATGTTTCTCCGTAGAGCGCTATCACAATGCGAGTCGCGCCGATTCGTCTGGTGCAGTGTGCACAACCTGCGGCCTTGGATAAAAATGTATGCGGACGTTTACATGTAATTCAAAATATAAGTTATGGCAGCAGTGCATTCATAAATACTCTTGTCTATTATATGAGATGGGGTACTTAGTAGAATGACGGCCAAATAGACGTGTAAAAACAGGCTGGACTGAGTATGTTCAAGCAACACAGAAGCAACTGATAAAAATATCTGTAACTCATTGGCGGCCGTAATTCATGAAAATCAAGGTAATGCGGCCGGCAATAACGAAAAGGTTGTACACCCCTGGTCTAGTGGGATGCTAGCAGGAAGACTTAAGGTTTGTTTCTGGACGTCATCGAATGAGTGCATATAAAGGAATGCCGGAAAATGTTTCATCGTTGCGATACTTAAACAAAATCATTATCAGTTGGCATGGACATGGTTTGGCCGCATAAATGTCTTCCCTGTATGTCTTTTATGATAGATTAAAAAGGCACAAAATTTTGAAGGAAATGTACTGGTTGTTAGTATTTTGAACCTTGCTTGTGGCGCATCTAATNGAAATAATACCATTGACATTTCAACTCAAAAAATTTCATCACAGCCATTTCTGTCTGTCCGAAAAACTGGTCGTCTCTGTACAATCCATCATTTCTTCGTGCAGCAACCTCGTCATATGAAACTGATTGAGGCGCAGCTGAAAAGTTCCATCATTGTAGCCAAAGCTTTATTGGCTGACTTGCTTTAGGTCGAAATTGTCCTTACTGTTTTAGCTTGTGTCACTGATGTTTATATTTGCACATGAGATCAGCTTTATTCCGTTCAAAACGTTTTCGCCCCCATTATTGCACTTACAACGTAGCATATTTCTCCAGTTCCAGACACTCAGGATTTTTGATCGGTTAGCTGATTTGTATCAAGTGCACTACCTTGATCTTTTTGCTCATTACTTGACGTGTTTCTTTAATTTAGCCCGGTAGCAATCTGTGGAGCAGCATTCCAGCATTTTTTAACTCTACGAAAGTCCTTCCTATGCTCACTGTGTCCACTCGCTGCCTTTCTTCAAAAAAGGAACCTTCTTGATGAAGACATTTATAAATGCGGTCAGACCACATGCATTTTGATGCCAATTTTCGGTAGCATTACGTCGGTTAAACCTCTTCTGGCTTCGTTTTATGTCTCTCATTCGATGAAGTCTAGTAGTGCGGCTGTCTATCCAACAAATGATATTATCGTCTATAGTTTTTGTTGGACTATGTGACGTATGATCATGTTGTGGAAGCGTTTCCCAACAAACCCTATTATCGTCGGTGGTATCTCACACAAGAGCCTGCGCTATTCGCTTTGTCTATGATAACCATTAAGACACTACTAGCCAGAAGGTTTTGGCAAATGCTTTACTTTCTTTCCACTGTCGTGACGAGTTTTGTCATGGAATTCCGATTTTATCCTGTTGAAAACAGTCAGTGATGGTGCAAAACGTGTATTTAAGCTAAAAAAGGACTAAACAGTATCACTGGCACTTCCAGACAACTTTCCAGATTATTATAAGCAATCTAAAAACATCTATAGGATTTCCCAGATTTTAAAAATACCCCATATTAGCTAAAACATAAAGGCTTTGCAGTTTATTGCTTCACGGCATGTTGGAAACGCAAATTTTAAGTAAAACTGCTCGAAATATTAAAAATGAACTATGATGGGTTATGAGACTCTGTCCTATGGACAAACGATCGTAATGCAACCCGCAGATCTGTAAGAGACATGTAAACGCATCGTCAACAATGAACACAAATTTATTTTGTAGGCTGAAGCTCTTGCTAAACAAAACTGTGGTATGTGGGAGGAGAAATTCTTTTTGGAGATAAATTACTTCAAACTTTCAGGATTTTTGAAGAGGGTCTGCAAAATTCGAAAGAATTTTTTGCCATTCTAATGCTTTTAATATCATGAGATAAAACGCGGAAACCTGGATTTTTTTGAAAATGTCCATAACTTGAACATCCTTAATGCTCAGTGAGCTGGTTCTTGTCGATATTTTGTTGCCGGAGTCAAGCGACGATTCTTGTTTTAGACAACAAGGTCGAACAGATTAAGAACCACTTGGACAATGTGTGTCGAATCATTTCCTCGTGTTTTCTGATGCCACCGGCGTGGCACATCTAGTGTTATTTGTTGAAAGTGGTTAAAAATATGAAACTTTTGACTCTTAGGTTCGGGTTGTTATTCTTCATCACCACCAACATTCTATTCAGTTCGGTGAGCGCAGTGGAAATATTTGTGCAAGAGAAGGATGTTTTTGCGTAAGTATTTTCAAACTGCATTAACGCTCAATACCTGTTCCTGCTGATCACGTGGAGCAGTTTCCTTTTTAGTGAAGTGATTGTTTGTTATGGTTTCTAGGCACGAATACGCGTCTGGTTACTACAAGGTCGTTTCTTATCTACTTTCAAAACTGGTGGCTGACCTGATTCCTATGAGGACAATCCCCGCGATCGTGTTTTGTGCTGTTACGTATTGGATGGTTGGTAAGGGGTGGATATAATGTCCATGAAAACCATTTTAAATTGTGATTCGGCTGGTTTTCGGACATCTTGCGCTCTGCATAGAACTTTGTTTATTGGACAATCGTTGTAACTGTTAAGTAGTATAATAAAAATGTTTTATGAAGGGTATGAGATCTAGCAAGTTCCTAGTCTTTCAAGATATGTTTCAGGGTTGAACTTGTCATAGAGTATTTGTGAAAATGGTGGAAATTAATAATTTTTTCGATTCCGGGCTTTTAAAACATAAGCATGTTTCACACGATGTCCGAATCTTTGATATTTTATCTTTTAGCAGGCGAATAAATTAATTTAAAAGAAGATGTTGCGAGATTTTTAATCAAAGAGTTTCAAAGTTTTTTACCTGAGTTGCAAGGAATAGGAGTGGCCACAGCCTTAGCAAAAATTATCCATAACATAAAAATTTTTTTTAGTTCAGGTCGCCAAACCAGATCTGTGACGTTCTGAAGTAGAGGCAGGGGCGTAATGAGGTTAGATGGCGCCCGGAGCAAGAAGCAAGTTTGACGCCCCCATATTCGAATTTGAGGTCTTTAGGAAGCAAATGTACTGTCTTGAAGAAAGTACTTGTAACATTCTTGAGACTTTTCGGCGTCCCCCGTAGTGATTCGGCGCCCGGGAATTGTGTCCTCTAGCCCCCCTCGTTACGCCCCTGAGTAGGGGTGACCTTCTTTTCTTAAACCTTGAGAAACCTTCTAGCAAATTAAAAGAGGCGGATGTTTTGCATCAGTTTATGATATCCCGGTTTTAATTGGGGCAAAAAAAGAAAAACCGAAGTATCTTACGTAGGCACATCAGCTATGAAGTATATTGTACATTTTATGATTAGTTTACCCTGTTTTTTTTTTCCCTGAGACATTTCGGTCAATTGTGCCATAAAAGTATAAAAATTTGCAGTAACAGTATTCACTAGCCTATCTTTTCTGACATTATTACCGATTTGACTTAGTTTTTTTTCGGTCATTTAAAGAGAAATTCGGTCCATGACCGAAAAAATAAACCCAGGTTTGCTCTGACCACAATTCTCGAAACGTTTTCAGCATTAATATCATTTAGAAGGCATGAATGTCTTCGGTAGTGCATCAGTATGAAGCTGTTGAATGGGATTCGTACGGTCTGCTCAGAAATCCTTCAAACGCGATACAAGTCGGGAAATGAAGGGTATAAAGCAACCCAAAATTTGATCTAGGACATGTGACATCCGTTCTTTTAGGACCAAACTATTTTTTACATGCCGACGTCCATTTTTGATCACTTTCACAACAAAATCGTATCTGCGCAGCGAAACACACATAGCATACAAATTTTATACACTGTACCCCCAAAAAACTGCTTTTTTAGAGGGAAATTTTTATTTGTGCGCAGAAAATGTCATGGGCGTTTTAGGTCCGTTTTTTCTTTTTATCAAGCTATGGCGTAGGTTTACGTTTCAAATGTAAAGTTTCCGATATCGTATCTGGCAAAAAACGTTTTGCACTTAAAATCACACGAAATTTTAAGGTAGTAGGATGCACAAAACTTGCTACACACCAGGTAACCCAGGGTAGTAGTGTGCCCCGATTTTGTATTTATGGGCTTTCAGGGACATTTTTGTAAAATAACTCTGGCACCATTCAATCTGGCTCTGAAAATCAGGAAAAATGGAAACACAGGTTTGTAGCATTTTTCTAAGTATACGAAATCAAAAAAAACACGCTCCCAGGTAGTGGACTACCCCGTTATCCTGAGCAAGGTTGAATATCTTGGGTGTAAACGCGTTGAAGCAAGACGAGAGTTGTGACGCAGCGACCTGAGAAGCTGTGCAATTGCACCAGTGATGTTTCTCATCGAAGCAAATTTTGCAGACAAAGTGAAGCGTAGCTATATTGGTCCTTGTAGTTTGAACCGTTTTTCTGATGTCTTGTAGAAAAAAGACGCAGAGAGACCTTAAATCTGTTGTGCACTTTAGATTTGGTCTCTGATATGGTGTCCAGTGGGACTACCGTACTCTTCAGAACCAACGATGCCTTGTGTCCTTACATCTATGACGAGTTCTTATCCCGACTGCGAAAATACGTTTTTACCCGTTAAGAGTAGTTTTTGACTTGTAAAAGCTTATACTGTGAATTCGACCCAGATCGTTTTTCCAGGCGAATTGTACAAAAATTTTTGAACAGGTAAATTTGTAAGATAACTTAAATTTTAGACTGATCAAACAAAGTGGCATGCTTGCCAATATTTAATATCGCGAAGAATTCTTGTAAGTCTGATGAACTTACCGACAGCTCATCAGAAAAGTGTAGAGCGTTTGCCCAATCTGTGCTGTAAATCCAACGCGAAAGTAATGTCGGGATGAAGAAAAATGTACAAAATCCACAGGTTTTGTCTTCTTAAATTGAGAATACGCTACAGAGATTTTTTTGCCTTGTTCAGGTTTGAAAGCAGACGCGGGTGCCTTCTTCACATTTGTGTTGATCGCGCTGTTAGGAGGGTATGCTGCGGTTAGTGTTGCGCTCTTCTACTCAGCGACCTTCGGCTCTTTCGCTGTGGCAAGCATCTTCATTACTCTCACGTTTGTCTTCTCGGTGGTAAGTAAAAGCCGCTGGCAGATCGATGCTCCTCATTTGTAGTTTTTATGTGACGTTGATGCCTTCAAACCGAGATTTAAGTATATTTTGATGTTGTAACAACTGAGATTGTTAGTGCGCAGTGTTTTTCAATCAAGGTTATATTAACTCAGGACGGAACAACAACAATCTATATTCGACTATAGTTGATCTCAAACCCTTCGTACTATTACATAGTGTCGCCGAATACTAGAAGAATGCAAGGAGCCGTGTAAGTGCAGTGGTTCTCAAATGGGGGTACGCGTACCCCTTGGGTTACGCAAAGGTGCTCCAAGGGGTACACGAATTTTTAGAAGTGTCATCATAATAAAATATTAACGTAAAAGTACAATAGTCAAGATTTTCCCAAGCGGTACATCTCTAAAACAGGTCGAGAACCACTGTAAGTGACCGGGCATAACTTTCAATCGCAAATCTATGCTACTTGTTTTCGAAACTGTTGCTCCGGATACAAGAGACAGCACGTAATGACCGTCTAGTTAACTTCAGTTTAATATAAGACTTGTTTGTTTCAATGTGTTGTCTACGTGCAAATGCATAGCTTCGATAAATGAAATAGTAATGCAGTATCTACTTCGTAGTTTAATTGCTGCGAGATGTGTGTCACGGCATTCGGCGCGTTTGTTGACAACACTGTTAAGCATTGTTTGCTTTAGGTCAGCATTGGGTCTGTTCTTAGTTAAGATCTTTGCCTCTGGGTCAGTAGTGGTAGGTTATGTTACAGTAGACTAAGCGCGTCTAAATCGGGTTCGGAAAATCAGTTGATCGATACCACGTCGTGTGCACTTGTCACTGCTTTTTTTTGGTCATAGACCGAAATGTTTCTGAAATGACCGAAAAATTTTAAGTCATTTCGGTCAGAATGTTTGAAAATATAGGCTAATGAACACTTACGGCGAGTTTTGATACAACTGTGAGACAAATGACCGAAATGTCTCGAGTGACCAAAATGTCCCAGCAAAATATGACCGAAACGTCTCAGCGGAAAAAAATAAACAGTTGCCAAGTAACAAATCTTCGAGACAGTTGCCGGAACCAAACACTTTTCATGGAGCTGCTGACCTTATAACTGACCAACCACTCCGTTCATTCATAAAATTACATTGAAAAAAATTTCATCGTGAAACAAAAGTGCTATTTTTCAAAAGTCACCTCCTTCGTATACAAAATTTTTGCTGCGAAGCAGGAATCGTTGCTCGAACTTAGCAGAAAGTAAAATGTGTTGTGTCTTTTCAAAGGTATTCGCTGGCCTTCTTCTCAATGTGGAAACTGTGCTGCCATGGCTTGCATGGATGAAATATTTAAGTATCGCTCAATACTCGTTCTCGGTGAGTTTGTGAACCAGCTGCGTGATTAGCATGTAACGTCACCATTCTTGAAACTTCGTTTAAATACTCTTTGCTGTCCTTTTTATCCATCTCTATTTTTTGTTGTTGTCTTGTATGTACCCAAAGTGACTTAACAAGTAAGAAATTATCTCCTGTGTCTCATCTTGAGTTCACTATTGATCTAGCACCTTCACACAGAAGTGCATTATAGGCAGAATGTGAGAAGGTTTTCATCGCTAAATATAACCATTATCTTTGTAATGGCTTGAGTTGGTGTGCAGTATGACTTTAATTTACAACTATGAAAAGCTGGTAATAAGTGCTTTAAAGTTAAACTTCTCCTTCAGCATTTGTGTAAGAGCTCGTTCTTTTCATCAATTTACTAATCCGGTGAAACTCACAGCAGCTTCTGCTAAGATCCTTGGTTAATTTTGGTGATCGAAGAATGCTAGTTCTGAGTTTTCTGAGGTGTCTTGCACACAAGGAATATCATGCTGGCTAGCCAGAAACTACGAATGCTTGCTGGCCATCTTAATCAGGGTTCCCACGCGGTATTGTAAGTATTGAAAAAGTACTGAATTGTTTTCCAAGACCTCGAAAAAGTACTGAAATTTAGCAAAAATGTACAAAAAGTGTTGAAAAAGAATGGAAATTTCAAATTCAGCTATTTGTTTGTTCAAATTTTGTTCTTTACCGCTGATGACAGTTTTGCAGATATTTTTTGCATTGTGTTCCATGAATAAAATTTTGGAAAAATGAAGATAAGCGATAGTATTAAAGTTTTTCATTTAGTATTTAGAAGGTATTGAAAAAGTATGAAAAATATTCTTTGGAAATGTGTGGGAGCTCTGCTTAATGTAAGCTAAGATTTTTATCTCGAACCAGCAAATGCAGAAACACTACTTGTTATTTTTCAGGCCTTATGCGTGAACGAATTTCGCGGTCAAACTTTCAAGCAATGCAACCCGATGAATCGCACCGATGCCTCCTCCAGCGTTCTTCCGTTTGCTGCAAGTGACCTGAACGTTGAAATTCGCAACGACACAGTATGGTCAGTTTTGTTTGTGAATCTTCAATTTGTAAATGAAAAATAATGATTTCGCCACACCGCTGCTTCCTTTTGCTTGTTGAAGTGTGTCCTTCAGAGAAATTAAACGATTTTTGTGAAAAAGTACATACAGTTCTGCTGTTTGCCACTGACGAGGTTGCTTGCAAGGAAATATGAAACTGTGACGTGATGCTGTGAATGCCTTCGTGTTTAAGGATAAAAAATTACCTTATTGTAAATTTTGCTTCCAGTTTCGCTCTTGGTTTTCCTGTGTATTGATTGCAACTTCTCAGATGTCAGTGACAAGCGTCATCTGTGAGTGTTGCCAGCTCATTCCTAATAAATTCCTACTGTATGTCCGTCAAAATCAGAATTACAAGAAAGAACAGATGGCGCTACCTTGTCATAAGTAAAAGCGGGGGTGGGGAACGTGGCCATAGGCGTAGCCAGGGGGGCAAAGGGGCCACGCCCCCCAAATTTTTAGAAAATATAGCCATTTTGTGCTTTGAGTGGCGTTTCTTTAAGCAAAATAGTGTTATTCGCCTAAAATCAAGCATTTTGACCCCCCCAAACTTTTTAGTCTGGCTAAGCCACTGAACGTGGCTATCACGGGCCACATGAATTGTGCATTATCGCTGGCGGCCGCAAAATCCATTAATATTATTCTAACATCCTACCTTGATCCAACTATAAGGAAGAGCGACTTCTTTTGACTTATTGTCTATAGATAGTACTGTAGTTGTAAGTATCTGCTTATTATGGAACTTCGTTTTGACTCGCTGCTTTGTACTGTAACTGGGGTAACGAAAAGTCTGATGAGAGCCGTTTCAAATGTTCACGCGGGCCGCAGGTTCCCCACCCCTGAGTTAAAGCGTGTATAATTGCTTCCATGGCATTTCCAAGGTTGGTGTAATATCTGCGGGCGTTTCCCTCGTTACTCAGGACGTTCGCTGCGTTGAAGCAAGGTCTTTGTTGAGGAAAACCAAGAGACTCTGCGTGTATTTTCATATGTTGAAATAGAAAACTTGTTTGCAGCTACACTCTCACCGGAGAAGATTTTCTGGCTCAGCGTCTTGGTATCGGACACAACGGCCTGACCGAATGGGATCTCTGGGTGAACGTCGTGGCGTTGAGTTGCATCTTCCTTGGCATGCTGACCTTGACATATATTCAGCTTCTTCGCACCAAGATACATACATAGTGAGACTGTCTAGGACTAGTATTTAGGAGCATTGAGTTTCACATCCGGTACATTTGCCATGGTGACTGCTTGAAAAGTGCTTACCATGTATAAATATGTGATTGAAAAATACATACTACATCTAAATATTGTAAGATGAAATATACTCTGGTTTCTTTTTGACCAACAAAAACTGGGAAATTAGCAACGAATTTCAAATATAAGCAAAGCTTCTAATGCTTAAGTTCATAATCTCACCCACCTATGAATATTTAAATATTTAAACGTATTTCAAAACCTCCGAGATACCGTGCTAACGTTGCTTCCCATACAGACACTAACTTTTGCCAAGGTACGAAAATCAAAGATGCGTTTCGTGGTAGGTAAGTGTCTTCGCTACGAAGCATCCTTGCTTTTCATGGCCGATTTCATAACGAAATTAGATTTCGGACTGAACACGTGTAGATTCACACCAGAATCAAAACTTGCGTTTTTAGGTTGCAGAAACATAGACGTAGCAATAGTTCTCTCGCTGCCTGCAATAATGCTACTGTCCGTAGAGATTTTGCGATTGCTATGTGTACTGATGCGAATATTTTGTCCCGAAACAACGGAGATCAAAGCATTGTAGTAGCTATCTGCTATGTAGATGACACAACCATACAGTATGCAATAGTAAACTAAGCTTACCTCGCGCTCACATGTACATGCAAGTATTGCTGTGACTTCTCTTTACACTGCCGTCCGTGAAAATTTTAATGAAACAGAACGCAGCTGGAAAACCATTCATGGCTGCCAAATCTTCCTACACGTCCACCTTGTTTGGTCCACAGGACGTGGTACCCAGATTGGTCGTTGTTGTAGCGGTGATACAGTGACCCTCCACAGGCGTCACCTGCGTTTTTACACGACTTTCATGCAAAGATCAATTTCTCGATGTACAATCGCCGCCTTTCCTGTGTGCAACCACTTTCTGAATACCTTTGTGCACAACCTGTGCTTTACTGATGCTTTAAACATGAGATGCTTGATGCACTGCGTTTGCGTGGTCAGGGACGTCCGAGCAGCGGTAGGGCAGGAAGGGATGAGTAGAGTTGAGGGCAATGGAAACTAATAAAGAACAAAAAATAGCTACCGATTACGCTTGTTTCTGTTTAGTAACAATGTTGAGCTCAAAAATATGAAAATAACAAAAATTATAGAAAACCCTTCTCAATTTTCTGGGTGCGCAAATAGCTGCAATAAATTTGTTTCAATTCGGTATTGACAAACATGAAAGGTATTGTTATGAAAAGGTACCTCCACCCCGGTTGCACCCCGTCCCTTTTGAAAGGGCACGGGGGGCTATGCCCCCGCTCTCCGGCGTCCCTGTGCACAACCACAAGGGGCTGTGTCTTCTTTTACCAGTCCTAGAGAAGCTTCGTTTGTTAATAGATTACTGATGTTTTTTTGTTCACGGCATCCTCATTTGTGTAAGTCACACCTGTTGCACTTGTCTTCTGTTCACACTCCTGAAATGAGTGAATGGTCATCGGTTGCATTTTGCTTTGAATGACTTCGCAGCTCGTACGACTGACATCTCAGTGTGAACCATAAAAGCTTNAAAAGCCTCTCGATGCCATTGGAATAAAAATTTTCACCGATGACGTCACCATGTTCATTCAACCATACCNCTGTAAAATTGGCAAAATGAGAGGCAAATTATGGAAATGATATATACAGGGTGTCTCAAAATAAATGAAACCCATAAAATTGCTGANAAATATGTTGATTTTAACCCNATTTTTTGTATTTTTCAGATTTGATAGTAGTTAANTATTATTTTAAAACCCCATGGCTTGGAAATTAGAAGAAAAAGTGTTTTGCGTCACGACTTATATACAGACTAAATCTTATAAGACTCTTCAAACACG
>JGI24021J15306_10007475_pt1 | contig 13307 bp, 10 predicted proteins | sample Ectturendosymbi1_FD_15306 | JGI IMG/M metagenome (IMG submission 15306) | reverse complement strand
GAACTTTATATGAGAAATGTGATTGTTCTTCAAGAGCACACACCTGGTACACCCCTGTACACCCCATCACGGTGGTACACCCCTGAAAAATTCTGGTACACCCTGGGGTGTACAATACACCCAGTTGACAAGCACTGATCTAGATACCGTAAATATGCCAAACGGCTGATCAACAATCAGACAGAGCCTTTTGCTTTTCTGTAAATCTACCTCGTAGTTGAAAGAACAAAATAGGAATTAACAATCCATCGCAAAGACATACAATCTGGAAAAGGGCTGATACAGTCATTCAAAGTTCAAAAAATCATAGCACCATAGTTATTGATTTACACTGATTAGTTACTGATTTATTGATTCATCGTGATTCACACGTGCCAGACACGTCACGGCTAAGCTAAAAATGTCAAATATTATGTGTTTTGTCCTAAATTCTAATTAAGTTTATAAAGACTCTAGTCGCTCACCTCTTGCTCGCATTGCGATTTTGAAAAAAACAGACATGTTCCTGAACGATGAATTCTAACACATAGCGAGAAATAATCGGGTTTAGTGACATCATAATAAGGTTTGCCATCCGTCACAAGATCAGTTATAGTGGTGGAGCGGCGGCTGGAGGTAATGTTAATTTAGCCCCGCCAGAAAGTTAAAAGTCCATGTCACCAGGACCATTGTTTGAAGAAAATCTCTCAACAAATACAAGAATAAAGCTTGTCGCGTACCATGGTAAATAGTAATCAAGAAACAGAAAACCGAATCGCAAAGCAAGATTTTAGTGCAAAGCAAGATTTTAGTCGTAAAGCAAGATTTTAGTGTATTTTGATGTAAAGGCAAGATTTTTTGATGTAAAGAAAGATTTTAGTGTAAAGCAAGATATTTTGATTTAAAGCAAGATGTTAGTGCATTTTGATTGTGCTAAAGCGAGGTTCTAGTGTATTTTGAAAGAATGTTGGAAAAACGTGAGAGACCGTTTCAGTACCTCAAAACACCTTTAACAAAACACTGCATATAACAATTAACAAAACACTGCATATATCAATTAACGTCAGGCGAGATCATGGTTATTGTGGTTATCAGGGGCGTAACGAGCGGGGGGCAAGGAGGGAGCAATTTCCCGGGCGCCGGGCCACTATGGGGGCGCCGAATGGCTGCGGGGGGCGCCGAAAAGTCCCAACAATGTCACAAGTACTTCCTTCAACGCCGTACATTTGCTTGCAAAGACCTCAGGCTCGAACATGGGGGCGCCAAACTTGCTTCTTGCCCCGGGCGCCATCTAACCTCGTTATGCCCCTGGTGGTTGCGGAAAACTTGCTTAAGTTGGGTATTAGCCTCGAGATTCAACGTAATGCTGTTCTCATTCGTACCACTATATTGGTCTTTTTTTGCGATCCACTGAAGTTTCACCTCATTTTTCAAGCAGTAGGATGGCTTAAGCAAAAAATTTTTGCCATTAACTGTAGCAGGAAACAAGAAGCATTTCTTTAGGCTGTGGTTCTCAAGGGGTGTAAGGGTACCCCTTGGGGTTCGCATAGGTGCTCCAATTGGTACACGAATTTTTAACTGTCTTTATAATGAAATTTTAACCTGAAAGTACAGTTACTGTAGGCACATTCTGATCACTGTTCTCATGCTTGCAGTGAAGGGGAACTTCGTAGAAAAATTTTGTCCAAATGTTGCATCACTAAAAAAAGGTTGAGAACCACTGACGCAGGCAATAGGGCGTTGAGGTGACGTTGGAAAAACGAAGGAAAAACGTCATCATTGTCCAATTTTTGTTCCCGAGTGTGTTTGTAACATTTCGTCATTTTATTTAAAGCTTTGTTAGGTAATGAATTCAGATCTCATTATCTCTATGATAAAAAGACTGTCTGCTTGAAAAAAAGTTCAAGGAGTTACGTTTCGCTTTCAGAAAAGTGGCCATTGTGTTGGCGTACAATTTCAAAAACCTTTTTGGTACTGGCCTAATGGCCTTTGCATTGACGCCTACAACAAACGCCACTTGTGCTCACAGACCTATCAAATTGTTGTTAGCTCCGGTAGTTAAACGATTTAACTATTCTTATTTTTGTCAATGCCCGCTATTAATTTGTGCTAGACTTGAACATATCTATCCAGTTCAAATGACCTGCTTAAAATGCAGGCAGAAAAAGTTGTTTTGGCACCAACGAAGAAAGTTTTTCCTTCAAAGTTTTTGTCATGAACCCATGGGCGAAGAACGTTTTGAAGAGTAAGAAAACCGATTATTTTTGTTGGTTGTTGGAATATTGTAAGTTTCACTGTTTTGGAAATGTTTTGGTCGCTTAGGCCTGCATCTCAATTGGACATGTGACAAAGCGAGTCTTCAGGAATGTTTGCAAATGTTTTAAATTTATAGCGGATTCGAAAGTAGGTTGAATGTAACAGAAAACCAACAAACCCTCAGAAATACCCTTCATAAAGTGTCGCAAACGCTATTGTTCGGTATTACTTGTTCGTGCCACAAGGGGCAGGTGCACAAAGCAAGAAAGCATAACCAGTGCAAGGATTTGTTTTTGAGCAGCAACCTCAGAGCTAAACGCGTTTTATCGTTCCAGACAATCGGTGCAGCATTTGGAGCGAAGCAAATGGTATCCAACAGTACAGTCGTAATCCTCGGAATATGGGATACTGCGGGTTCCGAAAGGTACCAAGCAATGAGTCGGATGTACTACAGGGAAGCAAAGGCTGCCATTGTCTGTTACGGTATGGCATGCCCGGCTTCATCTTTCTGTGCAAGAGGCGTTTGGGTCACAGTAGAATTTTAGAACAGTGTTCGCTTGTTTTAATATGAGGACATCGCATTTGCTTTTAACGCTGTTTGCAACACGGCTTTGTTTTAGTTTTGTCAACAGTTCAATTCGCAAAAATTCTCATATCAAGAACGGCTAATGGCATGCTTCGTTGTTACTAAACTGCACATGATACGACGCAGCGTGAATTTGCAAACAAAGCTCATGTGCATATGTCAGGATTTTAAATTGGATCGAAGAAATCAAAGTTTTGGTTTTGATTCCGCAAGCCAACCAAAGTTTTCACAATTCTGAATATAGTGCTGTAATTTTGAAATTTATGACAAAATTTACAGCGATGTGCGTTGTGATTGACTCAGCATAATTTTTACTTACCGACGTTATCTTAGATAAAGGGACAGATGTAGTAACGATTTTATCAACGTTTTTCATGTCATCACAAGCGTACATCCCACATCACAGAGCAAATACAATGTTTTAAGTCAGCGTTTTCCAACCTTTTTCTCGTGGCTCGGATGAATTTTGAATAAAAATGAGCGGTTTTCTATCTCGTTGGCAATGACAACGTTACATTGGTCTAATGCTTATAACAAAACAGATACAAAGCATTCTGAAGCAGCAGTTTATTACAAAATTGTTGCATCATTTTCTGGCTGACATTATTAATGGGGCTGCCTTGTGACTGCTGACGGTATTTTATTTTCAAAACATAGCTATCGGTGAAAGTTTGAGTGATCTTGTTTCAGTTGTAAGTAAACTTAGATTTTTCTAGCTTTTCACCCAAAAACATTGCGTTCTGAGAACTTGGTCCAGTCATGTTCAAACGCGTGCAATTCAAGAATTTGGAAGATAGATTATTTGCTTTTGAAGATGTTTCGGGTGATCCGTCGAATTTATTTACATTTATAAGGTAATTTGCTGGTACCGAACTGCCATTACGGTCATTCTGGGGGCGAATAGAAAGTAAATTCATCAAGCTTGTTTTGCAATGGAAGACCGCATGACAAAATATTTATTTGTTAAATGCTGGCTTTAGTGTGTCTTTGTTCACATAGGGTGCGTTGACTGAATGATATTCGAGTTTTTTTACTACTTCAATTGCAGCAAAGTTTGTGATGTGCTTTATAACAAATGTGATTGAGCGTTCTGGGCGCATTATTAGCTGTGGTTGCTTGCCTGTAAATGTTTATGAAGTCATGCCGCGGGTTTAATCTCCAATATTGTGTCATTGGACCAAGTTAAAAAGTTGCAAATATTTGATTTGCAGACGTGACAGACAAGACAAGTTTTGAAAAAACAAAATTTTGGGTCGATGAACTCCTGCAACTGGAAAAAGGTTGCAAGATCTATTTGACAGGAACGAAGGTGGATCTTGTGGAAACTGAAGAAAAACCCAAGGAAATTGATTTTCATGACGCTGCTGATTATGCTGGGGGTGAGATGTGATTCTGACAAGCGATGTGTTTGTACATTTGTATATTTTTCACCAAAAAATACTAAACCTAAATTTGTAACGTTATCTAGCGAAAAAAAAAATTTTATCACTGGAAAACCTGCCACCCCGGGTTTAACAGAATATTATTTCACATACAAAGCAGGGTCCATGTGCTCTTAGTCAAAAAGAATTAAATTGCATGCATTCAGGCCAGGAAACATGCTTGAAATTTGTTTTATAATATTTTTAAGATCGTTATAAACCACTTTAAGACTTAATAGTGCCATACAGGGACCGAGATTCAAGGTTTACGGGGGGGCATGTCTCCCTAATATTTGGACAAGGGGGACACAAACATCATTGGTCCCCCCAATATTTTGTGATAAAAATAATGTAGTTTAGTGTGGTTCAACTACAGGCCCGCGGGCGGCATGTGGCCCGCCACAGCGTTTTCAATGGCCCGTGGAAGAATTCAAGAAAAATTTTCAAATCTGAAATTTGTTGAAAAGCGTGTAAGGGTACATTTGTCTCACAGAATTTCTTGCTCTGGATAAAGTGCATTTGCACAAAAACAATACCTTTTCTGTGTATCGTTTGTTTTATTTATTTATTTTACGATCAAATTAGAACAGGTGCGGCCTGCCGCTAACCATCCTCTGGGGCACCTGTTTCGATAACCTCTGTGTTTTTTCGGTGCCCTGGCGTTCATTGTCTTGGAGAGTACATCTGGCGCAATGAACTCAGCACCGCCAAATAAATCTATCTATCTATTCGCTAAACGCGGCCTTCTCAAAGTGGCCCTCGAGCCATCCCTACAATAGGTAATTTTACTTAGAACAAGCGTAACATCTTTTACGCTGTTAATGTATTTGCAATATTTAAAAAAATGTGCAATACTAACGGTGTTAGAGACAGGAGAGAGCTTCTGGAAATTAATCAGCAAAGAAAGATTTCTCAAACCGAAAGATTTCGCACTAAAAATGCACTCGATGTTTGGAAACACATACATATTTGAGAGTACATTTTCTACCCCGAAGCAAGTCAAATCTAAAATCAGAAATCGAATGGCAGACGAAACAATAGACGATATTCTCCAACTTGCACCACTAACACCGGTATTGATAAAATAAAGATAGTGTCAATAGAAGCCTCGACCAAAGGCATCCCACTGATAGAGATTTGCAGTGAATTGCTATTTGCTATTGTGCAGTAATTTCAATGACACACTCACTTTTCTCACCATTTTAGCTTTAAATGTTGTGAATGTGTTGTTTTATACATCAGTTTACTGGAAGTGGCCTGCGAGTTGTCACGTTTTTGTAAAATGGCCAGTAGGTCGAAAGCAGTTGGACCACGCTGCTTTAGGTGATTTCCCTCCTTCGATCGCAATAACAACTGTTGAGAATTTCGAGTGGAAGTCAGCGAAGTTTTAGCAAGATTGGTTTGGGCTGAGAAAAAAAAGATGTATGTTATCAAACAAAAATTGATGGTATGTTCAGTACTGGAGCAAGACAAATTCAACACGTTCATTGAGTCTTTAGGTTTAGGCTATTTTATTTTGGTGGCCTGCACAAAGGAATGTAGCTTTACGAGACCAGAAAAAAACACTAAACAGCCCAGAAAAGTTGAATGAAATGAAGCACTCAAAACCATCAAGCCTACATTAGGCTGAATTCTCGGCTCTTCGTTGTTTTGCAAATAATATCAGGATCTTAATTATAACATTTTTGGTGCGCCTTTTCATGCATCAATTTTGCAAGAACTTTATTGTGCACTTTTTACAATTTTGTTAATCTCGAAAAATACCGCGATAGTTGATGTGATATCCTGGTCTTGGAATTTCTGCTTTGATTCCCGAAACTCCAACACTGGTTTCTAAACAGCAACACGCGAAATTAAACGTAGAAAAGTAGCTGACCTTTTCAGTTATATTGCGCTTCAGAAAAAACGAAAAATTATTATTTATTGTGCTCCTTGCTTTACTTTTGTGTAAAACCAAGGGAAATTCCGATAAACGTCGTACAATACAGATCCACTTGGTGCGACAAAGTCAAGTCCCAGCTGCGCTCAAAACTTGGGTCAGTAAAAATTATGTTGGAGCAACAAGGTTCCACCTTCACTCGTGAAAAATGAAGTAGTAAAATTGCTTTGTCACCAACAATTGCAAAAGCCTGCAAACCGGGTAATGTTCAGTTTAATCAAACCATAAAGAATTAGTACGGTTTTACTGAGAGCCAGCATTAGAATCCGGCCCTAAAACGTAAAGAAAACGCAAGAGTTTAGCAACACCCAAAGCGCTTTCCATCCTACATAAATATTAAATGCAAAATCTTGGACCAACACAAAGATTACAAAATATATACAGCGTCCAAGCGCAAGTGTAGAAGGGCGTGAAAGCTAACCAGGAAGTAAAGATATGTCTCTTCACAACTGCTTCACTTCACAATCAACTAGTTCACGTCCAAATAAGTTCCGCATTCTTTCATCGAGCACACTTCTTAAAATATTGTTTCATGCACGAAACGAATTTTGCGCAAGCGCAATTCCAAATCTAGCTATCAACAGAAACGCCAAAGATTTGGCTTCGCCAAATTATCAAGCCTGGCTACACCGGTTTTAATTTTGGGGTTGCATCCAGGCACGCAAACAGGGGGTGCCTTTGCTCCCCCCCCGAAAATTTCAAAACATTGCATGGCAATTTTGACATTTGCAGAAACTTTCAAAGAATAAAGATGAAATTTTGAATTATAATCATTTTTAAGAAAAGTCTTATTTCAATTTTTCTTTGTCTTACTTGTTAATTATCTCCTTACAAGATTTATCTTGAGACAGACCATCTGATCGAAAATTTCGTTAATGATTGGTATTTAACCACAAATATGCTGTAATTGTCAAAACCTGGGAGGTAGTTTTAAATGTTGGTATTTCTAAGGCAGTTTTTATCCTTTTGTTCGCGTGCCACTCTGAAAAGTTTCGGAAATGCAGTATGTGTGAACGCTTTGATTTTGTTTCTTGTCCATCTTCTGAGAAAGAGTTTGCATGCACTCTCGAAACGTCAACAATAAATACTGCATTGTTATCACACCAGTGGAGAAAAGTTTGTAGCCAGGAGTCTGTGCCTGGTGACAGAAACAACATACTATGTTCACATTGTGTTACCTTTACTTTTGTCTGGGGTTACTGTAGGCTACTATATAAGACCTTTTGCATTTTATGTTCAGTGCTTAACCGTTGCTAGGATTTCACAGCCAAGCTCTGACGTTGCAAGGATAATTCGAATTTCACAAGGGCCTCAAAGTTAATAGGTGTTGTTTAGGTAGTCCTGGCAAAAGTGACGAGGCTCATCCACATCTGGTGGCGAGCCTGGCCCAACCATTCGTAATAAAGTTAAAGTTGCATTCCTGCTTGCATTCCTTTCAAGAGTGTTTCAGTTGGCAGTTTATTTACGATTGAAACAGTAGCATCAGTGATTAAACATAATCCAGCATTCATACCAGTCTCTTGTATCTGACACTTTCACCACTCGTAATATCGTCTGCAGAAATACAGCAAAAATATTCAACTGATGTTTCAAAAATGTAGATAATGGATTTGATGAATTTGCTAAAATAAGACGAAAAGTTAGGCACAGGGTTGCGGAGTCGGATGTAAAATATCCGACTCCAACTCCGACTTTCCCAAAATTTCTGACCTTTCCAAAATTTCCGACTCTGACTCCTTTACATAAAGGGAATGAAGTTTGGCTGTTAAAATCAATGGAAATCGTGGTGCACAGCAAGAAANCTCTGTTTCAACAAAACTTTCAAAAGAAATTGTACTATTTCAACAGGAATTCCCAATTCAGGAGTGTGATGTAAAAAACGATCAAATTGGACATTCGGAGTCGGACAAAAAATCCGACTCCGACTCCCAGTGTCGTTAAAAATCCGACTCCGACTCCGCCCAAAAACCTACGACTCCGGCTCCGCAACCCTGGTTAGGCAGGTTTACTATTAGCCTGTACATTTGCCTCACTAAAGCCATGACTGCACTAGTTGAGTAGCCTACGGAACCAGGTGTTTGTATGAGGATACTAATTTTGACTCTGTCCTGATCGTTCGGTCTGCACCTTGATTAAAACTGAAAAGTTCTCATCTTCGGAAATGTTGCGAAGAGAACTTTATCTGTGACCGTTTGCGAAGAAGTTGTACCACGGCTGAATAAGCACGATGACGTCATCGATCGAAATTTCGATTTCATGAAAATTGCCCCCCCCGGAAATGAAGAGCTGGTTGTGCCCCTGGTTACATCCAATGGTATAACTGATGGGGGGCAGGGGTGCGAACCGCGTCTGCCTGGCAAGCTAAAAAACTGGGTCCCCACTCAGCTTAAATTTCCGTTTTGGTAGTTTTTTGGTTGCGAGTAGGCTGTTGTTTTTTTGCGTTTTTCGAAGTATTTTCCGGCGCTTTGGGTTTTTAGCACAGGCTCCCACATCCGGATTCTCCATCATTTCTTAACTTTTTTCTGAGTGTTGCCTAGTGGGCCGCCTTCAGTTAAATTTTCCCCCTTGGCTCAAGCCTCTAATTACACCACTGGTTACATCCTCTTAGAGCGGAAATTGTTCGCGGCGTTTGCACCTTGCTTCACTTAGGAGGCTTGACTGATTGCAGCAATACGCTTGACTGTTCCAAGCAAATCTGGGGGGAAAGGGACTTAAATGGAAAACGGAGGTGGGTTCCCTGGCTCCCCCGGTAACACGGGTATTCCCGACAACGACATATCTGAATTGGCATTACGCCGGTTGGTCGAGTAAATTTCGTAAGTAAAGTCAGACTAGAAAACGTAGCTTCAGATCTATTCTTTAGCTTCGGTATCATCATCCACGTCGCTTCAAGATTTGTTTGCAAGGAAACGTCGAATTTTCATGTACGTAAACTGTATCCGGCGCTAAGGTTTTATACCCAGAGAAGAATTCTGAGAAACCTTGAGTCCGTCGTGCTCTTGTCTGTGGACGTTTCGCTGGACATACTGCATTAGATTTCAAGCATCAATAAAAAATACGATTGTTTTGCATGAATGTTCAATCAGGGTTGCCAGATATTTTTCGTAGCTTATGGTCAAAATCTTAATAAAAAATGGCCAAAATGGCTGTTTTCTGAAAAAGTTATGGCGAAAATTACAAAATCCTTCAAATATGGCAATTTACATAGGACTCAAAATGTTCGGAAGGCAGTGTATTTTTTGCCGAAAAAATCTGGTTTTGCCAACGAAGCAAGTTTCGGTCCCAAAACTAACAGTGTCTGCCGTAAACTCAAAATTGCGCGTTAGAACTTGTCTTTCGTTATCTCAGTAAAACGTACAGCCATGTATCAAATACTATTATGGATAAATGCTTCAAATCTGAACCATTTCTGTGAAACGGTTTGAAAGAAACTTTTCAATCCAACGACAATTCTAAAAATCTCTTGATCTTGTGCTCCAATTATAATCGTATAATTATACGAACAAGAGATGAAATCCATGAACTGAATTAAGTTGATCATCAGATGCTGAAAACCACCAAGTCCACATACAGTATGTGAACGAAAGGGTAGAAACTCTTGAGAGCAAACACTGAGTCATATAACAGATCCGGCTGAAACATTTACTGATTGCAAAGGCTAACTTGTACAAAATCTGCTGATTACAAGGACTAAATAATTACTACATAGTTTAGTACGGTAATAAGTATAATCTTACTATAAAAGTTAAGAGAAACGTCTAACAGTAAGATCTAACCAACAATGTAAAATGCTTTTCTAGTGAAGTAGCATTATGCAGTCACACAGCTGAGTACAGCAGTCTTCAGGTACACAGTACAATTGTAGCAGCTACCAATGGTTACCATAAGACTAAAAATCTACTGACTGCAATTGAGCTGAATAATTACTACATACTTCAAAGCAATACAAGGTTGAAGTAGCCTACCAGTATTACTGTAACAGTGACATCAAGCCCGTCCACAAAATAAAAAAAAACTTTTCAATCTTTTTACAGTGAAACGGAAATTTCGTTTCACATTGGCAAACGGAAAAAATAGCCAAAAAATGGCCAAATTTTATAAAATGGCTAAATGTGTTTTCTCATGGCCAACGCTCTTCAAAAATTGCCAAATTTTATAAAATGGCCAAATGTGTTTTCTCATGGCCAACGCACTTCAAAAACGGCCAAATTTTTCGAAATTGGCCATGAAATTGCCAACCTGGCAACCCTGTGCTCAATGTTTTTTTGGAGAGCTGTGCGCTCAAATTAGTCACAACATCTATTACCTGTAACCTGCGTCAGCATTTACCACTGGTGTAGGAGGCGGGGGGTGCAACCGCACCCCCAAAAGTTTTGATTTGGCAAAAAATCGGACAAAGTTCTATAAAATCTGGGCAAAATCCCATAAAATCCGGGCAACATCCCACAAAATCCGGGAAAAATCTCTGACAACCTTCACAAACTCCCTGAAAATATGAGCAGAAATGGCGCCCAACATGCTTTGAGTTGAAAAAAATTACGTCCGAACTGACATGAAGAGCTGCTTTATCAGGGCAAGTTGGGAGAATTCGGGCAAAATTCCTTCGCATCCCCAAAAATTTGCCTGCTCCTACACAGTGGTGTAACTAGAGGTTTGAGCCAGGGGGGGAAAGCTTAGCTGAAGGGGGCCCACTGGTCACCGTAGGGGGGCCCACTAGCCAAAACTCAGAAATAGGTTGAGAAATGATAGCGAATCTCTGGATGTCGTGAAAATCCATACTAGATAAAAAGAGGGAAACACCCCGAAAAACGCACAAAAACAACAAATTAAAGAATACTAAATATCAAAATGTCAACTGAAGGGGGCCAGTTTTTACATTTAGCTTGCCACGGGGTGGCTCGCCCCCTTGCCCCGCCGGCAGTTACGCCACTGCTCCTACACCTATGGTATTTACAAACAAAAATATGTGCATTCTGTCGAACAGAAATTGGTGCCGCATTGATCGAGACATCAAGCAAAACTGGTCATAACGTCCAAAGGTTATTTCAGATGATTACCGATGATTTTACTTCAAATCCAGCAAACGCAGCTAACCTTGCAAAAGTAGCAGGTATGTTTGTGTTGCAATTTTCATTTGTGAAGATAATTAAGGCTTCTCAGCAGCTCCACATTAATTGTCCACTTTCCCACATTCAGCACCCCAGACGAAAACTCCAAATATTTGAAAACTTACGAAAATCTCGATTTTGGCCATAACATGTTAACCACGCTAACGCTAGATGGCCAATCAAAGGCTCTAAAGATCCGGATTTTGCCTAGTTTAGACAAAATGGGCAAATTACCACTTGATTTTTTTCAGATACTGATGACGTCATCTAAAAATACCTTGACCTTTCTAGTTGTGACGTCACACCAAAACAAGTTCGAACCCAAAAAGTGCGAGGATCTTTTTGAATAGAACCTAGGAGACTTCTGCTTTTTTGGAGGGGTTGAACAGATCTCTAGCTCTATCGGAAGGCAAGTTATGACGGGAAAAAGTCCGAGTCACTATAGTGCCTTTGCGGTCCTTAACCCTGACACCTGGGACGTAGCCTACCAACAGGGCTGACCAATAGGTGAAACACCTGGTGTGATATTGCATTGCTATATGTCACAGTAATCGGACATGGAAAAATATTGACGGTTGGGAAACTTCAAGCGCGTAGCCTGACATTCGTGTGAGAAAAATTGCAGCCTGAATCTGGGTGCGAGTTTAAGACCTTGTTGATGACAAAATGCTGAAACACCACCGTGGGGCAAACGGCGCATGCAGTGCGAAAATTGCAAAAGGTTTTGACCGAGTATCTTGCTGCGAATGCTGTGCCAAGTAGCTTACTGTATGCTTGCAGAATTTTCCCTGGTTGTTTGTATACGTAAGTGATGATCCAACATTGTTTTTAGGCCTGGGTAAGATATTTTGCCAAAATTATCAAACAAATGCACAAGTTTTGTTTTTGCTGCAATTTTTGATAAACTTAAAAAAATTTTGCCTCCCAAATTTAATTTCTTGCCTTCGACAATTTTCCCCGAAGCAATCGTGCCAGCTCATAGGGTAAAAAGCTTAGATAATCAACATTCTCTGGATTTTTTAAACCAACTCTTGGTTCATAAAACATGTCAGTCTATTTTGAAGAACAATAACTACCTTTCCTTAGCTCACGTCAGAGTTGTAAACGGGCCTCATTTTGAAGACCGAACCCAGCCCGAACTCACAAGCCTCAAACCGGCCCGAACCCGAATTAATTTTTAAAGCTTGGTTTACGCCCGAAAGCGAAATTTACTGAGTGAGTGCAGACATGCGCAACTGCGTGGATGTTGGTGGCATAAAAAAGCAAATATGACTAAATATTTTAAAATTAATCGCTTTTATTGAGATTTAATCAAATCAACTCGATTGGTTCAACAGGAACTGGCAAGAAAAGTGTCTGTCGTTGCAAAAAAATTTTGCATACGGGTCCGAAACATTTTGACTAATTTAAGCCCGAACCCGGCCCGACTTACAACTCTGGCTCACGTGACGTGCCATGACCAGGGGTCAGGGGCGGATCCAGGGGTGGCAATCGCCCCCCCCTAAAACCTTCGAAAGTAACTTTATTTACCATAATTCGGTACAATTCGAAAAACAGCATTCACGATATAAGGCCACTTTGTCTTCCATTGCTTTTTCACAAGGGTGTTGTAAAATACTTCATCTCTCTTATAGTAGCGAAGCCGTTATGACACCTGACTGCCAAATAATACTGAAATCGCCCACCCTAACCTTAGTGGCTGGATCCGCTCCAACCAGGTGTCGATATTAGAGTTTAAGAGGCCCGAGGCAAACTCTCAGGAGGCCCCAAAACATCGCCATTGCGTAAGGTAGATGTGGGACTAGGTGGTTAAAAGAATTAAATTTGTTTCACATTTCAATTTATGAACGAAATTCAAGACAGGAGCATAGCATACATGCAAAAGCACCAATAATTTGTAAAGTTATGAAGCTAGACACTTGAGAGCTGCCACCTTTGAAACATCTGCTCATAATTTTTGCTTTATTTTGAAAAAGATAGGACGTGCTTCAAAGTATATTGAATGTGGCTCTAGAGTG
>JGI24021J15306_10007473_pt1 | contig 13309 bp, 5 predicted proteins | sample Ectturendosymbi1_FD_15306 | JGI IMG/M metagenome (IMG submission 15306) | reverse complement strand
AAACTTGTCCTATTTGGCGTTATTTTGTTTTCTTGTAGTGTCACGCGCGCGAGTGCATTTTTGTTGCGCGCCGTTAATTGTTTGGCTTGCGTTGATTGTTTCCGACGTGGCATTGGTTCTTTGCGCGTCCAGCCTTGTTCAGAAGTCAACTGTTCGGTTGACATCGGTCATGTTGTTTCATTCACTGTATGTCGCTTGATCGTTCGCTGCGGACTCGACGAATAAGTTTAATAAAGCCTTCATTAGGTCACATCAAAACTATTGTTTTATTTCCAGGGTCTGGCTGAACAGCATGACGTTACAGAGCAACACTTTTCAAATGGAGTTTACGTCAAGATATGTCCCGGTGACCCAAGATACACACAGTTCTTTCTAGAACCGATAGTCATGGCTGGAGATGCAACGACTGGTGCGGAAGACCTCTTAAATCTACACGTTTCTTCATTTTTTTGTTGTAGTCGGCGTGCAGGGAACTAATAAACCACAAAGTTAAAAATATCTGCTTATGCATTTGGTTAAAACACATGCTCGTCTATTGTCGATAGATTTTTTGCAAATCATATAGCGTAAAAGCAAGTTTTTAAGATTTGTTTAAACAGCTACCTACAAAACTTAAAATATTTTTGGTTGATCGTCGCTTACGAAATGGTTGTTGCGGCAAAAGATTTTCGAATGACTGTGAAAGCATCGTGTAATGCAGTTTTCTAAGACCAAGAGAAATTGATTTCATTCTGACTTTTTCTGAAGAAAAGAACTTGCGCTACTTTTATGTTGCTTCGATATTGTTTTCACGATGCGCTTGTTTTAGCATCACCTGCATAACGTTTCCGTTACACCTCTTTGAGGGTGTTGCGCCAGATCTGCAACGGTATCTAAAGCATATTTGCCAACACACTGCTACGTACAGACAGTTATCCGTTTTAAAGTGGGTATCTAATGCTGTGTTTCAGCAAAATGTTGCTGGAGCTTGTTCAAAATTTTCCGAACTAATATTTTAGAAGACCTGTTCGAAACAAAGCTTCAACCAAAATGACTTGGCAAAATTATTTTTTTTTTACATACTCCATTGTAAATTCTAATATAATAAAGTTTCGCTTCTATTGTTTAAAATGTACAGTCAAGTAAATCAACTATATTCCGAGCCAAGTAATTTTTCTTCTATTGCTTAAAAATCCATTTCAAGCAAAACTTTTAGTTGAAAGAAAAATCCAGAGGTGTCATTAAGAAACTTGTGTAGTACAGCACATCAATCAGTGTTATTAACTTTAGCCTTTCGAATTCCTGCTTTGTTGTTTGATTGCTATCTTACGAACTAATCATATTTTTCCCTTCCACGCAGGTCCTGCACCTCGGTACCATATGGACCTGTACCTTCGTCTGTTCCACGCTTCGAATTTAACATATGTATATCAATCGCAGCTCATGACGTCACACCGTGCTATCATGGAAGAAAAGATTGCAAGGAAGACAATTAAAAAACCGTGGTGGGATTCAATGGGAAGAATACAATTCAGTAAATTGCTTGTTATGGTATTAATCTGTAGTTTAAAGCCGGACCTTTTGAAGTAATGATGTTCATCAGCTTTCTCTGCCAACTTATTTTATTAGTTTTCAGCAACTAACGTCTCTTTGTAAAGTTTTCTTAACGCCTTGGAAATTATCCTCGACAAGAGGGTTCTTTTACTTGTAACGTCCGAAAGCATCTTGTAGTGTTTCAATATCAAAGCGTTGTATACGTGCATGCTAATGTACAAGTGATCACAAAAGAAGTTTGTTTAACAAATTGCGATACAGGTGACAACTTACGAGTCATCAATTTCGTTATTTATTCGTAAAAGTTTTCTACTACGAACAGAAGTAAGATATAATTTTTTTAGTTAGAAATGTCGTGAAGAATTGTTTCATCGAAAACCTTTGTAATAGGTAGATTGCAGTCAGATTTAAACACACGGTGTAAATTACATCTTTGCGGCATCAAACAGCAAATGCTTTTCCCTTGGATTTTTGTAAACTTATTTTGAAACAAGATTTAGTAATCAGAATTTTTGGGCAATGCATAAATAATAAATGTATGGAATTTTTCCTATCATGGTGTTTCCATTTTTTAAAACTTTTGTGTCAATCCTTTCATCCATGTACTTGAAAACATGAGATGTTTCATTGTTACGCCCTTGCCACAGGTCGGCAGCTGTGCCAGCGTCAATGCCCTTCTAAACAAAAGATTAATTACAGTTGTTTTAAATTTTGGTTATTGTAAGCCAATAGAGATTCGGAATAAAGAAAAGCTGGAAGTAGACTGTTGCATCGAAAACCTCATTTTTCGTTCACAAAAATATGGAAACCACAAGCTTAGTCAGTATTTTTGAAAGGAAACAAAATCCATTTAGAATTCGACTCAGTTTGTCATGTTCAACACACTAAAAGAAACCTGAAAATATCCGTTTGTTTGTACATTTCCATCGTCTGGGTGCTGTGGTTTTCAATCAATTAAAACAAATTGAAATTAGGTATTTTAGATGAATTTGAACTACGAACATTTTACATGGAGTTATTTGCATTAGAGCAAGCCTGCAAAACTTAGAAATTTGAAGGACTAAAATGATCAACATAAATTTGCCGCAGGTCGCAAAAGTCTATTTCGTTGTCTTTCGGAAGAAATTCTGGAAAGACAAAAATTATCAGAGGTCGGGCTTTTGGAACATTCACTGCACTTGAGAAAGTTCTCGCAGGCCGTATGTTGTCCGAGCCTGCATAAGAGATAATTGAAATAGTGTTCGTGGACTCCCAGTGGCCTCATCGAAGACGTTTTAGGTTCTTTGAAACAACAATGTAAATCTAAAGTAAATATTTTTATTGCAAACTTAATCCTTTCAAAAATCAATAAATCAATGACTTTTTTAGAAGAACCAAATTAAAGAAATCCCTTGATTTGCATTTTCGTGCATGATTTGTTAGTACGATCATGTATCAACAGATCTGATGCATAAGGATGAAAGAGTTTGCGATATCAAACATTGTGTCAGAGGTGCAGAATCTCAAGTGACCAGTTTCAGGTTGTTGAAATTTTTGTTTGAGTTACACGATGGATTTACAAGCCCATGTGAAAATAAACCCGCGTGGTCCGTGAAACTTATCAAATTTTAAAGAGGATTTGTTACTTAAGAGTCCAGGAACTATACTGATTTACGTGTACCTTGAACTAAATATTTCCAGGAAATTCAAGTATAACGTTTCAAAAAGCATTTATAAATCTTTTTGCACATATACAGCAAAAGCATCTTTGATTTCATGGCCACAATAGTTTTGGTAGAAGCTTATCGATGCAAGATCAGTATTTCGATAAATATCTCTATATGTAAATAAATAAGTTTCGCCAAAAGCCATTTTAATTTTGACCTGATCATGGTTAAGCATAACATTTCTGCATTTCAGACAGAGCCGGTCTGGTTTCGCTGTCGGATGAAGCTCGCCTCAAACCTTTCATTGTTGACGAAAAAAAAGGGTCAAAACTTCTCAGAATTCGATCTCCAGTGAATGGACTGCTCAGGGTACCCGGATGTTATGTTGTCAGGAACACGATCATTGCTGAAGAGACCAACAGCGTCGTTCTTGAGTGGACATGGTGGTTCCAATTAAGAGCGCTCACCGAAGAAATTGAGAAGTCAATTCAGGTAAGTAAGCGTAAATTGGCCGTTATTTTTCTCTGTCATGCAGTTTACTGTTTTTCCAGGAAAACTTTACTCACCTTCCATCTACATTTTTTTTGTGTAGGACAATAATGTGCTGAATTTGTAATACCTGTACGAAAGATGCTTTCGAAAGATTTGACACAAAATTTCATTAAACGCAGATTTTGAAATAAATTAACGAAGATAAAAGTGGGAGGGGCTATGACGAAGTGTCACTTGGATAAACAATGTTGTGATTGTTGACTGTGTATTTTTATCGAAGTAGAACTTACTTCGCACAAAATTCGTGCTAGAAATGTGCTGCACTGCATTCTAGTAACATGCTTTGCTATAAGAGTCAACATCCACGTATCAAGATTTTGTCCAGTTTTGATTTCATATATGACGAGTAACTTTACAACAAAACTATGAGCCGTGTTCTTGTCAATCAAGGCAGCCACACCTTTTTGTAGAAGTATTAAATTTAGTAGCTTTTTCTGGTATTAAATTTGGTGGCTTGAGCGATCGTTTGAAATTTTCCAAAAGGCTTGCTCGAAGTTAAAAAGATCTTTTAACGAGTGATCTATCCATTATCTCCTTTTCACACCTGCTTTTTCTCTCACGAGAGTCGCCGTAGTAGCACCTCATAAAAGAACTCGAAACATACCTCACGGTTTTCAGCAATCTCAGATAGTTACTCTGATTCTACAAGACGGGACCATGCAAGGTTGGAGATGTAGTCACGCCACCTGGTTAATTCCTGGAACATTGTGGACGCGTGGCCGAACCAACATAGTTGGGATTTCTCTATTCGGAGAAGTGGCTCTGCCTTCAGAATTGTACGAATTGCACATCTGCGCAATTTGTCGCGAAGTAACACGCCAATGGCTATTCGCAAAAATCGTGTCTCTACCGCTTGTACTTGAGACAGCACTTTTTAGTCATTACTCAAAATTCATGACTATGGGTGTGGACATAGCTGTAGGAGCAGGAAAATCTTTGGGGGTTCGAAGGATTTTTTCATCTTTCATTGAAAACCAACTCTTAAGCGCCATACATTGCGATAGAATTTGTATTTTTTTTCAACTTTTGTAAAATCACGAAAACTGAATAAAAAGTCAGCAAACAAGCTTCTTATTCCAGGACCTTTGTTTTCATACAAAATTGGTAATTCTAATGACTGTACTTGACGTTTGCAAAACTAAAGTGAGTGTTTTTGCTACAGCGCTCGGACGGGCTGATAAGTTAAAAATATTTTATATGCACGATTTGCAAGTGCCAAGAAAATTCAAAGGATATCTGCGTTGCGTCTTTTTTCTTCACGTGTTGTGTACTTTTGTAACCCACAAGGGTGACTCAATCCAATATAATTAGTTTTGACAATTTTATAATCGATTTTGGATGAAAAATGTTAAAATGTTAACGTTCTGTTTGTTTTATCTGTTTGCAAATATCAAGCATCCTTGCCATTGTATAACTGTACCACTCCAGTCAAAATCAAGAGTTTTACGTGCAGAGATAAAGAGGTTGCTATTTATTAGTTTTTGTAACAGACTGAAAAAAGCACAAATCATTGTCTGGTTTGCCGAGAGTTCAACTTCAATGTGAATTGCAATGAGTTGTGGATTCAAAAGCTGAATAAAACAGTGCAAGGTGTAATGATAACAGTGCCATTGCATTGTATTTGGCTTTCTCCTTTGAAAACGTTTCGATATTTTTTGATTAAAAACATTGGTATCCATACTTGAGACCCAAGTTTTTCTGTGAAGATCAAACACTGAAGTAAAACTAGCGAAGAATTACCGTTTTCACGAAATCATATTTTACAGGAAAAAATTTTGAAAAAATCTATTGACTCTGGGAAGGAGTTCAACGAAATGATGGAAAGGAGAAGAAAGCTAGTGGAACACTGGCAACATGAAAGAAAATTAAAAGAACTTGAAAACAGGCGCCCATGAGCTTTCTCAGGCTATGTTGAAAGAAGTTAAAACACAACAAGAAGCAACGTCTCGTTGACGTTCTGTAACAATCCTTCACGTCGAACGTATCAGTTAGTGTAACAGCGCTCATGAGTTGGTGTAATGGCACTGTGAAATGTTTTTCCCATCCTCTGCTTGCACTGGTGTTGCGAATGCTTTTGTTGTTTGTTTGAAACCCAGAGCTTTGTCTTGCAAACAGCACCAAAGACGCACGGAACGAATGTACTTGAGGGAGTAGCCGCCCCCGTAGCGGTGTGAATACATGAAACCCAGTTGAATTGGGAAATCTCTGATAAATTTATGGAAGATTTCATGGTATAGGTGGTTAGGTTTTCAGAAACAAATAAACTCCGGAAGTTCGAATTAAATGTCAATATAGAAATTCAACGATTAAAAGTTTGACAATAATTTTTTCGCAAATCAGTGGCAATCATCCGTGGAGCAGTGGTGATCTTTTCAAGGGGAGAGAGTGTTTGAATGTTTAGAGTCAAAATACAGAGAGATTTTTTGCTTTTCATTGTTGCATAACAAAATATGGAAACTTCGGAAATTGCACATGCACTCTTGAACTTCTTACACAGCGGAAAGTAACGTGACAAACTAGGGCAAGAACCTTTTCTCAAAACAAATGGTTTCTTCCTTACGGTACGCCTATGAAAAAGACCAGAGTTTTTTAAGGTGTTTTAGGGACCCAATTCGGGTCCCTAGAACTGAAAATCGGGTCCCTAGAATCAGAAAAAAAAATTATCATCGAGTCCCTGGAACCAGAGAAATCGGGTTCCTATTTGTCCATACCGGGTACCTAACATTTTCCTTAAAAAAAACCCTGATAAGACCATTAAAGCGTTTTCATGGATACATGTAATCAGCTTTTGTATTCTAAAACTATTCTTGGAATCAACATAATTCATGATTTGGTTAATTCTCGCCCCACTTCTTTCAAACAAGACTTGCGCTTCATATATGTTATACATTTATCATAAATCTTTGAAAGGTTTGTTGCGATGTGTGCTGCACAGAAGTGCCAGCAAAACAAGCAAGCAATTTTTCGCTGCAAGTGGATCCACATACATTTGCCTCTTTTACACAATTACGATCATCACCAAAATGTGATCATGAGACATTTTCATAGTGAATAACACTTTTAAATAAACTCGCTGTACACGCTGTGCTCATCTCCAAGCGAGATTAATACAACACTATTTTAGGTCAGCTATTATATTGACAGTTGTAAGCAGCGCAGGTGACGTGCTGGTCACTGATCGATCAGGAAAGTGTTTTATACATAAAAGGATTCTTTAGACCAGAGGTTCCCAGCCTGGCGTAAGCCTATAAGTACCCCTAGGGCAGGTGTTCTCAATCTTTTTTCTCCCGTTTACCTCTTGCCAGCTTCCTAACATAAAATTTATCCCCTGTTTTTTGTTTACTCACTAACGCTGTAGAAAAAAGGAAGGTATTGTAACTTTAACATCATTAAATTTACCCCCAGGATAGGTAAACTTTACCACCAGGGGGAAAATTTACCCCCGGTTTAGAACCCCTGCCCTAGGGGTACATTTGCCTATCTTAAGGGGTACACGCAAGGTTAACAACATAAGGTAAAAAGGTAAAACATACTTGTATATTATTTATTTCCAAATATTTATGCATCAGTGAATATTACTTTCACAAATCATTATAGGGGTGCCTGTTGATCTGTCCAAATGCTTAAGGGGTACATGGTCAGAGAAAGGTTGGGAACCCCTGCTTTAGACTGTTGACGTAACAGTCGTACCATTGTGTTACTTTGCTTCAATGACATTGATGAAAACAATTTTCTATTTTGTCCAAAAACAGTATTTTCATCATTTTACCACGATCGTTAGTCGCCCAGGATCTTGAGGACTCAGCGCGCGTGCTAAGATTTGAAGCAAAATAAAAGATAGTAACTGTTGGTGGAATGAAGTTCTTTTTAATGTAGTTGACAAATAGATGTTTGCAGCAGAGGTTAGACAAGCATTTGCAATACAGTTTAGTTTGGTGTTTCGTTGACGCCGCACAAAAGATTTGATCAAAAATTGTATATTTTGCGCTGCGCCATTTTGTGCACATGCATGCTTGGTCGTGAGAAATGTTCGGCCCTCGCTTTTAAGTGCGTGCAAACATTGGCGTAGCCAGCCCAAGAATTTTGGGGGGCAAAATGTTTGATTTTAGGCGAATAACACTATTTTGCTTAGACAAACGCCTCTCAAAGCACAAATTGACTATATTTTCTAAAATTTTTGGGGGGCCATGGCCCCTTTGGCCCCCCCTGGCTGCGCCTATGCGTGCAAATTATCATTTCGTTATTATTTAAAAATTATTATTGTTTCTTTGCTGCCATACGCGATCAACCATTCGCTTTGAATTTATCTGCAATGCTAATTGTTCAAGGAGAACCATACGTAAATGTATTTTGCAAACAATGTGCGAGTGCTTCAATCGTCGAGCCAAGCTCCAGTCCCACTTCGGATACAAAAGAGTTATATAGACCTTTAGCCTTGCTGGAACCCGGCGCAAAAATATTTATTTTTTGCGTTTATCAGCTCTGGTATACTGTAGGTACAGTAGTTCGGATCACGTTGAAACTAACAGTAATGCAGGGGCGTGCAAGGGGGGCAAACGGAGCGACGGACCCGGCATTCAAGGCAGAGGGCATCAAAAGAGTGCATTACAAAAGTTACATTTTATGAAGATGTTGTAACTACTGTAGATGCTTTTTCGTATTGTAAGGCTACGAACACATGCTGCACGAATCTGATTGTAACTTACCTGAGGGGGAATGCAAATGTGTGTTAAGTGACCCGAGAGAGAGAGAGATGAAGCACTGCCATCGTTATCTTAAGGACTTATACCCTATTTCTCTCCCCTCCTTTGCACACCGGCCAATTCGTGCTGGCCTATTGTTAATCTGCGAGTTGCAGTCTTCAAAATATCTCTTGATTATCTATAGAGCTGGGATTCTTATACTGAGGGGCGTGATTACTAGAATTTGACAAGGGGACATACAATCAAGCATTTGCCTTGAGTATCACCAGACCTCTGCACGCCACTGCACAACGACACTGTTGAATCCAGGGTTGCGTGACCGAGTGCTACAGATACTCGTCACGAATCAACTCGACCGTTCTACTGCTCAGTGCAGGGACAAGGGTTGAGAGTACCAGAAGGAACTCGGGTACTTTCTTCGATCTAGCTTTTGCACTGACCCTGGATATAGAGCATCTGAGCCAAATGCCTGTGTAGCGCTGGAACAGGCAGTATTCAAATACGTCTCAACATTGTGGATTTGAATGAAAGTCAATGTAAAACTTTTTTATTTTGAATTTTCTGACAAAGAGGCGTTCGTGAGAAGCAATGATGTAATCACCAGAAGGGCAAGGACCGCAACCTGACAATGGTTGTTAATTTTTATTGAGATGTTTTTTCAACATAAACTGCTTGTGAAGGAAATTGCGAAGTTTGCTGTTTATTAAAACCTGAATTTTCAATGACGTGCAGCAAACATTGGGTGTAGCAATCATTACTACCAGGAGAGCAGCTGCTTCTTTAATCTCTGAAACAGCCGTAGCAAATCAAGGAAATGTATAAGGTCAAGGGGAGCCGCAGACAGTATCTAATATATTTTGAAGAAAAAATGTTGCTTTATTACATTGCATTGCTCAAGCGAGATTGATTACGACGATAGGTCTGATAGAGTGTTGGGGGTGATCTATGAGCTGCATGTGATTATTACAGAAGAGACGACAAAAAATTTTAGTAGTTCTTATGTGATTGTGAAAAACTGTAAGAAGCGCTAACAAATGAGGAGATATGTCCAATGAAGCTGATATGAAATCGAAGATTATTTTCAGAATCACCAGCCAGTGACGGATTTACGCACAGGCCAAATAGGCCATAGCTTTTGGGGGTCCTGCGCAACTCTTTCTTATGACGACTCAATAGTATCTAAAAATTTGCGAAACTGCGCAGAGGCATAACTTCACAATTTACGTTGAAACGAGCGGAAATGCAAATGTCTACGCTAGACTCTTATCAGTACAGTAACAACACGACAATGTTGTGCATCTGGCGTGAGAGAGATGTAGGCCGTCTGCATGAAAGTGGTTACACAAAACGAATGAAAAAGAAAAAAACGGTATTTAATCAATGTTCAATTTTTCACTTACAAAAAGCTCGCAGCAACGCAAGACCGCCAGAGACTGCAAAAATCCGATGAAAAGCAATATTGTCAGAATTGATCCTACGTTTGATTGTTTTTACTAGGTTTCGCGCAAACAGAGATTGCTTGTTGAAGCTCTGTCTATATGTTAGTAAAATCAGTTAGAACAGTTTCTCGTGAGCTTTACTGGAAAAAACGTGTATGCATTGGGCTTACTTCATATGGTTTGCTGGGGGTGTTGCGACAATACTCGGCTGCTGTGCAAAACTTGTCTCTATGCTGTTTACCATCGGCCTATGGCATGTAGGGTGGGGCTTCTCAAACTATGGGTCGCGGCTTCAAATGCGGTGGCGAAATGTAATTTTGGGGCCGCGAAACCAATTGGCTTTCCAATTGAGATGTACCATTTTTTTGTAAAATTTACAAGAAAATTGAAAGTAGGCCTGCAGTGAATCTCTTTCTACTGCATTTTAGTTTTTAGGGGCAATATCGTACTTTATGTTGTCAGTTGTTTACTATGATGCCTGCCTGAGCTAACAAATGATAATAAAAAACAGGCACAACAAGTTATGCGAATTGTTGCACCATGATTGTTTTAACGTACTGACCGATACTAACCTTATTGCCTTCATTCCGACACGAAGGCATGCTTCTATTTAGACTCTAGGTCTACTCTAGGGGCTAGGCTAACTGCTTTGAGAGCACACCGAATAGTTTCAAACTAAAGTTAAAAGCTTCATACACAGTTTCAGAAGCACTTTTGATTTTGATTCAGGAGAAGTTGGATCCACAAACCATGCACAATTGAAACTTTAGGAGGGCACACACCTGCAATGCCCAGGATGAGTTTGCGGTGTTATTAACGACAAACGTTTGCAATTGGAATTTTCAAAACAGAGTTTAGCCTATGCCATTTTTAGATAAGAACAAGAAATGAATGCTCTGTCATTTCTGATCTAGTCATTCATAAACTCTTAGAGTTTTGCACAAGCTATTTGTGTGAAGCGGTGTTCTCAAAATTCATATAATCATCAAGTCCAGAAACCGATCCTTTTTGAAAAATGTTAAGAATGTCCTTCGACCTGCGTTGTCTTTTATCAATCTACGAATGAATGATCTGTGTAAAAATTATCAAGTGCATCCATTCCATTAGTTGTGCTTGACAAATTCTATGAACTGAATTGTTTTTGTTAATTAATTTTCGCCTTGCTGTTTCCATTACGTGATAGTTTTATTACTGTGTAGTTACTGTACTTTCGTGGATTGTGTGTATTTGTAGGATTTCGCCATTGACAAAACTGCATCTTGAGATTTGTACTGGGACGTTTGCACGTATCATTAACATCTAGGCTATCCATCAAGGGTGCGGCATTCAAAAACCTTTTTTAAAATGGGGCCGCAGAACAAAAAATGTGATAAGCCCTGGCATAGAGGATTAAAACACTATATTTTGTATTGCTTGGAAAATGACAACTTCAAACAGGCATAAATGGCTCTGTGTCCACTGAATGGATAGTGCTTGTTTGTTTCATAAAATATGTGGTTACTATTACTAGAAAAAAGGCGTTTACGTACCGGTAATCAGATCGACAGCTAGACGATATTTTCGAGAGCGGCAACACCAGCGGCGTAACGAGGTTAGATGGCGCACGGGGCAAAAATCAAGTTTGGCGCCCCCATGTTCGAACCTGAGATCTTTCGGAAGCAAATGTACTGTATTGAAGAAAGTGCTTGTGACTTTGTTAGGACTCTTCGGCGCCCGGGGAATTGTGCCCCGTAGCCCCTCGTTACGCGCCTGGGCAACACGGTCCCGCATGAAAATGTATACATCCGAAAAACAAACCTACAAAAAACGCTAGAAATCACGGAAATTTAACGAAAAGAACTTCTGAACTACACAAAAGAGCTATAAATTCCAAGAAAAGATCGCAATGCCATTTGTTCTTAGACGAATGTAGGAGAGCCTTTAATTTCTGTTGAACATCTAAGGCAAATGTAGAACCAAAGTCGGCACAACAAAAGATAGATATTGGAGAGGCACTACACATAAGAGGGGCATACTTTCACGCTTTTTGGACAAACGGACAAATAGGTCACACCTGCTTGGGGCACCCAAAACTAAGATGGCCTAGGGCCCCGCCCTCCCTAAATGCGTCCCTGCAACCAGCAAACCGTAAGTACCGCATTACTCGAGACATTGGTGATCTGATATAGCCTACCAATGGCTATAGATGTTGTGAATTCGTTTTTTTCTGAAATGTTCTTTGACACATTGGTGCAAGGCAATGACGGATCGGAACGGAAACATCACACTCAGTGCTACCCAAAAATTTTCCCTGCGGTAGCTTTTTATATAAATAGCAATAAAACGGAGGCAGGGGTGGAGGAGTTGATGCTACCAGCCAATCGCGTCACGCGAATATCGTCTTTTTTGAGAGGTATTAGGTAATTCAAAGCATTGTTATGCTCGCTTTTCAAGACATGTCATCACGAGGTCTTACAATTAAACTTACTTCAAGCTATGTGGGTCGTGGCCAAGTATCTGCCTGTTTTTCTTATATCTTCAGACTTTTTGTCTTCAGATTTAGTTGAAAGTTTGCAGTCATTTTGCTTTGGTTTAATTATTCGTTACTTTATTAAATATATTTCTCATGTTGTTACTCGAATCAACATTTGCCTAAAATATCCCATTCCGTCTGACTTTCTTGTTCAAAGGAATTCATGTTTGACTTTATGAATATACACACCACCTAATGCACAGTTTAAATTATTTGGACGTTTTTGATCCCTGACGTTTTTAGCCCCAGCTCATATTCCGCAAAACACTTCTGCGAACGTTCACAATAGTTGCCATCATGCGGAGACTTGCGCGTTTGGAAGCCAACATTCATGCGAGAGATGACATGTGGAAGCTTGTGTAAATCGAACGAGGGAAATCTGAAGAAGAACCAATCTTTAGGCTCAAAATTGACAATGCTGACCGTTTTTGCTTATGGAAAATTCCACTCCCATTTTTACACTTTGAAATTGTTTGAGATTGTATGAGTTCAGGGGTCAAAGACACTCAACAGTAACGTTCATAAAAATGACGTTTACTAACTTACGTAAAGGCTTTATGCTATAAAATGTTCGTTACCTAAATTGTTTTTGTACGAATGATAAGTATTTTTGACTAATGCAGCATCACATTCATATCACAAAAATTATTGGTTTAGGTTTGTCGGCAGATTCTGTCACATTAGTGCTTTAAATGTCCTCTTGTGTTTTTGTGATGTACATAAAACTGCCAGAAACAAATTTAACGTCATTTAGGAGTGGATGCACTCATTTTTGTATTTTGGACATATTTGTTTTCAGAGATACTCCATGTGCACTGCCTTTCACCAAATGAACGTCAAAATGTGGAAAGTCGTAGGTAGTAGGTTGAACGTTTGCAAACTTAACTGCTTTTTAAATGCTAACTTTTTCCCATCTTATTGGAG
>JGI24021J15306_10007471_pt1 | contig 13310 bp, 6 predicted proteins | sample Ectturendosymbi1_FD_15306 | JGI IMG/M metagenome (IMG submission 15306) | reverse complement strand
CCAGTGGTGCCCGACCCCCCATTTGAAATACGTGCCCCCCATTTCATGTTTGGCCCACCGGTTGCTTCATACATCCAATACCATATTCTAAAAATGTGACCCCCCTACTGGTTTTTGGCCCCTCCTTCTGGTTTTTGGCCCCCCTTGCTGCTAAATCCTGGCGACGGGCCTGACTTCAGTACACGTGCTCGTTACATTCACTGAACAAGCTGTTCCACTTCATAAACATATTAATTTATTCTGAATTCCCTTGATATCAAGAACAAAAACAGTCACTATGAAACTAACGAAAAAAGCCTCGGTAAAGTTATCTGACCACACTCACATTATATATTTATTGAGTACCTCACTGGCCTCTTGTAATCTAATAAATGGATTCAGGCGTTTAGTTCCACACGTTACACGCAACAATCACCAATTCTCAACGCAATAAAAAGAGAATGCTCATCGTCATTCAGTGTTGCCAACTGGTATATATGTATTCCAATTTTGGTATATTTTGAAAGTGCTTGGTATGTAAATTTTTGATTTGGTATATGTGAAAAATTTGGTGTATTTTTGTTAGAGGGTTTAATTAAGACTTTAAATTCGTCATTTTGCATGCAAAGCGTAAACAGAGAAACATAGTGCTGTTAAAGCCATATAGAAAAAGTTATGTGAAATTGCATACCATGCGAGTTTCGGAAAGCGGAGTGTGAGAGTGGAGGAGAGCTGGAAAGTTCTGAAAAAACTGAGCATAGCTCTTGGTACGCATTTTTAGTTAGCCAATGCGTTCAAAGGTTGGAAAGTTGCGTAAGAGAGTGTCATAAGATTTAGAGAAGAGTGACTTATAGAGTTTGCATGGCTTGCAAAGCAGGATTCTGCTGGTTCTGTGTATCCCGTTTGCAAACAGTGCAAAATATTAGGTAGAAACCGCAAATCAGCTATTATACAGCAGAACAATGAAGCGGGTCACAAAAATAGTAAAAACTATGCAGTTTTAGTGTTGGAAAGTTGAATCTCCTTAATTAACTCCTGTAGTTAATAAAGCTGTCACTGTGTTAAAGTTAAGAAAAGAGAAATTGAGGTTGCAGCTTCTTTTTGGTGCCTCTGTACAACAGCAACTGTTGATCACCTAAGTCAGGGGTCACCAACGTGGTGCCTGCGGGCATCAAGTGGCCCGCAAGGACCATGTAAGTCGCCCGCGTGCCTGTTCTAAAATGATCAATGTCTCCACATTAACGAATATCAATACTAAAATAGCTGAAGGTAAATTGAGCAAACTTTTTATTTCATAAGTTTGCATCAAACTAGTAGCCCTTAGCATCAATCGGTACACAAGAAGTAACTCGCAGTTTCAAAAAGGTTGGTGACCCCTGATCTAAGTCACGGGTCTCCAAAGTTTTTTGTCCGAGGGCCACATAAGCTAATAAAAAATATATCGCGGGCCGGACATTTTACGCAGTGTGATTGTTTCGGGATATGTTATATTCTACCAAATCAACAAATTTTTCGTAAACACATTTCTCACTTTTTTTCAACATTATTTTGTCATCATTCGCAAAATGGATTCACGTGCCGCATTTGGCCCGCGGGCCGTAGTTTGGAGGCCCCTGATCTAAGTGAAGAAGTATCAAGTATGGAAAAAAGCAGCATCAAATTTTAAGTTTTTTGTTGCAGAAAAATTTGGTGTATGTTTGGTGCATTTTTAGACAAGATTTGGTATATCTGTTGTAAGAATACTTAGGAACACTGATTCACTTCACTCCTTCGCGCTCATTCTTTTATAGCAGGCCTGCACAACATATGGCCAGTGAAAGCTTTTCTTGCGGCCCGCTAAAGCTTTTCTTGCGGCCCACTCAGTTGTAGAAAATGTTGCAAACGCTGGACCTTAAATAACTAATTGCCGTTCCAGAATATCTTCCTACTACAACGAAATCTCCACATCGAAATGAAATAGACATCTGCGACCCGCGGCAAATTTATGTTGATAATTTGGCCCTTGAAACTGTCTGAGTTGTGAAAGCCTGTTCTAGAGATCTTTTGTTAGCGGCGTAGTAGAAAAACGTGCGTTGAACCAAAACAAAACCACAAATATAATTTCTTACAGAAGTGCTAGAAATTCTCCTCACTCCCAACATTTTGGGGCCCCGCGAAATCGGAGCCCCAGGCTTAAGCCTTTTTAGCCTAATGGTAAATCTGCGCCTGCTTACAGAGTATATATTTCGCCTATTAAGTAGGCATCATCAGCTCCTATTGAAATAGAATCCGATTTAGACGACTTGTTTTATGAAATATTTCCAGTTCAGTGAGGATTGGTGCCTGCAATTGCTTCCTTCCTCCTTCAATTGCTTCCACTTTCACACTGCATGCTTCAACACGCTATATCCATGGTAATGTTCGCCGCGTTTAGCCACCAACTGCTCTGCAAGAAGATCCAAGCTAACACCGTTGTTGTGACTTGCAACAAATCATCCCACCATTTTTGTTCCAACATAAAGCCATCGTTTACCAACTCTCTGCAGCTCACAAAAGCATCTAACGGATAGTTTCGATGTTTCAGCATTTTTCTGCTTTTGATTTCATTGAAACATAACTATGAATAGTTACAACACCTACTGGAGAAGGCATGCTCTAAATTAAACAAATGCTGTTCAGTTCGTAAGTTTTACGTAAGTTAGCAAGATTCATAACACCGAGTTTTAGGTTTTTGCTAGCAGTTTAGATCAAACCTACACATAACTATAATTGTTTTTGATTCTTTGACATCTTATCATAGGTTACGATTTTAATGGTGAAATGCTCCTTTATTGGAATATTGATCCAAACCGTAGTGTTGAATTGTTTTTACAATGTAACGCAAAATGGTGAGAACCGGAATTGTTTAAACCTTACTCACCCTGTAATTAAACATTCAGTAATCAAGCTCACTAACTTTGAATCTTTGATTTAATTCTGGAGCAGTGGTTCATACCAGGGCTGTAGAGCCGGAGCCTGGAGCCGGAGCCCAAGCAATTTTGGATGGCCAAAGCTGCAGCCGGAGCCAAAAACTGTTAGGGGAGGAGCTGGAGCTGATATCCGTGTTCCGATTCAACAACCCTAGTTTGTGGGGAAAGCGAGTTGTGCAAATAATACAATGGTTTTCAGTTTCCAGTGGACCAAATCATTCTGGAGCCGGATCCAGTGCTAGACAGTGGCGCAGCCAGCCCAAAATTTTTTGAGGGGCAAAAAAATTTGTGGTGGCCAAAATGTTTGATTTTAGGCGAATGGCACTATTTTGTTTGGGATACCGCCTCTCAAAGAACAAAATGACTACATATGCTAAAAATTTAGGGAGTCCATGGCCCCCTGGGCGACCCTGGCTACGCCTTTGGTGCAGGTGCCAAAAAAGTGAATGCCTGGAGCTGGAGCCGAAGCCTGATATTTGAGTCCCGGCTCCACAGCTCTGGTTCATACCTTATCTTTCATGAAAAGTGTGATTTGCTTTGCGGGAAGGCAAATCGTTGATTTACTTTTACGTGATGCCGGCACTAAAGTTTGTACAGCGCTTCAGAATTTTACCAAATTTTGTGGTTAGCCTATACCTGAAAGTCTGTGTAGGCCTGCTTGTCTCAGTTCAGAAGTCACACATTCGTTCGAACTGAGACGGACACTTTGACATTATGTGTTCGGTGATGCAACAAAGAGCACTGACTGTCTGCAGTTATTAGCTTCGATTATTACCGGATCATGTTAAATCAAGAAAGAGGCCAGAGATGCTGTCAGTTTGATTGTGCACAAAAGCAGTCAGTAGCAAGTTGCATTTGTTTCAGTCTTTTAGCGCAAAATGTCTCACAAGCAGCTTAAACAAAAAATACTTTTGTGCATTTTGTTGAAAGCTACCATAATGTAAACTAGGCATCGCTCATTCCCAGTGATGCCACTCGGCTCAGTCATTTCTACATGAAACTTTTCAGGCTTAAACATCTAAAAAAGACACAAGACTCTATCTTGTCTTTTCAAAACTTCTTTTATAACTTAAACTTACAGAAAAATATGTAATTTTACGGGTCTTGGACAGTTCGGCGACGGGACGTTTCGGCGATGGTGGTCGCAAATGCTTTATACGAAAAAAAGTGCGTTTTCGAAATACTTGAAAGATTAGACTATAAAGGATGTTTGTTTAACCTAACAAACCAAAGCCCTAAACCTAAATCCTACAGCTAAACATAAAACTTTTTTTAAAAGTACATAAAAAAACGCTCCCATCAAAAGTGTCATGTCTTATTACCTGATTTATCGCCGAAACGTTCATCGCTGAAAGGGCGTCGCCGAACTGTTCCATTCCGTGATTTTGCTTGATTTTTATAGAAACTAGGAAATACAGATGTAACTACAAGTTTATTTTCCAAACTCTTTGTCATGAAAAAGAACTCTTACTATCAATGAATCATTCCACTTCTATAAACTGAGACCGACACTTTGATAATAAAAGTTTGGTGATCCAACAAAGAGCATTGTCCATCTTCAGTTAACTGCGATATCTTGCAAAACACATGAGAAATGGATGCATAAGCGTTAACGCCGTTTTCTGCCATTCATTTCCTATGCTTTCAACGTGTCTCATATCCGATTTCCGCTTCCAGGTCAAAACTTGGTAGCAAGGCATAACGAGATTATAAGGCGCCAGGGGCAAGAAGCAAGTTTGGCGCCCCTATTTTTTAATCTGACGCCTTTCGGAAGCTAATGTCCTGAATTGAATAAAATAGCTGTGACATTGTTGGGACTTTTTACCTCCCTCGCTGTCATTCGGCGCCCAGGGAATTGTGCCCCCTTGCCCCCCAAGTTACTCCCCTGCTTGGTAGCTGAAATTTTTTGAAAGGAGAGCGCTGAGCAGTGGCGAAATTGGAGGCTTGCGCCAGGGGAAACTTAGCTAAAACGAGCCCATTGGTCACTCTAGGGTCCCACAAGCCAACGCTGAGAAAAACTCTTGAGAAATTAGGGTGAATCCGGATGTGGATGGCTATACTAAAACCCTAAATCACCTAAAAATGTTCCGAAAACCACAAAAAAAACCTACTGAAAACAAAAAATACTACAACCGAAATATAAGCTAAGCGGGGTCCGGTTTTTACATTTAGCTTGCCAGGGGGCGATCCGCCCCTCTGTCCCCCCGTCAGTCACGCCACTGGCGTTGAAGAATACGCTGAAAACGCAGTGGGATTTTGCAAGGAGCGAGACATTTGAAGTAGCCTAAGCGACGCAGTTACTGCCAAGTTGTATGAGGGCTAAAGACGTTGAGGAGAGGATCAGTACTTAATAATATTGATCAGTGCTGTTTGCTTTCTTGTCCTCACAGCATGCTTGCAGAATGAGCTGCCAAGGTAAACTGTAGGGCTTAACTCAAAAACTCCTCATAGTTGTCAATGGCACAGGAGCTGCCAATTATGATTCTAGACGCACAGTTTGTAAGTTTTCTTACCACGAAGAATAAAAGACTGAGAAACATACTATACAAACAATGCCACTATGTCAAAACCTTTCTCCAAAGAGAAAGCAATGTGTGAAATTCCGCAACGATTATGCTAAACTAAACGAATAAAATTCAGTGAAAGAAAAGGTTTTATTACTAGGTTTTCACGACATTAACGCAAAACCAAAAAATGTATAACTGTGTGATCCACTTGAAAGACCATCAGACTATCAAGTCAGCTGGACCAAAGAGCAAACAAAGCATGAAATTTACAGGAAAATCGGTAGGCTTCAATCTTGCAGCTTTTTTATAGTTTCTCGGACTGATTCCTGTCATGTGGAAAAAGGAACGTAACGATGGAGCAAGGGGACACAATTCTACAGGTGCCGAATGACTGTGAGGGGCGCCGAAAAGTCCCAACAATGTCACAAGTACTTTCTTCGGTACAGCAGATTTGCTTCTGAAATACCTCAGGTTCGAACATAGGGGCGCCAAACTTGCTTTTTGCCCCGCGCGCCATCTAACCTCGCCCCTGCGTAGAAATCAAATGGGGTGTCCGCAGGACATGCTTCTATTTCCAAATGACAAAAACTAATGACATTCACAAACTACGTTTTCTACAAATCTGCCTTGCCGTCAGACAACTTGTCAGTCGGTAGGAAATTGTCATGAAGGTATAGGAAAACCGTGCCGCTTATGATGATTTTTCTCCTCACAGTTGGACGAATATATAACCTCGCTTGGTCATCCCCGGAAGTACTACAGTTTTCACAGCCAACTCGAATTTCCAGTCGCTTTCGTGATTGCCGCCCAGTGAAAATTTCTTATTTTAGGCTATGAAGCTTTTGATGTGTGAGCCAAAGAAATATGTCAAAGCAAATCAACGCAACTGCTTAAGGAACCTATCCCACTTCCACTTGTAGTCGAACTTGATCGAAGTAGAAGGCCTATGGTTTACCAAATATCCATGATTAATCAAAACTTGTGTACATGGGCCTCCGAAAGATTTTTTCCAGGGAGGCCAAAGTGGATTTTCGGGGGGGAGCAAAAAATGGTGAAATTTCATTTTCTAACTCCAAAATAAGGCGACAACGTTTTTTTGCTAAAAAAATGTCAAATTTTCAAATTTAGGGAGGGATTTCTGCCCCCTCCCAACGCCCATGGTTGTGTATAGTGTAAATGCTTAAAAATTCACATAATGGCTGACATTCACTTGAGGATTAAGCTAGGGTTGCCATACATCCGGCATTTCCCAGAAATGTCCGGAATTGCGGTGTTGTTTGTGTCCGGAAATAATTTTTTAAAATGCTCTAACGTTCGGAATTTTGACAGATTCAGAGGATCTTATCATTATAGACTTTGAAAAACATGGATATAGTCATGACTAGGGCCATTTTTATGACCTAAAACTTGATAATTGACTTCATTTTTCAGAAAATATGACTTTATATGACCAAAAACTATTTCTATTTTCAATTCTTTTCCAGCGCTTCCCTGTTGCTACATGCTGTTCAACAAAAAAGCGCTTCTCGTGCAACAGAACGCTTGGCAATAGAGTTCCTCAGTCCTTGCGCCTGCAAATTCATCATAATTGTTTTCTAATTGCTTTCAGTCCCGTCGCCACGGGGGGGCTATGGTTAGGCATACCATACTTTCGTGATTGAAAACCGGGACGCTTCAGAACAACGAGCCTTATTAGACAAATGTAGTTCATATCTTGCTTGGAATATGTAGCTATTTTCGCTAAGTATTGCAGGAGTTTCACCTGATGCGATTTAAATTATGAGAGCTCCACTTTCACACCGACATCAGGTACAAAGCAGCGAACCACAACGAACAACTTTGCCCTCTTTTCCAAGGATGCCGGAACAGCGGTCGGGCCAGAACCATCCCCAGAAAGTCGTCAATAGGGCTTTCCGTTTGTGCGGGGGGCTTTATATTTGTGTAGGGGGGGCTTCACATTTAAATTTGACAAATATTCCACAGATTTATAGTGTTTCATATTTCAATATGGGGGCTTAGAGCTTTGTTTGGAGGGGGCTAAGCCCACCAAAGCCCTTCTGTGGCGACAGGACTGGGTAAGGCAAGGGGGCAATATAAGAGTTGAGAGCAATGAAAACTTTAAAAAATAAAAAAAATCATTACCAATAATGCTTGTTTCTGTTTAGCAACAATGTTGACTTAAAAAAAATAACAGATAAATTATAGAAAATTACACTGAATTTTCTGGGTGTGCAAATAGCTGGAATAAATATGTTTCGAGTTGATCTTGATAACGATGAAATTACCTATGATACTTCTACAAAAAGGCACCTCCGCCCTCGTTGTCTCAATATGAAAGGTCAGGGGCCAATTTCCCCGCTCTCCGGCGTCCCTGCTCTTTTCAGTTCGAATCATCAATAGTAAGGAAAACAAAATTCGCTTTATCTAATTCTTGGCGTAGTTCAGCAGCAATCATCGGGGTAATGCAATCAACAATTATTGATTCACATTGTGTTGATACAATAGCAAATTTAGGTTCAAAAATGTTTGAAAGTAGCTAAGAGGTTGCAATGAGACCTGCTAAAAGACGTAAATAGCATCGTGATACACAAAAGTAGCTTATTTCGCAGGAAGAGTAGATCCTCATCAGAATGACCAGCTTTGAAGAAGTATGCCATACGAGATGGCGACATTGCTGCCTCAACAGAAGATTTGCGATTTTAGATTTCGAAGTGCTTGTCAATATCTGCGCGTCGGCCATGGCTAATTGAAATAACAGATAATTCTAATTCAGCATAGTAATTTTTAGACATGGACCAAGTCGAAGCCTAAAGAAGAAACTGTTAGATAAAGAAAAATGATATCGGCCTATCAGTATTTTCAGAGTGATTCAATAAAATTTCAAAATGATAAATGTTTTTTGCAGAAGGAGGTGGGTTATAGGCAAATCATTTCTAGCCGTTTGTACAGTACGTTCGTTAATAAATTGTTCACTCGCTAGTCAAACACTTTAAACAAAGGTGAAGAAATTATTACATCAATAATGTAAATGTTAATTATTTGAAAATTCCCAAAAAGCATCACGGGGCGCACGATACGACCTCGCGGGCCACATGCAGCCCGCGTGTTTGAGACCCTGATCTAACACAACGAAACAAGAAAAAACAAGATCACACATCATTGTTCAACACTTTGGCTATACAGATCAATCACAGCCTGATAATACTCGTGTAGGAAGGGGTATGCTGGCTGACTGAATGCCTAACTTTTTGGTTGACTGACCGGGACGCCGGGACAAAGCCGTAAAACCGGGACTGTCCCGGCAAAAACGGGACGTATGGTATGCCTAGTTATGGTGGGCTTAGCCCCCCAAACAAAGCTCCAAGCCCCCCCAAATTGAAACACGAAACACTATAAATAAGTGGAATTTTGGTTAATTTTATAATGTCAAGCTCCCACAAACAAACGCAAAGCCCCCCTATTGAAAACTTTCTGGTGACGGTTCTGATCGCTTTTATCTTTGTAGCACTGGACAGTTTTACCTTTGGCGTGGTGACTTCTTTCGCAAAATGACAGTTGACACACTCCTTCGTTGAAAGAGAAGCAGAAGTAGATCCAGAAGTGGAACGAAATCTATCGTGTCACAAACTGATAGATTATATCATGTACTAAATTATCTTAGTGCTCGTAAAAGAACAGCAGATTTGCTAGTACGTTCGCTGTGCAGTGCCTTTATGACATTGTTTACGAAACATATTGATAGAGCAAATTTACAATCGTATATAGAATAAATGTTGCAATGGTTGATTTTGGGTTGCTTAAATATAAAGAAGATTGCCCGCAGGGTGCCCAAGTGGGTTCAATTTGCAGGATTCAGCTTAGACGTAGCGATATAGTAGTTTCACCTGATATTTTGAGATTGTTTTAAATGGTTTGCTTATGGAATTAGGTTTAAAATATGCAAAATATGACTTTTTATGACGTTATAACCTTGTTATAGACTTCGCAGGTGTGCAATGTTTGTTTTAAAATTCGTTTCATAGCTTCCTGATGAGCACAGAAAAAATATGACTTTTTAAAATGACCTTAGTCATGACTGAGAAAGACAAAACAAAAAGGCTTTAACCGCTCACGCTGGAATAGCTATATGAGCTGTTCCCAAACTTTTTTGAGCACCATCCAAATCTGAGTTTGGTGAAGAAGTCTCAAACAACGACCCAAGCCTTAAATAACTTGTGGAAAAATAATGATTGTTTCGGTGGCTTTTGGCAGTAAGTTGCTATAAGTGCTTTTTTAAATGCCAGCAATCCATTTTTTCTCAAGTACCTACGCTACAGACAAAGAAAAGCAGTGGTAGCGTTGCAAATATACAACTCCGGTTTGGATCGCCTTGACACTACCCATTTTTGACCCTTCGCTACCTTTTGTTGCCGCCTCACCTTACTTGGATTTCCACCCATACTTTGGGAACCACTAGGCTAGATCAACTAACCCACCGTTGTGTTAAGCTGCGGAGACAAGTATTTCCTAACTTTACTGCAGAGCCGTGGGAAGAATCGATTGTGGTTTTGTTTTCGCAAATATACAACCATTTTCACACTTTGTATACTGAGTGGATCAAACATGTGCAGATTTGTTTAGATGAAACGTGTAGCCATCGTATTTCATAGCGTTTTAATCACATAAAATGCAAACGGTTTTCAAACACGTCGAGGGACTCTAGCTTTTACGTTATCAGCTGCATACATCAACCAGTAGCTCAAGATGTAGATAAAATCCACGTCTTTTATTATTGGCTTAAAAAGGTATACTGCAGATCTTGTACTTATGGCATCGAGATTTTCACAAGCGCTTTTGCGTAAAAGTTCTACGAGCAAATGGTGGTTTTCATCCAAAGCAGAAGCTTAGAACTTTGCTGTTGTTTTTAGTAAGTAGGAGCGTGGAACTTTTCCGAAAACAAACTTGTAAAACTCGTCAGTTTAATGAAGATAAGCTTCTGTTTGCCGGCTGAAATCTGAACATAATTATTCAGAAAAAAGGTCCAGAAAAACGCACCTTTAATGGACGATGCTTTAAAAATATGGGGCATTAAATTTTCAAATGTTGAGACTTGGTTGTTGTTTTCCCCCCTATCAAAAATTTCTGGCTACGCGCCTGTTAGAGGGCATGTGTATCTTTCCCCAATTTACAATATTGTCTTTATCATATTTGTAAATTGTTTTGCTAACTCTAAATAGCTAGATAAATACCCAATCGCTTACGGGGAACAACCTGAGTGCAAGTATTGTACAAAAATGCTGCCGCGGTCGCATTTCATAGCCTTTAATGACATAAAAACCAAAAATTTTTCAAAGATGTTGAGAGACTATAGCGTTTACATTTATCAGCTACATACGTCAATTAGTCACTTAAAAATTGGATGACAACAGGATCCACGTTTTATATGCGCGAAAGTTTCATAGGCCTGCTTCGGGAGTCGGTGTCTTCGAGAAGTAGTTTCCAAACTTTCTCTGATCGCACAGACGTGTACAATTGTGGGTCCAGTACTGTCACCACGTACCACCTTCACCTTGTTCTAGCTCTAGGAAAACTAAATCTGCTAGATATCATCCGATCAAAACTTTGGCATACCCGACTTGACTCAAGTGAGGCATGAACAAAATTGCTGTGGGAATTATCATGGCCATTTTTAAAACCAATGCGAGAAGCACCCAAAATGTAGCAATTTATTCACGCAACCCGATAAGTAAAAACAAAAGCTGTGAATGTATTCTTTTTGTGTAGAAAAACAAAGGTAAGCCCAGGGGCGTAACGAGTTGTGTTTGTGTGTAACGCTAACGTGAAATAGTAGGGTTACCATATTTTCATGGGCGTCCGCAGGGTGGCAAAACGGGCATTTGCCCCACTGGAAATTGGGACAAAGAACCAAAAATTTCTGGAAAACATGAAGTCAGTAGGTTAAATCCAATATAATTCTTGCAATAACAGTCTGTTTGCCGGTATGGCACTGACATTGCACAAGAGCCAGGTTCACTGTTATGTTGTCATGCAACGATGATGATGAGCTTGCAGTGTACTCGTGTCCGCTCCTTAGAGGCAGCAGGCAGGTTGAGAAACTTGGGAGCGGATTGTTCTACCACCGGTTTTTATTGCGTAACAATGAAAATGGCGGCAAATCTTCCAAGGTTCAGTTCAATCAAGTTACGGTAGTAGGCGTTTTGCCGCATGTGACTGCTGAACGTAGACATCTTCTGCAGGTGATACAGCAAGACAGTGACTGCTGATAGCAGTATGTCACGTAATTTCATACTGTGTGAAGAAGCATTGCTGCCAACGAAGCGCATTTTTGTGACTGTTTTTGTAACATGGGGCATTTTCTTTGTGGTGTAGAAAGGGCAGGGCCGCAACCAGGGGCGGCAACCCTGACCCCCGAATTTTAAAAAACAATGTTTGGCTGTTAGGTACAACATCGTGTTACAATCGTTTTGCCCAATCCCGAAAATATCAGTTGGTTGCGGCCAGTTGTGTAGACAGCCTAAAAATTGGAGGTGCAAATATTTTGACTTTAAGCGAGCAACAGTATTTCACAAAACTGCAAAATATGCTATCAATGTTCAAAACGGCAAAATATACTAGAAATTTGGGTGGAACCATATCGCCCTTGGACCCCCCTGGCTACGTCTATGGCTACGACCCTGAGAAAGGGAAAAGGGTTTTGTGAATGTCCATTTGCATTGCACCGATATAAACCTGAAAAAGATGAGCAAAATGTCGACGTTACCCCCTGAAAAAATTTCTTCCAACACCCATGCATATTTTCGTCACTTGAAAGGACACATTTGTGTCAAGGTGCTCAGATTAGCACATTAGCGTAATTTCTTAAATATAGCACCTCAAAAATGTAAGCCACTCAGAATCATGCTGAAAAACCGTAGCTTGTATTCAAGAAAACTTTCGAATGCCAAACGGAGGACATTTAGTTGCTACAATTCGAACGCATTACCCCAATTTGGAATATCGCAATACAACAGTTCTAATGCAGTCCCGTCGCCCCGGGATTGGTGAGCTTATCCCCCCAAACAAAGCTCCAAGACCCCCCAAATTGAAATATGAAACACTATAAGTTAGTGGAATTTTTGTCAAATTTGAAGATCAAGCCCCCTGCACGAACGTAAAGCCCTCAAACCGCCCTATTGACGACTTTCTGGCGACGGTTCTGTTCGAATGTTCAGTGGTGACCGAAATTTCAAAGTGGGAAGAGCTTCTTTTGAACTCCACGATAGTTATAATTTACAAGATTCAAAGGTCCTGACGTCACAGTCATATGAACTTTTCAGGCGTGTCTACGAACAACTATACGCGGTACACAAGTCAGCTTTCGACGCGCCTTTACTCCTGACCAGTGGCGTAGCAAGGGGGTGGACCCTTGGAGCCGAAGGCCCCGGGTGGCACCTTTTGGGGGGCTGCAATTTACTGGTTAAAATTAATTTTTGAAAGGAGTTCAAAAGTTCTAGCTTTATGTTATTATTTTTAAATATAATATTTTAAGTTTTTAAAGTTCTAACTCTTCAGTTTTTGTGTTTGGAACTTTGGAAGCCCAAGACTGGTAGCATAGCCTAAAAAATGACGGTTGTGGAGTGAGCAAATTGATGAAATGTTTGCTCAAAAGTCTGGGTCATATCCGATGTGCTGAAGTACCCTAGTGTTTGTCCTGAAATCAGGACTTTTCAACACATTAAATTGGGGGGCAATTGTGCCACATTCCCTACACCAGTGGTTCCCAAAGTGAGTGGTAACGCCCCACTGGAGGCGGTGAGAAACTCTAGGGGGGCGGTGAAGCAGAAATGGGCGGTTGGGGGGCGATAGGAGACCCAGTTAATAATTACATTTCTGTTGT
>JGI24021J15306_10007470_pt1 | contig 13312 bp, 11 predicted proteins | sample Ectturendosymbi1_FD_15306 | JGI IMG/M metagenome (IMG submission 15306) | reverse complement strand
CAGGATATACAGGGTCAGCCATCAATTCTATTTTGTGCATAAAATTAACCCCAAACAAAGTTAACGGTGTTGTAGGCCCAAGGATGTAGCGCTAACAAAAAGGTGTGGGAACGCACTCAAAAAAACTAGACATTTTGAAGCAGTATCGAACTCATTTTAAAGCAAAACGCGAAAAAGGTATGGGAACGCCGTTCCCATGCGTTCCCGCCCCATTACACCTCTGTAGGCCTAATGTTTGTGCACTGAATTTATCCATAAAGCGCGAAAATTGTCTGGCACACTTAGCCGACGCATTTGCGAAATTCTCTGAAGAGACAGAATGGCTGACGTGCTTTAGGCATTCCCAACAAGCAGAGGATCCAGCCATCTCCAACAAAATTTCAGCAAAGATCTTGCAGCTGGGAAGACACAAAAACGCTTTTTATCAAGTCCATTCACACAGTGTGGCCAGTACGGAATGATTTTAAATATATTGACCAAGCATCAGCCTACATTTCGGAAAAATTATGTGTAGTCACGGTGGAGGTAAAGAATGTGATCTCATGCATTTGAAGGTAAGGCAAAGCTTCCACTGGGCAGAGCGTTCATGACAACCCGCGGCCGCTATCTCCGTTTGCATGTGTGCATTGACAACCGGGCGGGGACTCGCTCAACGGCTCTTCCACGGCGCGGCTGCGGAGCGGGCTGGGAATTTCCCGTGACCGTACCCGCAGCCGCAGTGTGCATCGGCCTTAGGAATGCATGGATATTACTTTATAGCAGTTAGTGGCCAACGCAAAGATTAGCATAAGAATGCATGTTTGATTAGGAATCTCATCTTGGATTGCGTTGTTGTGACCTCAAACACAATCCGTGTTTCAGGTTTCTCTTTCTCAGCTGAAAAGCTTGTGCAATGCGCAGTCAGTGGATGATGGCCTTACATACCAACAAAAACCCTTATATTGACGAGGGACGAATTTTCAACGAGAGTCGGAATTCATTAAAAACTATGGGCAAACTTCTTTGTCGTGGCATCGTCTTTGATGCGATGCTGGACTGCTGGTGGCCAGTTGTTGTTGCGTGGGTTGGTAATCGACTGCAGTGTACGCGCTGAGCAGTGATGCGGTCTTTTAGGGATACAGTGACCAGTTTTTCAGTTCCTTTGAATCATTACAAGTGTTACACGTTTAACCAAGTGCCGGAAATGTTGCCATGTTTAGTAATCGCAAGGCAACAATCCGGTCGAAATATCGTGGGGAAAAGTTTTTCACAAGCGGATCTGGCAGGGGACCATGTTGTAAGACCAATATTCTATGAATCGCATGTTTTACACACATTTGTTCGTAGTAATCGTCGTCTATTCAAAGTTTGTCTTACGTTCACACCTTCAAATAAACTTTCTCGAACGTGGGCTACGCTAGTGGAAGTCAAGAACCCTTTCCAACAAGACAATCCTGCGAATCCTGTCGCCCAGTGCACCGACGCACGATGCGTATGGCGTACCGGAAATGTTAAGTTCCTGGGTGCATCGGCCACTTTCGAAATTTTCTGCCAAAGCTGCTGGGCAGTAAGCAATTACATGCAATGTATTTTCTATTGTACAGCACATTGTGTGAAAGACGATTTTCGGCAAGCGCTTTGTGTCCAAGTATTTTGCCGAAGTACACACTTGTAAGACGAAAAGTCATAGGACATTAGTCTTCAAAAAAAAGTTTGTTGCCACCTCGTACCACGACCCTTAACTTAAAACATGCGTTGCCGGCGCTACAACCATCAAATCAGTTTTCTAAGTTGTTTGTGATCAATATGCTACCGCTGATTGCCATGTATTCTCCGATGTTAGGGCCTCAAATACAAATTCATCAGGGGTCTAAATGAGGACTTACTTAGTGACTCGTGGAGCGCTTTATAACATTGACGCAACAATGGCTGTACCTGAACTTTACTTGAACGAGCGTTTACATCTTATTTCCTGCGAAAGTGTCATGGAGTTATAGACAAAATATTTCTAGCAGCCTCGACGTTCGTTTGAAACGAACGTGTACACTCGCCTGCCGAGCACTTAAAAAAACGGTGAATAAACTCAATGACGTAAATCTTATTTATTTGAAAATAATCGAAATACATCGTGGGGCCCAAAAAACGCCGCGCGGGGTTAGTGCAGGCCTTTTGTTTGAAACCCTTCTTCTAAATGAATATTTGCCTATGATGGACTGATAGACCTTGTGAACCTAAAAATTACAAGATATCCGGAAAATAAGGCATTTTCCATCGGAAAATCTCAAACGCATTACTACATGGATATTCAAATAGCCTTGGGCTACTTGCAGAATTTGGGAATTTTTCGTGTGTTTCCTATGCGTACGCCCAACGTTTTGTGGGAGGGATTGTGTTTGGTTTTGAAAACAACATGTATTCAACAAGCAACTGCTGAGTTTTTGATAAGCACGCTTTTTCTGAAACGTTTCAGTAAGCTTCAGTCATTGTGAGAACACTTTTTCTCAACTTTGGGCTATGGTAATGTTGTAACCTCTTCGGTGGCGTTGAGTTGATTGTGTGATTCACCACGAACGGGATGCGCGTGAAGAATAACACCATTGTATATGTAGCGCGAGCAAGCAATAGTAAGAGAGATTGCGAGCATGATCTCTATGTTGCTTGCTGCCATGGTGCGAAGCTTTGCGCATGCTGCTGGGGATTTCCGATCGCAGCAAAATGGTGCTGTGACCAGGATATGGAGGTCGTGCCTGAGTTCAGCCTTCACACAAAGAACATGCGATCGGTGTGGTTCGTTGTAAAAAAGAGGGGATGTTGTTGCAACCTCTCCGTTGGCGTTGCGTTGATTGTGCGATTCACCACGAACTGGACGTGCGTGAAGAATAACACCATTATATATATAGCGCGAGCAAACAATAGTAAGAGAGATTGCGAGCATGATCTCTATTGTTTTTTGCTGCCACGGTGCGAAGCTTTGCGCACATGCCGCTCGGGATTTCCGATCGCAACAATACCAACCCGGGCTGTGAGGCCCGAGCAAGAAACAAAGCAATTTTGGATGAATGGAACCGAAGCCAGACACTTTTGGATGTTGCATCTTGGGCCTAAATGTTGGGTTCAGGCTCCGCAGGCATACATTGTGGGGCTAGCGAGTTGTGCAAATAATACCATGTTTTTGAGTTTGTAATGGGCCAAATTGTTCCGTATCCGGGGACACAAACTCCAAGATAGTGCAGTCGGGGCCAAATAAATTCAGATTGCCAGAACCGGGAATTTGAGTTCTGGCTCCACAGACCTGGTACCAACGGTGTTTAGGGTTTATTTCGGACTTGTGTACGGCTTTAAATTAATTTCAGTGCTGTGGTTCGATGCTAGAAGAATTAGAATTATGTCGCTATGACCGAATGTTACCTACGACGAAGTGAAGGACAGCAAAAGGTACAGAGAATCACAAGGGTGCTCGAATAACATGAAAATGAATAGTCATAGCCAGGGATGTAGTGCTGACAAAGAAGCTGTTGAAACGCACCAAAAAACTAGCCATTTCAAAACAGCTTCGAAATAATTATAAAGCAAACTTGAAAAAGGTGTGGCAACGCCTTTCCTGCACGATCCCGTCAAATTACACCCCTGGTCATAGCGCAGTACACAGCACGTGTTAAAGTGTAAGATGATAACACAGACAACACAGGGAGATGTTTAACGCTTGAAGCAAAGCACCAGTTATTACAGCATTTACTTTTCATCAAAACAAATTCCGCAATCGAACGAAAAATGAAGACATTTTAATGACAGGTTTCGAAGTAAATGGACAAAATCATCGGATAGTGTTGCTCACAAATGCATGGGAATCGATTTGAACCAGATTTCAAAGGTTTTTGCAAGACATTTTTACCTTGAGACCGACAACTGTTTGTTTTCACCGAATTTGATACAAGATTTGACGGCTGGTACTTTACTATTTTCATCATATTTGAAAGTGTGGAAGTTTCTCTTTGTTGGTATCATTTGGATTGCAGGTCCTTACAAAATGCCCACAAAACTGCAATTGTTTTTTGGTGACTGTCACCTCTCTGCAAAGCAATGGATCGTAGTATCAACAGCCTTCCAACACTTTGATCTTGAATTCTTCACTGTAACATCAATGGAGAAAATAAGGCTGAGCAGAAGCAGCTTGTGTGATTGTTTCCAGGTAAGTACTGATTGAACGAAAATTATGTTAGTCCAAAAAGTAGCTGTATTTACAAGCTTTTCAAAACAGTTGGAAGATTCCGACTTTATCCTTGTGCAGCAAATGGCTAAGGCAATTTCTTCTGCATGATCCGTATTAAATTAATTATCCCCAACACTGTGTTTGAGCAAAAGTAATGTAACTTATATTTATCGCTATTGGTTGACGGTGTGCCACCATGGCTAAATGGCATCTATTACGAAGTGAAAGAATCTTGAAGAAATTCAAAGGTTTTACGAAGTGATGCGAGTGGATCATGCATTTTGAAACAAACCAACTCTTCAACCTGCAGGGTTTTGCATCAGGGGCAAATTTGTGCATTTTATCGAAATAGAGAAATGTTGAATGTGACTGCATCTGCCTCTCCCCAACTGGCTGGAACCTCCTAGTACAAAGACGTCAAGATTCCGATAGAAATTCTTGTTGCGTATGTAGATTTCTTGGATTTGTTTTCTCTCTGTGTGCTGATTCGTTTTCGTTGAATAATAATCAGTACTCAACTTTTGAGTTGATGCATTAAGTATTTCATTAGAATGTGTAATCCGTTCTAACCATAACTGTTGCAATTTACCAATTAAAATCTTACAAACTCTTCTGGATGTGAATTGGTAGCAGACGAAGCCAATCTCGCCAGGGAATCAAATTGTTTTTTTTCCAGTGGTCTGTATCCTGGAAGCAACGAAAACCAAGTTAATAACCCATTATTTGACGGGTGGAGAAATATGTAAAATGTGCAACCGCTATACAGGCTCTCCGTAGACTGAGTGCCTTGCATGTAAATACTTGCGTTGAGTGAATGCATTGCGATTTGCGAGTAAACGTGCCTCGCGCGGATGGTGGAAGGCATTTGTTCGAAGCCACTTAAAATACAGAGAGTGACTCATCACGCGGTAATCAAAATCAAGGAAATAGAGAATGCGACTTAATAATCAGAAATGGAATACAGGAGAGTTTGTACCGTTGACGCAAGGGCACGGAAAAGACTGGCGTAGTAAAAAAAGTTGTGTGTCGCAATACTTTCGGTCTTAACACGTTCCATTCCAGGGAACGAGATACTCGTACTTTCATGCCAACGCTTGCCTACCGGTGTACGAGTATACTCGTACTTGCAATCACATGCCAGCAGTTGCCTCCCAGAGCGCAAACTCCTGCTTGCACAGTGGGGAGCCAGAGATTGCCTCCAGCGAACGCGAACTCGCGTTTGGCAGAGCGGGAGGCCAGAGGTTACTCAAAATCTTAAATCACAAACATAACTTTCATATTGGTATTCATACCCGAAGTAGCCAGCAAAAGTAACCTTGGCCAAAACTGTCCATGAAAAACAAAAACTTTCACCGTTGGCATCCTTGGCCAAAAATGACCAAGAAAAAACAAAGTTTTCACTGTTTGTATCCTTGACCAAAAATGACAAAAAAAACAAAAACTTTCACCATTGGCATTTTTGGCCAAATATGCTCAAAATTAAAAACTTTCACCGTTGTTACTCTTGGCCAAAAATGACCAAGAAAAACAAAAACTTTCACCTTTGGTAACCTTGGCCAACAATGGCCAAGAAAAACAAAAACTTTTACCATTGGTATCCTTGGCCGAAAAGGCAAAAAAGCAGAAACGCTCAACTTTGGTAACCTTGGCCAAAAATAGCCAAGATTATTTTTGTGAAAACGCGTGAAATTCGCATGGGGTCAGTGTTCGTGTGACATACCAACAACGTTTCAGCATTCCAGGGTAACTTTTCAAGCAATGAACATTGCACGAATGTTTTTACTTGCTTCAACTTGTTGCTTGTGTGCGCAAGAAATTTGGCAATGGAAAAAACTTCTCGCGAAGAGGCGGCTCCACTGAGATAATTGGTATTTTTACTCTCGCAAGAAACCCTGTAGGGACCGCAGAAGCCGATATATTGACATTACCGCACGACTTTTGCGATAACTCGCAAACCGCTAAAGTTACGTCCACCGGGAAGGTATTGCAAGAAACGTTTTTTGCCGCGCATATTTTGAGATATTGGTGATAGCTTTGTGGCGTCATTGGCGAACTCAAACAGGGGAAAACTGAAAAAGCAAAGTAGTCAAAACAAAGGCAGTGGGTATGTTAAAAAACCTTCAGAAAAATCTACAAACGCGTTAGAAAAATTCATTTGGCACCGAAAATGTCGGCCAGCACCCAAAGTTTGTAACAATATTCATACAAGAATTGTGCAAATTTTTTGGAAAGTACAAAATTAAATTTGTTGATATATTAGGGGAGTTTTGGTCGTTTTTCACATGTAAAATATCATACCTCCGGTACCAAACACAAAAAATCTGAAAGTTGCAATACAATTTCACATCTGCGTCCTACAACATCCTACCAAATTTGAAGCAGAAGTAATGAGAATAAAAAAAGTTATGTCAATGATCCAAAAATTTTCTGACAAGTGTCCGAAAATTGAAGAAAAGTGACAAAAAGTGCAATAAAGCATTTAGAAAAGAAAAGTTTCGATTTAGAAAAGTTTTGACTTTTTGTTATTGTTTGTATTTTTGCGTTGTTCCAATTCTACACTCCAAAATCCAGTATCGGCAGGGATTTTGGCGTAAAACCAAAAAAATCGCGTTTTTCAAATTGCCTTTTTTGCCGCAACATTGTTTTTCCCCAACTTAAAAAAATGGTAATTGACTTGGTATAGTCCATGAAAGCACTCGAGGATAGGTATAGTCCTTGCAAAAAAGCTGAAACTGTGTCAAGTAATTTTTTTGAAAATCATCAAGAACTTTCAAAAAACCGCAAGCAACAAAGCAAAAAAGCGGATTTTCTCAGAAATTTCAAGTGCAAACATAACTTGCTGTTAGACCTTTCTGAAAGATCTCACGAAAACCTTTCTTGCAATGTTTTACCTCTCGACATACCTTCAGTGGTTTGCGAGTTATCGCTGAAAAGCCGTCAAGCAAGACGATAAATCGGCTTTTGCGGTCCCTAAAGGGCCATTCCGTGTCAATTCGCAGGGAAAGTGGTCAACACACCCTCTCCAATTTTCCTGAAATTTTACTGAAATTGTCATTACCCCATATGATGAACATCTGCAACATTTGAACTAAATCTGTCAAGGAATGGCATGATTATGAAGCTTTTTAGTTGGGGGCGTCGCCGGGGGGACGCAAATTATTCATATTTGGCCATGTTTAAAGCCTTATTACTGCCAAACTACATTAGTAAACAACCCCAATATTTCGGGAATGCTAATAACTTTGCCAAATATTGAAAATATAACATTATCTACATTGTGACAATCAAAGGTCAAAGGTCATGACCTCCCAATTTTGACTGTTTCTATCTTTTGCTACAAATTTTCGAAAATTTTCAAAACTCGCTACAGTTTTATTTTTTGATAGTTTTCGTTAATATTTGGAGGAATTGTTGCTGATAAAATTATCTTTGACCTTAGAAAGTTTTATTGCAAAATATTAAAACGTTTGTGAGATCGAAAGGTTTACCCATGAATGGGGAATCAAGGCGACAACGGTACCACACTTTCTAGTTTTTTCATTTCGTGCCAAGTTTGACCCAAGATATCTCACAAACCTTTTGATACTGTGGTACTGCGTGAGTAACACAGTACCCTTCGTCTCTTGACTGGTTGGCCACCCTTGGCCTGCTGGCACAAGTTGATGCGAGCGCCCGCATGCGTTCGATAAACAGTTTCGCTCGACTTTGATTGTTGGTTGTCAGCACAAAGTCTAGTGCAAATTTGTAATGTTAGCAAGCGCAACACAAAGTCCAATGTGATATTGGTTATGCATGCACACTATTAGTTTTCCTACAAGATTATCCACCGTTTAATTTTATGGGAGAGGGCATTTTTATTTTACATACTTTTGCACAACAACACTTCAAATGTTTTTTCAGGTTGCAGTGCAAGCCCGGTTGAGAAACTTCGCGTTTTTCCCCAAAAGGAGGCGGAGTTCCTATATTCGAAAAATAATGCTGAAACATTTGCAAAAATTTGCAGCATTCATTAACCAGCGTTCCTCATAATTTTTCATTTTGCCGACCCTAAATTACATTTATTTCTTGCGGACCGCCGATTGCTGGAAACAACGAATAAGACAAGAGACTGGCAGCACATGAGCAAAATGCAAAAGTGTTCTATTCATATTAAATATTTGCACACTTATTCCCTAAACGGACTTATCTGAGGCTCAGTGAGATTTGTGCTCCTGACAACATTCTCTTGCAAAATTTGACACATGATTTTGAACTAAGCTAGTCGAATGTTTTGTCTCACACGTCCATTCGGTTTCGATATTTTTATTTTTACCAAGCTTGACAAACGAGTCTCACAGTGACATGTAATAGTGAAAGACAGGACTTCTTTTCATGCCATCATGTTCACAGTGCTATACGTTTGCAGCTGAGAAGTCCAGAAACACGACACCGACATTGAAGGGAATTTTATCTTGGCTCCATTATCGAGACGCAAATCTATGGGCTCTTTGTCAAAATCTTTTTAGTCATCAACTTCGCTTAGGTCATCTAAAAATGGATCTCATGTCCATCGAGCTCTTCTTCCTTACATGGCCTGTTCTTGCCTCTTATAGCTACGGAAAACGTGTGCGTATACTAAGAAATGGCTAACTTTGTCTTTTTATTGTTCTGTTGAGTTTTGAAATTGTGAGGTAAGAATGACGATTGACAACTAGCTTCAGTTATGCAACAATGAGTTTTGATACTACCCTGACGCTTATGCTCAAAACGCCCAAATAACTTGGACTATAAAATAAGACTAAACAGCATACTCAAGGCACAGAAGAGAGGTATAATTTCATTGCTTTACTGTGAACGTACTTTCAACCTGTTCGTCATTCTTGATTTCTTAATTTTTGTCACTTGCTGGACCCCAAACATCAGTTTTGTCGCTGCCTGGGGTCAGTGAACCCCACTTTCAGAACGTATGCACTAAACGTTTTCAATTCAAACCACATTTTTTCACAACTTCCGCTTCTTCATGACTTTAAAACATTTGTACGTTTGTTGACTGAAAAACACTTCCACATAGCACAAAAACACCTAAGCCTCAGGTGACTTCACAAAATCTCACAAAGGTATGCAAGCGTCAGTTTTACTGAACGAAATTGCCACACACCTTGGAAACGTAAACATTGCAATACCGGTCGTCAGTGAAAAAACACAAGAGGAAGTGTTACTTTGCGTCACCCGCGAGAAGCACATTCAACTGTGGCTGACATGCTGTTGAACACAGAATTCTGCGCCCGGTCACGGAAACGTTTTTGAACTATTTCTTAAAATGAAATGTAAAATACAAAGAATTGGTTTGCGACAAATGCAAATAAATACGTTCTTAGGTATAACATTTTATGCTGAATGAACTACGCGAAAGATTTTCCGGATTAGTCTTGGTGCGTCAAACATTAACAGCTGGAAATAACTTTTAATTTATATGTTCCTGCATACATGCAACAAATTGCCCCCCTATATGAATACATTCCTAGAGGATATACGTTTCATTATACCACTTGATAATTCAAAGTACATTTCAACTTTTGTCACTTTGTTTTACCACTTTGTAAATATTTCAGTGAAAAATTATTTAATTTCGATGTTGTTTATGGTTATTACGACCTAGTTCACGAAACAACTTGTTCCTTGTTCAACAAAACACGAAAGCGAAAGTATATGCCAGTTCAGTGGAGCATTGTACCACGTCTCCTTCAGCGTTACATGAATTAATGAAGGTGTTTATCAGAACATTTCTGAACGTTTCAAATGTTATGTTCGTTCTGATAAACCATCATGGAAGATTTGTTTATTTGAATGAACTTTCATCAGAAAAATCCACAGCAGAGAAAAATCCACAGCAGAGAAGGCGTGCTCATTTGAAAGAAAAAACTCTCCGTCTCAAAACAGCAAGCCTCTCGAGAGACAGCGTTCCATGCAAAATTATCTCCAAGAATTTGCTTACTTTTCAACAGGCATTCTGAAAAAGTTGCTTGTGTTATGAAGTCGGAATTTGCTCTTTCTTTGGAAGAAAGGCAACTGAGGACTTGCTAACAAAAAATTGCATCTGATGCTCGTCGTAGCACTAACAATGGCAAGCAATGTGCTTTATTTCCTTTAAGTAATGCTTTTGCTTTTCCTAGGTAACCTTTATACTTCATTTACACTCATTGTGCGCCTCTGTTCTTACTGTCGCCAGTTCGATGGAAGTTGATTGTCTCCAATGCGTTCACAAGCGTCGTAAACTATGGTACTACCTGATGTCACTTCTTCCGGTGCAACTCGTTCCGGTAAATTTGCACCAGATTTTCACCAGTTCTGGCACATCCAGAACAAAATTGAAAACGACAGAAGCACCGTGCAGGATGAAACACATACTGTTGTAGAAGTAGTTTCAGCTTCAGTTAGTTTGCCATTTTCAGTTTTTGTTGGCCATGTGTTTATAGTAGTCGGTGTCACTGGTTCACTGGATGCATTGACAAGGCCTGGCGTTGTAAATGAGGTGGTTAATTTCGTTGTTACGGGGGGAGTAGTTGAAATTGGGTTGCAGCTGGCTGTTGACGCGTTATTGCACCTGTCCAAGGAGCAACAATCAACCCCGATGCAAGTTCTGCAAAAAACGAAAATGGTTTTCTAAGAAGTTGTCTTACAAAGGAAAAAAATGAAAGTCACAAATATAATTTAAACATGATTGTAAAGAAACGTTTAACTTAGCATGTACGTGTAAAACGTGGTATCTATCAATGATTTCTCATATTTATATCCTTTACAGCGTTTGTGAACTCCCTATCTTGTTCCGAATCCCATACTGTTGTATGAAAATTTTTTATCATGAAAACAATAAAGAAAATGGTATTCACACAAACATTTGGCTAGTACAGATCTTCTCACCGTTAACGCGTAAATTTATTTTCAGGTATCTTGCATTCATTAATTCTGCACGAAACACACATCTGAAAGGCATTTCTCAAAGACAAAGGTGCTGCAATACATTCAATGTGATACGAAAGAGCCAACTAATACATTACAAAAATTGCAGCGTAAGAATAATTATACAGTATGAGCAAACCAAACAAATTGCTAAGGAAGTTTTCCTTCTACAAAAATGTTGTTTTTCATGGAAACAAACATATTTGAATTTAAAACTAAAACCTGCCACTTCTGAGGAATTCATTTTGGTCTTGATTGAAAAAGTTAGTCATTGCAGTAGTCAATTTGGATGATTCCGTAAATTTATCATTGGACGTTACCTATTGTGCTACACAATAAACGGACCAACAAATCAATTAAACTCTGCGAACTAAAATGTATGAGCAGGCTTCTCTTTTAATTTTGCCAACGTAACAATGACAAAACGATGCCTTCGCTACAATCAATCCCTTTACTGTAATTTTAATGCTAAATGGAAAGACATGTACATAAAAGTCGATTATAGTGAAAAGTCAGCTCTATCATTAATTGTGTTCGTATCCTCACAAGTTGCTGTTGTTTCCATCACACGTTTCATCTGGATTGATGCACTGAGCTCTAGAACTAGCGGCGTGAAGAAAAAAGGAAACACCTGAAAACAACAACCGAAAATTTACTCGCGCTTATAAACTCGAGTTCATTTAGTGAAAAGTTTAAACTTAATAAAATCATGATGCCATTCTAGTCTTTCCCACAGCACAATAACCTCCAATGCAAATTTGAACGACAGGGCGCCTGTACGGAAATAATGCTGAACAAAGTCGCTCTTCCTGTGTCTTGCTATCACGCAAGCCAAACTAAAAACCGGCTAAGTGGCCTATAGCTGAAAACAACTCGCGTTACGAGTTGTTCTTGCATTTAATTCAAGTTGCGTGTAGGAGCAATTCATCTCTCATCGCACCCAAAGCATAGAGTTTAACAACGAGCTCGTCAGTCTTTTCTAAATTTTTCAGGTGGTCTAAATGTGGCATTCATTCACAGGCAAATCCACCTTTGTTCCAGTATTTTAACAAGAAAGTTATATATTTGGAAGATCATGTCTGACACAAAACGAACGTCACACGCTTCATTTTTTTTACTGGGGTGTATGTGATTTCTAAGATACTTATCACGCAGCCCCACTTACAGGTACGCACAAAGGACTGTCTTAATGGTGCTTGGCAGTGGCGTAGCGAGGGTACGTGCAGCCCGGGGCCGACCTTAAAACGCTGCCCTTTCCACCCCTCAAATTTGCTTAAATTTAAAATGAAAGAAGATTATTTTTCGTGCATATTTAAAGACATAAGGATTAATAAAGAATCTTGAAAATCACAGTCAAACACCCACAAACTGAAATGGGTCTTGTTTTTTATTGTTGAATATGAGTCTTGCTTTTTCTGGTCATCAACATTTTGCGTATTATTAAATTTTCTATTTTTTGCTTCCTTTACATATGCATATACGAGTCCGACATGATTTGCCAACTTTTCTTCCCTGTTGGTTTTAAATCTGTGGTGAGCTCATCACATGACTCTTTAATTAGATTACTCATTCCAGGGGATCATACGAAAAAATTAAAGGATGTGATGGCGGCTAAGCTACTTTGCAGATGTAAACATCTATATATGTCAAAACTTCGTATATTATCACCATCTTTAACTAAAAAGTAGTATATATACTGCATATACCAGGGTCATCTGATAATATGATCTCAGTGATGTAAAGAATGTTTCATTATTCGCTTTACGTTTCAGTAGTGAGTTAATCCTTTTAGTATGTATGAAAGGCTTCTAACATCAACTCTGTCCGCACTTGTACGGAGCTCTCTATATGAGCGGGGACCCAAAAAATAGATATTTGAGAAATATCTTATACAGGTATCAATTAGCTGAGAAGACCTGGCTTGCAGTCTTCATCGTGACCTGCGCACTTATCCTAGCTGCTGTTTTGGAGCTCTTCCAATTAAAAGTGCATAGTGCTATTTCTTGCGTTTGTACGTTACCATCAGAGCCATCGCCAGAAGGTCTTCAGTTGGGGGGATTCACGTTTGCACGGAAGGGTTGACATTTTAACACAATTTGAAAAAAATCCACCGAATTATAATGCTTTATATTTCTGATTTATAGTGCTTCGTATTTTAAGAATGAGGTTTGTTTTGGGGGGGCT
>JGI24021J15306_10007469_pt1 | contig 13312 bp, 10 predicted proteins | sample Ectturendosymbi1_FD_15306 | JGI IMG/M metagenome (IMG submission 15306) | reverse complement strand
GAAGATATGGGTAGACAAGAATCGCCGCAGTTAATAGAAAGGAAGACACAGGTTGATACTGATGCTCAAGAAACAAGTAGAGCTTCCAAGTATTGAATACAGATATGTGCAAGTTTGATTCATACCAAACCGTAGAAAGCTGAACCCAGTCGAAAATACTCAAAAGCTTACAGCAAAGCTAGAGCTTTTAATATTTGTTAAACTTTGGGAAATATTGAATGAACCCTGCTCAGGTCTATTTTGCCCGTGTGTGGCAACTGTACTTGAGGCATGATGCAATCATACGAAAAATGACCATTTCAAGGTGACCCTTCGAGTAGCTGGTTTTTGTTAAAAGGCCAGCCGAGCAGCATTCTCAAAATCTGCATAAGCATTGTATATATCACGTTAGGGAGTTTTTGCCAGGAGCGGACAAAGTACACCTGAAGTGTTCCAACAAGAATTTAGCGAAAGTCAATTTTGCCAGTCGGCGAAAAGAACGTTTTGACATTTTCCAGTGGAACCATGCGCGTTGGTTTCTTAGATCAATCAAATATCATTGACGAGAAGCAGATTTAAACCGCGAACGTTCGGTAATTGCTTGCCAAGCGCCAGAAACCCTGCTGTACAGTAATTTCCATTGGGATGGAGTTAGCTGAGTTTTCACTGCAAAGCTTGTTATGTTCTGTTTGTAGGCAAAATGTTTTCTAGTTGTTGTCATTCAGCACTGCGGAATTTTGAAAAACGCAAGAGCCTCTGCCTTTTCAAAGGTTTCAATCGCACAGGTCTTTGCTAGAGCTTTTATTCTTGAAAATTCGCGAGTGTCGGTCATTAAGCGAAATGTCGAGCTATGACCAAAACAGCATGTTTGATGCTGATGACCTGCCTCTGGATTTGATGTTTGAAGAAGACGTACCACTTGCAAGGCTAATGCACAGTGATGGCACGTAAGTCGGCGATGAATGTGAGCCCGTGGTTGCTGAAGCTGTCGAAAACCTTGTCGCCGATGCCGAGTTGAGTAAAGTATCAACGGATGAGGTGGGAGTCTCTGACAGTGAGGATGAACTTCTACCATCGCCTTGCGATGCTTTTTCTTCAGACAAGGACTTTGAAGCTCTGAGGCTTAAAAAGTGTAGACACGCTTTGCAAGCACTGCGCAATTATGTCCACAGCAGTAGTCCAACAGCACATCAAAGCACGTCTGAAGCTGAAATTGCAATAACGGCTTCATTGAAAACTGTGATAGCAATATCTTGCGCTGTGGATGAAGCTATTGCAAATTCGGAGGCAAGTGGAGGTATTTCTGCAATTGGAAGTACAACGGATCAAGGATAATCAGGTTCGAGTACCACTATCACCGGAAAATCTGTTCGACTTGCTCATGGAAGCATTAAAGGCAGGAATGGATGATTATGGTCTTTCAACCAATTGGCGGCCAATCTGTGCGAAGGTCAGTACGAATTTTGGTTACAGCTAAGCCTGGTCCGATTGTTCCAGTGAACTTCAGCGCGTCACTGGAAGATTATTTCAAACTTTTGGTGGGTGAAGAAATTCTTGAGATAATTGTGCACCACACTAACGATATGCTGTCTATCCAGTTACGCTTGTGGGAGTCTGTTAGTCTGTCAATAGAAACCCTGATATGCCTTTGTAAAAGGTGTGTTAACTTCCAACAAGCTTTGCCGCCACTACATCTTTGAAATCACTTTCTAGTTTCTTTTTATGATCGATTCTGTACAACAGATTGGCAGATATTTTCAAACTAAATTTGCCCAGTTTGGGTAAAATGCACCTTATGTGCAAGAATTCACAAAAATATCACAAAATAGCAAATTTTCATGTCTCAACCTAATTTACTTTTTTGCATGCACTTCCGCCAGCTTCGAAAACATCAAGCTATGGGTCTTGTACAGACCGTCGATGAAGGCAACTGGCGGAATTTCGGACGTTTTCTTGTATTTTTCGTGTCGTTTGCAACCGTGCTACCCGCGTTTTTTCGGGAGGGACATGTTTTTAGTTTTGAAGTAACAAAATTTTTCGACATGCAATAACTTTCTTTTTTAGGATCAGTTGAGCATGGGAATAGCTTCTGAGTTCTTTAAACACGTGCCTGTGAACCTAAAATGTTTCCGTAAGCTTTGGTTAAGATTGGAACAAATTGCCAGAGTGGAGCAATTTATACCATACTGTTTTTTTAAATACACCTGAGCGAGGTTAAAGCGATCGGTGCGGAAATTTGAATTAGAGATCCTGTGCGTGCTGTGATTCGACCAACCGATTGCCCATGTTTACAGTGCATGATGGATGTTGCTGCAATGGCCGAAAAAATTAAGAAAAGTGGAATAGCAAGGGTGCACCAGCTAAAATTGACACGTCATGTTTTATATCACGCACTTGCAACATGCGTTTGTTGACTTGGCTAAGTATTTGCTTAACTTAAATGCGGTCATGATTCCGTGATTTTGGATGGTTTATCACTCATCCCTTGGAGAAGAGCTTCAGTAAACTCTGCTCAGGTTCTGGAGGGACATGTTCATAACTGCACAATCAATCAGAGAGAAAGTGCACATTCAATACGCAAAGCTGTCTTTACAACTGGCCCAGCACTTTGAAGGTAACAATGGTCACCTTTGTGAATTGTGCCTACGCAAATGTAAAATTAAGTATTGACTAATTTGAACGCTTTAGAATAAATGATTGTGAAGGCACTTTACTCGCTATTTCTTTCGCAGCGAGGCATGTTCAGAGAAAAAATGTTTTTTAGTGGTGCAGATACATATTTTTATTATGAAAACTTCGGCTCTTACGACAACTTGAATATCATAGTTGAACGCATAGATGGAAATTTTGATATTTGAAAGTTATTCAAAGTGAGACTGTTGGCTATTTCAACAAGTTTTTTGAGGAGTTTCAAAGTTATTTTCGCGATTTTAAAAACGACACTCCTGTGATGGGATTTACAGGAAATCCATTCAGATTACTTGTTGAAGATTTGCTGGAAGATGAAGATATTAAAAACAGTTTTTGGAGCTGATGCACAAGTTATTAGCCAAGGGTTCTTTTATTGCTGAAACCCTGGATAAATTTTCGGCATATCCTAAAGTTGCTGCAACACAATTGGCATTGCTAGCTACACTCCTCTCCACTTAGTTCCATGAGTCAGATTTTTCAAGCCTCCTTGCTGTAAAAACAAAGCTCGTAACAAGTTGTTTGATCCAGAGTCATATTTGCGATGTACAATCTCAAACATCGAAACCTGGCAATCCATCGATCATTACCAAAATAGTGCAAAAACCGAATTGACAGTGTTGTACAAATATTTTGTTTTTTCACGTTTTATTTAGAGTGCATCTGAGTTGGTGCAAATAGTTCAATTCGATTTGGGTTGTGGTAAATGGAAATTCAGTCTAAGCCGGTTGTGGCTAATGAACCACTAGCGCAGATGATGTGCCAACTAACCTTTGAATGACATATGCACTTTGGTAGAACTCTTAGTCTTCCAAAATTGTCGTAGTTCTGTGGTGCTTTGTTAACTTGTTTTCACCTTAGGCCTGAGATAAAAACTTAGGTTTCTCTGGTAATAGTGTACAAATAATACATTTCTTACAAAAAAGGTATTAAAAACTTTTCACAAATCTTGGAAAATTGAAGTAACTTACGAATACACAACTTCCGTTGTGAGATCGTGAATGCACGAACTATTCCTAGTGCAACCGCCATCCAATGACCAGTCTTTGAAAGTGCTGTGGGGGGCGAAAGGATTGATAACAGCTGATAAAACTTCTTTTTGCTTCGAGCTTGAAATTTCGAACGCGAATTTCACTCGCGGTGGACTTGAAGACAAACCAGGAGCTTCGAAGCCCGATAACTTAAAAAAGATATCAAAGTTTGTTATGCACGTGATTGGTCTGGCATTCTTTGGTTCATGTGTAATCTCACCTGGAGGCTAATGATATGATTTTCGCAAAAATTTGTGTAAGGTCGGGGTGGTTTGACAACTTTGACAGTGCTGTTTGTGCTGTTGTAGAAAACAAGGAGTTTTTGAACAAGAATTTGCCTTACGTCATCCAATGACAGCGTAGTAGTCAGTTCTGAAAAATCATTTTTTAATGAAAAGCAGACAAAGTAAACGCAGCAGTAAATCACAAACAATTAAACAAATTGCAAACTTAAAAATTTGCTTGATTTCCGTTAACACCAGTATAACAGATCTTACTTACCAACAGGCTGGTTGATGTCACCAGCTCTGTGTCGAGCAGTAAGGCAAATTTCCAATGACGCGCAGGGTTCAGAAACGTTCTTCATGCACTTTATAACGTCTATTACTACTGGGTTGAACGTGATACTGGCTGTGACGTCAATAACAGGTCGAGAGAAAAGAATGATGACAGAATCACTTGATGGGGCAGCCATGATCACATCAGGATATTGATTTTTATCAATGTCGACTCCTCTTGTGCCCGATTTTACTCCAGATTTCCCTAGTCCCCAGAGATTGGGTTTTATTGAAGAACCCAGAATCACCTGAAAACCGCAGCAGTATGTAAATGTCCAAAATTAAGAAAATCCAATCAGTTACCAGTAACGCAAATCTAGAAATTTTGAAATTCGTTTGAAAAGGCCAAATAAATTACGGGTCTATCACCAAACCACACAAAACGATTTATGCGTCGACTGCAAAAATGTATCAGCAAGGTGCTAAGATATTTTATGGTCAACATGTAGCCCGAGCTCATTTTTGTTTGCAAGTACATAGCAAGATAAACTTATCAACTAAGTCCTATCGAAAACCCAGTCTGGTTTGCATTGTATTGTTAATCTGCTGCTTGTAGAGCTGCTCTACGAGTTGAAGTGAGCGCTTCTTTTTGCTATGGTGTGATAACAAAATGTGCACATCGATAACTTTGATTCATGTAGACAGGGGGATCAAAGGGGGGCGATTGGGGCGATCGACCCGCTAAAACCTACGAAATTAACTTTATTCACCATAATTTTGTACAATTCGGAAAAAAACATTCGCTGCATATGGCCATTTTTTCGCAGCAGTGTTGTGAAGTATACTTCATCTCTCTTACAGTAGCCAAGCTATTAGGAGCTTGACTACCAAATATTACTGAAATCGCCGCCCCTGCATGCAGAGAGTTTTCATCAAACTGGAGCGCTTTCTTGACGTTGTAACAATTATGCACGATATCAAATAGTTCATGCATTTGCGTCACTCCTATTACGCCTTCAATGCAAAAAATATAAAATGTAGCACATTGACGTAACTGTCTTACAGCATCCATACACAAAATGAAAGATTGATCATAGTGACACAGGGTACTGTTAATGATCAAACTAATTGGAAAGAGTTAAAATTTGTATAATTGACAAAGAAGATGGTGCAAAATGTTAACAAAAATCAATCGGTGGGTACTCTTGCCAGCTCTGTTATTTGAAAGAAACAGAAAGAACACACTGGTGCAATTTACTCATGAATATAAATATTATTACAATGATACTTACTTGAGATGCTGACAGAATGAATAAAAGTGTGAGCAAAAATACTAGAAAAAAACTTTGGTAAAAATTAATACATTGTGTTTGGGCAACAAAGAAGTCACGATTTTATACGTGCGTAGACTTTGCAAGGAAGAAGCTTTTGCATCAATAAATCAAAGGGTAAGACAACAACGCATGCTGAAAATAGAACTTATGAGCGCGAACAACATTCCAAGCACGTTAAGAATAATTGATAACATCGATAGAAAGTAGTTTTTTTAATGTCTAATAGTAGTTTGCAAACTGGATGTTGTGGCAGAGTTCAGAAACTGTTGCATTCCACAAAGAATTGTTTCATGTGATGTGTTGTGCTTTTCAATTGATGAGCTACTAAATGTTGGTCAAAAATAGTGCAATTGAAATTTTGGTTTTCACAATCATTTCACAACTTTAATATCTGTGTTTAACCAGATGAATATTTACTCGTTTTCATATATTTCCCATTGTTTTGCGAAGTACGAAATTATTCATAAGTTTGAAAATTTTTTTAGATGTGTTTTTTTGGATAACCGTCGTTGTTTGTTATTGAACTCAAGGTAAAACTTTAACAAAAGGGACTGCCCAAACGTTACCCTCTGCGAACCTTTGTTAATTTCAAACCATACTTAAGGCATTTTAATTTTTAAAGGACAAAATGTATTTATTTCACACGCGTAAACCCGGAATCATTTTTTGATTGCACTTCAAGAGTTCTTAAATACTCATTCCTTTTTAAGCACCTCATGGTAATTTGTATGTCATAGCCCATCTGTATGTATGATTTGCGTCTAGGTATTGCATGTTTTTGATGATTTACTCGTGTGGTAACTTCTTGTGTATCTATTTTTTGTTTAAGCATGCTTATGTGGAATCACTTGAAATACTGCTACTGGTTCGATTTTCTGTCATAGCATATCTGAGCTTCTGAATAATTCAACTTCTGCTTCAGTTTTACGCAAGACTTCAGGACAAATCTTTAGAAAATTTTTTGTTGGAAACATATTTGCATTTCAAAAAAACAATCAAAAGAAAAACGTCAAAGCTTTAAGATAAAAGTCACGGTAGTCTTTCGTTTATGCATTCGGAACGCATGCCACATTTTGTGTTCGTGTTTGTAATCCGAGTCTGAAATTTCGGTGTCGAGTAAAATCGAAAAATAACGTGTTTTTCGTGATAATTGTTATTCATTTTTTATGGGCATACATGTGTTCATACAAGTAACACCTTAACAAGAACAATGTGGTATTACCCTGGCTGCTTCCGATAAAACACGTTTCAACATTAGATATATTATGGCTGCTACTTTAAATTCTCCATCATTTTATCGAATGCTGTAATCTATGACAATATAAACTACCGGTTACACGATTGGCGATTCAAATTTTTAAGCACCTTGTTTGATCGTTCAATCCTTTGCCATTTGTTTAAAGAACATAGTTCAAATGAGTTTTGATTGCATGTATACCTAGGGGCGTAACGAGGTTAGATTGGCGTCCCCATATTCGAGACTGAGGTCTTTCGGTAGCAAAATGTACTGTATTGAAAACAGTACTTGCGGCATTGTTGGGAATTTTCGGCGCCGCCCGCAGTGGTTCGGCACCCCAGTGTGCCCCCTTGCCCCCTCTCGTTACGCCGCTGTTTATACCGTCAGGCACGTAAACCAGGTATGTGTAAAATTGATTACGATATTGATATAATCTCTCAATGTTGTGCTTATTCATTCTATCAGGTGCGTTTTGTATGCAATAGTGCTTTACTCTTTGCTGTGTGTTTGTGCATGTATATTAATATTTTTGATGTTGGCTAACCAGGGTATCAGTCGGCAGTCGTACGGTTATTTGTTTGCCTCCCTACTAGAACACCTGTTGGCAATATTTTGTTGTTCATGGAATATCAACAAGTTCCACTGTGGCAAATTAAACCATACATTGTATTTTGCTGCTTGAACATATGAAAATCCTAAAGCTAACTTTGTACACACTTGGAAAATGGCAAGAGAGGTGTTGAACATTAAACCTTCTGCCGAGATCTATAAATCTAAGCGTATCAAGGACATTGTTTAAGTTAGGTTGAGAACGTTTCAAATAATTATCAATCTAAACGTATTTTGAAACCGAGCAAGATCTCTAAATTCGTTTGATACCAACAAAGTTTGCAAATTATTTTATCAAAATAAATTAGAGCAAAGAAGCTCATGTTTTCATTCCTTAAATTTATCTCTGTCGTTTCCTACAAGGCTTTGCACGTTTATTCCATACAACACAAACTATCCAATAATCCCAATATTCTTTTCACTAGCTTGTACAGTTTTCTGTTACACGCAAGTAACCAAACGAATCACTTGGGAAACCATCCGGAAAATGAGACAGTTCCTGAGATAACGCAGTACGTTTGTCACAAAAACTTTCTTGTCAGATGATTTCCATTTTCGAAGAGAATGCGAAAACTCCTTATTTTCATACATGCCCTTTGTCTATTAACTGTTAATTTAAATGCCATTTCTTAGACTAATTTTGTAACGCATATAACACGCAGTATGTTGAACAATTTCACCTGTTTCCTTGAATCACTAAGTCCCTTTGAACTGCCGTAATAAATGTATACAGCTCCCCTATTTGTTGCTGTTCGATATTCCATTGAAGCTCCAATTGCAACATCTTTGTAGCCGTCTCTGTCAATGTCCCCTAGGGCAGTTATGGAAATTCCAAATCGAACGTTGTTGGAAGTCGCGCTGGTTAAAACCAGTGGAATGTAGTTGTTTTTTGTCTGAAAAACAGCTCCATTAAATCTTTGTCTCTTTTATTCGCAGTTGCTCTTTGAATGCTGCTGAACGCACTCGTACATCTGTTTTGATGTGTGATCCAGTTGCGCACAGCTTTCATTTGCTCACTACTAAATTTCAATGCATTTACATAGAAAAGCAGTGACACTTTGGTTTTCTTGCACTTAAAAAATGGCAAAACATTTTCTACTAAGAAAGGGTAATCTTCAAGATCACATAGACGAATTCTCTCCAGCAGAAGTCAGTGGTCCATGGTGACATTTAAAACTAACAGTGTAGTGGATATCTGATGTCAGGTTTAGTAACTGCCACAGAGTTGAATTAAATTATTTCAGAAATATAAAGGTTGTCATCTGAAACGCATTTGCTGTTTAAAATTTATCACCAATGAATCCAAATCGACTGCCGGTGCGCAACAGAACCTGACACAATCAAACCTTTCACAACCAGGGGCAATTGGATATTTTGCCTGGGTAAGCCACCACAGAGTTGTAAACGGGCCTTATTGTGAAATCCGAACCTGGCCCGAACACGAAATCACAAGTCCGAACCCGATCCGAGCCCGACATTTTCTGTTTAAGCCCGATTTGGGCCCGAAAGACAGATTTACCGAGTGAGTCAAGACATGCGTATCTGCGGTTTATCAAAAATCATAATGTATACTTTACACGTATAGCTGCAGATACATGGTTTTGTTACACCCAAAATAGCAACCACCTTAACCAAAAAATTGACTTAAACGGGCACAAACTTAGCTTGTTAGTCAACCATAATACTGCGGAATGTAAAGTTTCTCAACAAAAGAGAAACTATCATGAAGCTATTCACAATGGCGCTATAGGCATAAAACAAATTATCTAGGGTAGCACTACAGGCACGAAAAGCCGGTTTGTAAGCCATCGTTTCTTAAAACCATGCCAACAATCGCTTAAACGATTGATCTTTTCGATGCAATGCCATCGCGTGCTAATTTCCTCACCGCTGTCGCTTTCTTAAAAGGAATATGAGACTAATTCCAGCAGAGAACAAAAGAAAGCAGCTGCGTTTGCAAACAGAATTAACTGAAGAAAAATCCTAATCACTTCACTCACAGAAGTCACCTTGATGAGCACAAGTGTATGTCACGAAGGAAAAAATTCGTTATTCTGAATGTTATAAAAAAGTTTTGCATGTAAGCCCGAAATATTTTGACAAACTTAAGCTGAAACCCGGCCCGACCCAACTTGCAACTCTTGAGCCACCAGGAAGGAATTTAGTTTTAAAGAGGGACGCCTGGTCTTGTCGCCACGGGGAGAGCGTAGGTGGGCTTATCCAACCCAAACAAAGCTCCAAGCCCCCCGATTTGAAATATGAAACACTATATGTTAGTGGAACGTTTGTCAAATTTGAATGTCAAGCCCCCCCTGCACGAATGTAAAGTCCCCTCGCACAAACGCAAAGCCCCCTGGGAACGGCTTTCTGGCGACGGTTTTGGGGACGCCTACACTTACCCGTTTTGAAGTTACGCAATAATTTTTATTTGAAATTAATAATTCTTCCTTACATGCAAATTAAATCATGGTTATGAATGACCCACGTACTAAAATCTGACTTCACTGATCTGAGTCATACCGTTTAGACTCAACGTGAAGACTATTCTGTTCAATATACGTACATTTAAAATAAGAGCATAAATTGAAATCTCTTTGCTTCTACGTATGTTAATGGAAAATTAGGTGTGAAAATTTTAAAAAGAATAGTGATAGTTCCACAGCTTCCACCTTGTGCAACAGAAAGCTGAGTGGTAAAAAATGTTGGCAAAACTATTCTAAAACTATTTTCATACTTCATCTTAAGCTTTTCTGTGGAAATAAAGGACATCAAATATGTACATTTTAAAAAGATATTCCTATTTTTTTGAAAACTGACACAGCTGCTTCGTTCAATTTCACATTGGATATTATCAGAGAAACGACTTGTAGAAATACTTGCCCTCCGTCAAGAATAAGAAAAGAAACACGCGGTCAAACGGGACGAATTGTGGTTGTCAGTGTCAAAGTACTTGTGCAAAGCCAGTCATAGTTTGTGGGTAACGTGTGCATAACAAATTTGATATCAAAGGTGATCAGAAAATATAAAACCATCTTAAAAGCCAGTCAATGGAAGGGATACTTCAGACGATACTGTTTACCTTGATGCTGTAGTATTCTATTTAAACCAACTAAAATGAATCCGTAAATAAACAATCGCACATGCAAAAGTACCATCCACAGCTAAGTTTTTACTAACTGAAAGCTACCGTTACAGTATAACAGCCTTACTGAATCTGCCTCAATCCAACTGCCATCACTGAAATGCAGACGGTGCAAAATCACAAACGTCAAATTGCATACTGCATGCCACGATCTTAGAACATCAGACGTAGAACATCCACACCTCGGACTCGGTGGCAGGTTGTTGAAGTGTCTTTCTTGAACAATTGGAAAATGCCACTTTTTGTGAAAGGGAAAGAAGTTTCAAAAAGTATTTGTTGAAATGATTGCAATCATTCAAAAATGTCAGTAAGGTTGTCTAAATATTTTGTTGACCAATTATATACACAAGAATTCGGGCACATCCCCTTTAACTAAAACGTATTAGGTGAAAGTGACCAGGTGTTCGCCAAATAATCTAGTAAAGAATACAAGTTATTTTCACATGTAGGAATTGTATCTCTAAGTAGAACTGGTAATTATGTGCGGTTTGTGAGTTCAGTGACGCACGTTATGCTCAGTTTTTTTTAAGGTTTGACGTTGGTGATCTTTAATAAATTTTGAGACTGCAGCTATTTCATCTGAATGCCGACATGATCATGAAGCTAAGTTTCAGAGTATTTTAGTGGTGGTTATACAGCGAGCTTCTACTGCATTTTGAAAGGCCGTTGGAAAATTTTGAGAGACCGTTTCGGCCCCACAAAACGCCTTAAAAACACTGGTTATGCTCATGAACAAAGTGTTCCTTGCGCAGATCTTAGTTAGCGACTGTCGTAGCACATTTGATATCCATTACTTCGAGTGGGTAAATGACTGTGAGCTGTTGTTATTATTCTATGTTTGATTTCACTCTTAAATTTACGTTTCGCAAGTGTTCACTGTTTGACCGATAACGTTAATCCTATAAAGTAATTTAGCAACGTCATTTAAAAAGACACTGACAATTACTCACAGGTTAGTTATTTGTACATAATTTTCATGAGATTAAGTTTAGAGTGTTAAAAACCTCCAATCTAGAATTTTGGTCTCCTTCGTGAAATCCTAGCTTATGATTTGAGGGACCAAACTATCAGAGTACATCTTTATTACCTTGAGGGCCTAGTGTGCAGGCTAAAATAATCCTCAAAACACTACTTATTTCTCTAATTCTCACGAATAATTCTCAAAACACTACTTACAGTGAATAAACCTAATGGAAAAGAGTTTCCATGAAGTACCAATTCCACTCTAAAGCATTTCCTACTCTAAATCAGTGGCAACCAAGAGAAGAACCTATGATTTTTGCCACTGCACTCGGCCATGTTGGCAAGAAATAGTTGTAGGAGTAACAAAATAAACATCCAAAAACGTATTGAAGATCGTATGAGGGCACTCCAAGTATACTCCGATTGTTTGATTAAAGTGCCAAAGATGAAAAAAGTTGCAAATGCATGCGTGTTGGTGTCTTTCGGGACAACCTTTAAATTGCCTAAAGTGGTGTCAATCTTAAGTCGGGAGATAGCGAAAATCCCACCAACTACAGACCGATATCAGTGAGTGCTAAGATACCTGCCAAAAATATTTAAAAAAGTGTTGTATATAATACTGAAAGATTGTTTTACCAAAAACAATTAGCTGAGTCAGCAACAATACGGTTATAGCAATAACCATTCCACATCCCTGGCCACTACAGACCTGGACGAAAACAATAAGAAACATACGTGTTTACATAAATCAAATGAAAGCCTTCAATTCAATGAATCACTCCACATTGCTGACAAATGCTCTCTGCTAAGCTCTGATAAAAAAATCAGGTTTCAGAGATCAAAACTTGACGGAAATGTGTTATAGAAAATCAGTAATCTATTTGCTACGAAAACAACTCTTCTGCCATGTTGTTAGGTGGATGTGTTCTATCCCATGGCATTATTAAGCACAACCCTGGTGCTTGGGGGCAAGATGAAAAATAGTTACCACATCTTGGATTCTTAATCTGGGAACCATGGACTCCCATGTGGTGTATTGACAGGTTATAAACTGTTAGTGAAATAGTTAAAAACGGGATTGAAACCAAGTATTGAAATCGAAAGACAACCTTTCAGTGACGAATTTCTTTCTGAAAAATATAAACGTGAAACCCTATGTTGATATGTTCTCAATACCGTGGTCATGCGTGATTGGCACGTTCGTTCGTAAGCGTACATAACTGATGTAATGAATGCAAAAATTTGCAAAAACCATTGCCACCATGCAGAATCAAAATTTGATTTTAATAAGAGTGTTCACTGTTGTGTAATTAGTTTGTAGGATTTGACATTGTGGAGTCATTGGGCACAACGAGAAAAGATTAGACTGGTTTTGTAGAATCAATCATTCAATTTGTATTTTTTCGCGGTGTTAATATATGACGACGTTCAACAAAAAGATTACGAGGATTGACGAACTGACCGTAAGGTCTACAAGTCATCCAGTTCTAAAAAGGAACAAACAGAAAGGCAAAACAAGCATTAGGATTTTTATAAAGAAAAGCATAAGGAAAAAACACACACACACATAAATAGAACACACGATGCGCGACAGAACGAGTTCAAAAGTGGCAAAAACATACGAACTGCAACGAACAGTGCCACAGCATACAGGGTGTTTCACAATTGTTGAAACAAAACGGCAGCTTCTAAAACCTTTATCGATGACCTTATTCATTTTTTTCTTTCCAGATTATCATAGGGAAATAGTTAACCTTTCTATATATTAAACAAAAAATAGTCTAATGATGCCTTGGTCGATGGAGCAGAAGATATTTTGTGTAAAGACATAT
>JGI24021J15306_10007468_pt1 | contig 13313 bp, 5 predicted proteins | sample Ectturendosymbi1_FD_15306 | JGI IMG/M metagenome (IMG submission 15306) | reverse complement strand
ATCATCAACCATTCCTCGACGGTAGAAAGCTTGTTTGAACGTTATCTTTCTTTTGTGACATTCCTGTAACTTCCATATGTCTTCCATGTTACCAAGTCTCTTACTTGTCTCGCGCACAGTACATTGACTTTCCCTTTGTTCAGCTCTTTCGCTGTCAGCTTGAATCGCTTCCGATTTTGCGTCGCGACAAACCCTTCACTAAGTTTCCTGCTTTGGTTCATTTTTGCCTTGTCAGCTTTTTGTTCTTGCCGTGCTTTTGCTCAGGTGTTCGTTGGTTTGCCTGCGTCGCTAGCATGACGCTTGACCATGTTGGATATACTTATTGTCGTCCGTTTTTACAAATGTACATGATGTCGTATGCATTCTTTTCTGTCCGCTTTCAGTCCAAACTGTTTCCATTTTCTATTGACACGTTTTGTCCTTCATCGGAGTCTGGGTTAATCCATTGTGGAAGAAATATTACAGAGCTTCCTTCAGTTTCTAGTGATGGGCTTCGTTGGAACATGTTGTGGTCAAAATTGACTACAACAGTGCCCTCAGCACTTACAAAATATAAGGCATCTTCCCACTTACGTTACATTTTGCTGCTGACCCTTCCCGTTGCAGCCGAACGATTTCAAATTTATTGTAGGATAGGGTGCCAATAACATCAGATGAAAGTTGAAACACATTCGGCCTATGTACAGGTCGGACTCTGATTGGGCCTGCTTGAAAAAAGTGTTTTCTACTGTCCAGCATGATATGTGAAATCATTGATGAAAACGTTAAGGCTCCACATAATTGTGATTGAACCGTCACAGACACAGTGCATGCTTAATCATCACCAGTAAATATCAGAATGAATGCTATTGTTGCTAAACAGTGTCCATCGCCTCATTCATTTTGCTTCCATTACTGATAAAGGCGATTACGTCACGAAGAATCGCCCCATTCTACCTACTACCCGAGCTATCGCCACCAGTCGATGCCGTACGAAGAGATCGTGTTAGTCAAGTGATCCAGCGTTTTGAAGATAGCAAAAAACAAATTCTGTTACAACAGAAAGGTTTGTCTCAAGGAGGGAGGAATGTTACGACGGACTTATCGTCAGAAACCCGCGATTATCGCCTCCACAAGCATGAATACACGGCAAAAGAAAAATGTGCACACATCGGTCATTGACTTGAACCATTAGAGGTGATCACGGTGCCGGAGAGGACTACGGCAGTAGTCTACGTTTTCTTGCCGGAGCAGGATCCGGAGTCGGAATTATGAACAAACAAGGGACCTGGAGATGGAGCAGGAGTTAAAATATCAGTTTTTCCAGGAGCTGAATAATAGCTTTCATATATTTAAAATGTGTTGTGACATGCTAAGTGTTAGATTGATGTCATGGCTTTTTTCTCTTGGTTGAATTGGATAGCGAATGATTCAGTACAGGCTGCTGACGATGAGGGGGGCAGACTGGCGGGCTCTGTTATGGCTGTCACAATGCCAACGCTAAAGTGCTGTATCACAGAAAAATTTGTAGTTACGTCAGTTGCTGAAAGTTTTGCTTCTGCGCTGTATCTTGTTTTGCAAGCAGTATTCACAATTTTTTATTTTTAGTGAAATGGACAAGACAACAGTGCATGTACCTCAATAATGCAACAACTGCAGTGGGGTTTAGGTCAAGCCAGCAGAAATGCAGTTTACTTCAGGGTATTCAAAAACACGCCATTATTATCTTGCAAATTTACAATACAATAGAGATAAATTAATTGTGTGAATACGGTGGCATCAAGTGTGTTCAATGTAGCCTGTGGCGGTTTATTAGTGCAGGTCAATAAATGAAATGATAGTTGTATTGAGTAGCTGTTTGATTGTGTTGTGCCTAATGTACGAGAAGACTCATTACTCTTTTGTTGCAAAGTCGACAATTTGATGTAGTAGGAAACTTTTTCAAGCTGTAAATCAGATTAAGAGGAGAATTTATTTCAAGCCAAAAACATACAGCACATGTACCTGTACAGAATTGGTTAAAAATTGAGCAAAAATAACTTTAATCTCTGCAAAAAAGCGTTAAATTAAATTGGGACCCCGAAGCAGCGGTAGGGCAAGGGAGCCAGTGGAAGAGTTGAGGGTAATCGAAGCTTATAAAAAACAAAAAATTGTTACCAAATCTGCTTCGTTTTGTTAAGCAACGATGTTGACCTAAAAAATAATACCAGAAATTATAGAAAACCATTTCTGAATCTTCTGGGTGCACGAATAGCTGCAATAAATTTGTTTCAAATCGATCTTGATAAACCATGAAATAACCTATGATATTGTTATGAAAAGCCTCCTCCGCCCCGTTCTCCCTTTCAAAAATGCAGGGGGACAATGCCTCGTCATGCCCCCCTCTCCGGCGTCGCTGAAACCAGAGTGAAGATAATCTGCTGTTCACAAGGCTATGGAACAAATCTATTGTTGTCTGAATTCGATTCATTTGAAAACATCAGTTACGGAAGCGGTGGTGAAAGAATTAGGTCTGCAATGGAAATAATTTCATGAAATTATTAAAGATAACTTCAGAATTTTTTAGTATGGTTTTAAAAACAAAAGATGAATATTTCGACAAAACATTGCGTAAACTACACGATGTAGATCCACATATCACACAAATTATTTTGTCGTAAAAGTATGTGCAGAAATAAATGATTAGCAACCCGTTTTACAAGAATTTTTGTAAGAACTTATCTTCCCTCAGAACTTCACGTTTGGTGTGTCAGCCTTGAGAGCAATCAGTTTTGTGGACACCAAATGTGATTGCCTTCATAATTTATTTTTATTTCAATCATGTGCAGTACAAGGACAACTAACGTGATCTCGTTCGCAGATATCTCGTTCTATAAACCGTTGTGACCACAACATGTAGATTTTTCACTTCTAGTAAAGCAAAATTTTGTAAATCTTAAGATAATAAGGCGTTGATCTCACCAACGCACAGCGTACAGGAGGGTTTAAGAAAAAATAAATTCCGCAACTATACCTAGCAAACTGATTAACATTTATTAACATTTAGACAAATTGAAAGCTGTTGTTAAATGAGACCGGTTTGTTACAGGTTACAGTGCACCTTCGCTTACGAAATTCGCGTAACTGCTCTCTCAGATATGCTACTTCCACTGCTTGCAACTGCACTTGCGAATAAAACGAAGTTGAATGAAATAGCTATTTTTGTGCAGTCAAAAGTCTGGTGGTAATTTTTATCGGTACCTTACCAGTGTTGTAAACGCTTAGTAGATTTTATAATAAAGTGGCTGTTTTAAGTAATGCACCTTACTGACATTCTGCACTTTTTTAAATTGTTAAGATTTTACATCAGTTTTGGTTCTAAGTTCGTGGTTATGAAATGTCACTCAATACCCCTTAATTAAGCAGTGAAATAAACTTTTAACTCTTAAACCAAGCTATTTAATATTTAATCCTCGGTTGTCAACTGGATATGCTGCAATCATGTTGACTTTCTTCATAGCATAGTTTTATTCCTCTTTGTCACAAGCTGTTTTAATACGTTGCAGAGAAACCGTTAGAACCTTATACAAATTTTCTGCTTTATCGCAGTAACGACGAAAATCGAAAAAGTGCCTTATATCGTTTATTCCGTTACATCATTTACCAAAAGGAAACACCGTTAATAGGCTAGGAATCAGTGTATACTGTAATTAACAAATTGACAATCTGATCTCCCTTCGTGATTTTGTGGGGGTTCTAACATAACTCAAATTGAGGCTTGCATTGCATAACTTTTCATAAGTTGCACACTAAAATTGCGTTGGATACCTACCAAGTAACGTTTGTGCTTGATGGTGCATGTATTAATTATTTTTCTTGTACAAGCTTTCTGTTTAAGCTCAAACGACGATTACCCTGGTTGCATTTTAAGTAAAAACAAACTTAATTGTTTTCCATAGTTGTAACTGCTATTTTTGTTCATTTATGAAAGAAAATAGTGTGGATATTTAGGAAAAGATTTCAGCACATGATGGCAAGATTATTTTGTTTGTTTCTTATTGGAATGCTGGTTGTATCAGGTAAACATCAAGCTTGTAAACTTTATTATTCTGAAGAAAAAAAGGATGTAGAACGCAATTGTTATTTTTCTTGACGCTTTTCTTCCTTCCATAAAATCAACTTTCAAAACTTTGTTTCTTAACTTATTTTTCCTCACATGCATGCCTGCAGGTTCAAGAGCAAAGATGGCATGCTGATTGCGGACGGATTTACGTCATTTCTTGATGAACATATGCTGTGACTGTTCTACTAATTTAACTTATTTTGATAAATAACAATTTTATTTTCAACCTAAAATTGAATGAGTAAAGGGACAAATGACTCACTTAATAATTGTCCTAGACAGAACTGGCTGGTGTTATTTTAAACGATGATACATCAAGCATGTTTAGTCATCCGTTTTTTTCAAAAAACGCATTCATTTGTCATCGTCGTGCTATTTTCTAAATAGCATCATGAATTCACAGATCACGTGTGGTAATCGAAGTCGCATCCAACACGAAAATACTTTTACATTTTTAATTAATAATTTCATTTATGACGGCTGCTTCGTTTAGAACACTCCAAACACTTGGAACGCACCTGCATTTTTAGAGTACGCACCTAAATTATTTTAAAACACACTTAACTTTTTAAAGATTACTTATGATTCTGTAAGTAGGGCAGTTAGTGAGAAGATCCTTTTGGGAGGAAAGCTAGTAAATTGTTACTGTATTCTGTCCATTATACGCCCTCCTTTCAAAATAAAAATATTTTTATTTTCTCAAGTTCGTCAAGAAATCAGTTCTGGGTTTTCGACTTGCTTTCAGCTTTGGTAGTGTTTTTGCATGAAAGATAATGGCAATCATTGCTTTTGCTTCTCTTTAATGACGGTATTACGTTTTAACGGAAACGTCCAATCTGTGACGTCGTTGATGNCTTTTGGCTTAGCTCTCTCTTTTGGCAAAGGTATGGCCTAAAAACAACAAATGAATTAACTATCGATTTATTGAACATAACTTGCCAACCACTAACGCTAGATGGCCTATCAAGGGCTCTAAAGATGCGGATTTTCGCATAGTTTACTTTGACAGAAGAAACGGATAAATTGCACCTAAAACTTTTTCTCAGGCCCAATGATGTCATCGAAATGACCTTTGACCTATCCCAGTTGTGACGTCACTCATAAAAGTTGAAACTCGAATTTCTCCACGTTTATTAATCGAATCCACAGTAGATTCGGCTTTCCGCATCTTGAACAAATCTCCAGCTCTATCGGCTGGCGAGCTGTGGCCAAACATGCACCTGGCACGATCATGTCTTCTGCGGACCTTGAAACGTTTTGAGTCATCAGTCGTTTGTTTGACACAAATGCTCAGTACCGATGGTAATGGATAAGCTTTTTTCTACAATAAACGTTTCAACATGTCCAGTTTGTCATCAGTTATTCCTGGCACAGTCAAATACTCGCTGAAGTGATGGATTGAACCAAATCAGTTGAAAAATATTAAACAAGCTGTCAACCTTTTTTGTAAAAATAAAAAATTTGCGTGGAGAAGGAAAAAGATACAATTTCTTTCCGTTGATAAATTTTGACAGCTGCGTACTTTTGCATGCGATACTCCGAGTTCTCAAAGAAACCAAAACATTATGTCTGCCGAGGTGACTGTTTGTATTGAATTACGTCTGCGCCAAACTACAGCACGCGATTGCAACTGCAATACCGGTAAAATGTTCTTTTTTGTGATCACAGGTTCTGCTTTGGAGTGCTATGTTTGCGCCTATAACTCCGTTTTGAGTGACACCAGCTGCCAAGGTCCCGATGTAGGCAGTCAATACCTTACCAATTGTACCGGTGACGACGCTGTCTGTGTGTCAATTTCGTCGACCGCACGTACGTATCGTTTTATCTCAAGACGTCCAGGGAACAAGTTTCCTTGTTGTGATTGTTTTTTGTAGCACGTTTGAAATGGATATACATTTGAAGTGAATTTTTAAAAATGCGCGCAACTGCTCATACTCGTCAAGCGGAAGCCTGATTCTATTTATCTAGATTTTAGAGTTAACGTAGTTGGAGTATTAAAATTTTGCAGGAAGTTATTGCTGTTCGGAATGGACGAAATCGCCAGGCTTGTCCATGGGAATGTCATTCCTATGGGAATCGCATGGGAAACGTCCCATGGGATGGGACAGGCATAAATTGCTATGGGAATGGAACAGATAAATATGTCTCGTTGACAACCCTGGAAATCGCCTTACACTGACCGCTAGAGAGCGTTTCTCATTACCAACTACAGACTTTGCCTTTTGATGTAGGCCTATTTGTCAATCTCAGACTCAACTCTGTAGCACACGGGTTAATAGTGAGTAGTGCACAGGACAGGAATTACGAAAATATTTAACCACCACACATCTTAGAGAAAGCGTTAGTAAATACGTGTTGACAAAACCAACACTGAAAATACCATCCAGCTACCCCTGTACTTTATTATTGTCGGTTACAAGTGCCATAAAAGGGGAAAAAATGACGACATGCAAAGTGCATGATGCACTTTAATAGTGCGAGTAAAATTGTTACAAAAATACACACCCCTTAAAAATACGTATATCTGTTGTTTCGGATCAAGGCACAGTAAGTTCGGATCAAGGCAAGTCTTGACGCAATAAGTAATATGATACTGACGCACAGTTGCTTTCTTGTGAATGTTTTAAGCAACAGTCGATAGGCGCTGTTATAAGTAAGCTGCAAAATCCTCTGGATTCAAGGTAAATCTGTAAGGGGATTTTTCAGATTTGATAGTTTTTAATCAGGCTCCTCTATCTGCAATCTTGTCTATTGCAGACTGTTACCAAAAACGTGGAATTCGGAATAGACAGATTTAGTTAAATCTGTTCCGACGTAACCAAATCTTCCCAGTTTAGCAATTTTTACGCTAATTGTGATCGATATAATTTTTAGCGAACGCCACCCCATACGTGTCTGCTGAAGTTGTGCAATATTCCATTGCATTTCCGGCGCTGCATGTATGGGTTGTACATGTTTTTTTGAAAATTCTGTCGTGAATAGAAGCAGCAACTTGCTGATGAGAAACCTTTTTTCAAAAATATGCAATACGACAAAAAAGAAACAAGGTATTGATCTCGGCATATTTTATCAGTGTTAAATATGAATGTGTGTGCGTCACAAATGCATAAAGAGTAATACCTGCCCATCAGATCTGGACAGACCACAAAGCAACAGTGGCAATGTTCCTAATAAGCTGAGGTGCGCAACTGCGTAATTACGCAATACCACCAGATTGTTTGCGAAGTGAAATGTCATTATCACGCACTTACAACGTTCTAAAATAATGGAAAATACAAAAATAAATAGAAGCTATTCGAATTAAAATGTGTATACTTTATTCGTATTTCGACAAGATAATATACTGATACACAAAGTTTTGAACTCATTTAAAACTCTGCTAACTCAGCCTTAAAATATTCATGCTCACTATAAAAAATATTTGCTCAGTATAAACGTTTGCTAGAATGAACACTGAATAGTACCGCCAGGCGTTGTCCAGCACGCGAAGCAGTTGTTCAAACTTTATCAGGCACCATTGTTTCTGATATTCAAACAAGGTTTCAACGCTTTTGCACTAGAATATAAGAACAACAACTTCCTTTATTCCATCTTGAACTGAATATTATTAAAAACGGAAGTTTTTGTCTTATTAGGTATTCATTTTCGCTGCATGGACTAATAGCAAGTTTTTTTTCTGTAATGCCTGATAAGCTTTAATCATTCTGTTTTCGGAATAGTGCTTTCATTCTCGCAGCATAATCAGTTGTTATCTACACTATTCCAGCATACATGATGATTGAAGCTTCTGTTTTGCGCTTACCTCTGAAACAAAATAATTTGAAAAATGATGCATTTTTTATTCTCTGCAGGGGTTGCTGACGTCTCTACTGTAACGGTTGCTAGAAGCTGTGGCCTGGCGTCAACGGTTACCACTGGATGCAGAACTGATTCGGTTTCATCTGTATCTACAACTGTTTGCACTACAACTTGCACTACTGGTAGGAGCAGCTAATGAAAAAAATAAGGCCTACGTTTTGTAGCTCGTACAAAACTTTCAGTTGACATTGCTTCAGCACAAGCGATTTGAATCAACCTAAATCTTTCAACATACCTACAGTTTTTTGTTCAACGCTTAGGTTTGTCGCCTGATTTTCTAGTGCCTACGTGGGCTTGGATTGAAATCAAAATGCTTTTTGAGCAAAAAATTTCATTTCTATCAATTTGCAACGAAAATTCATTACTTTTTGTGAAAGTGAAATATGACGTCAGTTTAAGGCAAAAACTCACCCTGAAAGTTTTTTTTCTGTATTATACAAAAAATCAAAAGTATTTTATTAATAATTTATATTTTACCAAAAAAATGTTTAACCAAAACAATTTTTTTTACATTTTACTAAACAATAAAAAGAACAAATCGTGTGCAAAAGTTTTGAACGCTATTGTTGCGTAGGGTCAAGCTTCTTGTAAAAAAAGTAACTTAAGCCCGACTTGTGCTTTTTGTGTAAACGTAGATTCCGCGATGTCAAGTGGTAAATACAATTTTTTCAACCATGAAAACAGATCTTTGCTCAACAGAGGTCGCTGTTTGCGCGATAAGCGGTCAGATGAAACTTTTCTGTCGCTCACAGATCGTTGCAACACCAGCAATGGCGCCGGATCAGCAAAAATATTCTCTGCGATGCTGCTCGTCACAAGCGCCGTCGGATGGCTTCTGTCTCAGCTTTAAGCACGGGACAAAAAAAATTTTGCGTGCGTGGATTGCGTTATTGGATATTTCTTTGTTCTTGAAATGTGCGCGTGCAGTTATAATCGCATTTAAACCGTGGGGCCTTCTTTGAAGCTGACACATTAAGCGGAGTTGGGGTTTGGTGTATGATATACATTGGATTGAATAAATGAGTGTACTCCATTTAATAAATATATTCGGTTAAAAAAATCAGAATGCGTTTGCGTTCTTGAGTTTCATATGATGTAATCCACCGGTGTTTGAACAAAAAACAAGTATTTTCAACGTCGTACATTAAAGCCGAGGTTACGTTGCTTGTTTGTGCAGGATCTTCAAAAGCCAGGCAATGTGTTGTTAAGTGTTAAGTCAATACAGTAGCTTACAGTACTTGCCTCAACCAGTGTTGTAGCGCCAAAAACTGAAGTAGAGAGCGAAACTGTTACGGAAGAGGCGTGTTTTGCTACAGTCACGACTGTTGGTGGTTTCTCGAGGGGAATTTCAGTGAAAGACGACATAAACGTCAATACGTTGGTTTCAGGGAAACGCTACTCTTCTTCGAAAACTATTGAGGAAAGGGCGTTCTTTACCCACTGCAGCACTGTTTCTAATTATAACTAGAAAATTTTATTCTTCGGTTTGATATCTCGTATAGAACAAAAGGCCTGCTTTGTAATACCAACGAAAACTACACAATATGAAACAAAAGTCGGTGTTTTTCCAAGAGTCCAGCCCTTGATCACGAAGACACTTCTACCAAATGCTAACTTCAAGACCGCAAATGCAAACGTGCCCTAAACAACGTCGCCCTAACCATACTTCTTAAATGGCAACGTTGCCCGACGCCCGCTCGCGCTGGAACAAACCAGGGGATTGATGTACCCACCGTTGTGTCGCAAGTCATGCGAGTCCATCGCGCTGCAGTACTGACTCACCATACCATCTTCTGTTACTTGAAGTCTTAGTTCAACTCGTTCAGAAAGGATTTTCACGAAAGGTTCACGTAACCATGAATCTGAAGCACTGTCTTACTCCACGCAAGAAGTGACGTGACGATTCGTGACAAGTTCACAACAGCATCAATAAATAAACGTATATGGCGCTGATCCTACTCATGTGGCCAAGGCCAAACTCAGTCTCGAAAGCACTAGATGAACCCGGTTACTGGCGAAACGTTACGCACATGCCCATGCAAAAGCTAATTTCGGCACATGTCGAGACAGATACTTCCGTCGTAAATAACAACGCCAGCAAGGGCAAAATTTTCTGTAAAATGTAAAGAAACCAACCTAGAATACGATTTACAAAAATCATTGTTTGTGTTGGTTTATTAAGGGGTTAAGTTCTTCTTAGAAGTCAGGTTGCAGTTACTTGGTTCGAAACAAAGAAAAGTGAAAGTTGAAGAGTCAAGTTATATTCAACAAAACGTCGAAATTCAGCACTGTTGTGTTGATATATTCACTTCGGTTTTGAGTTTGTTTGCTTTCTCTGCCCTTGTTTTAGCCATTCAACTTTTCGCCTGCTAGCATTGCTTGCAGATTCAAGGATTGACGATGCGTAGTGTTACGTAAAACCGATTTCCTATTAAAATTTTTCAGATAGATTCTTTGCTTGCCTCACATGTGGAGAGTAGTTACTTGAAACTCAGCACTTAAACTTTAGCAACACCTAAACCAGGACCACGTTTCGTGAATACCATTTAAAATCTCAGTATAATTTAAGTAAACCCCGGAATGTCAGTAATGTGCAGTACCATTAGAAAGTCTACCAAGTTTTTATAACATTGATAAGGTGACGATGTTTACCATCAGACTTTTTTAACTCTGCAGAACTAGCTTTCACATCCATCTTCGTTTTACTCACAATTACAGCTCTTAGCAGCGTAACCTGCAACAAACCGGCCTCATTTGACCATAGCTTTCAATCTGTTTAATTGCTACTCAATTTTCTTGAGTATAATTTTGGGATTTCATTTACAGTATATTAATAGACGTTTGTAAATGGTGCTTTGTTGAAATCTGTGGCGATTATCACAACATTCACAAAAAGCTGGCAGTAAAAAATCTAGATGTTAGTTCAAACGCGTTTCACAGTTAAAACAGTTCATAGAACGAGATCTGTGTGCGTTATTTGTCCTTGTACTGCACACCGAATGTAAAAAGTACTTCCAAAAATCCATGCAAAACTAGCGGTGTATCATTAGGTTCTGCACATTTTTCACAAAAACATGGATTGTATGATTTGTGGTTCCACATCGTGTAGTTTACGAATGTTTTGTCGAAATATGCATCCTTTTTCAAAAACCATAATAAAAAAATTGAGGTTATCTTTAGTCATTTTATAAAATTATTTCCATTGTAGACGTAATTATTCAACCACCGCTCCCGTAACTGATGTTTTCAAATGATTCGAATTCAGACAACAGCAGATTTGTTCCATTTGAGCCTTGTGAACAGCATATTATCTTCACACTAGTTTAGCGCATTTTTGCAGAGATTAACTATATTTTCGCTCAATTTGAACCAATTCTGTACATGTACATGTGCGTTATGTTTTTTGACTGCAAATAAATTCTCATCTTAATCTGATTTACATTTTGAAAAAGTTTTCTAGAACATCAAATTGTCGACTTTGCAAAAATGCAGTAGATGTAGGCACTTTTAAAATCAAAATTCCTTCACAAAAGGGTTAAGATTAACTTTCCCATTCAATGCGACCATTGTTAGTTTGAATAAAGTCACTATTCTTTAGAACTGAAAATCTGGCTCCCTGTTCAAACGACACACTGTGGTCTTGTGGGCGTGAAGTACGTCTTTGGGTGTTAATGTCAATAAAACATTGTTTTTGTAATGCGTGGCATGTTTACTGTTGCTAACCCCAACCCTATTCGTCATCGGTATAAAAACAGCTTAACAAAGTGCATTGTATCGTAGACAGCTTAACAAACATTCTTGTTCGCAGCGTTAGAGGTTTCGAAAAACCCTGTTCTTTCTGCTATTCATATTCGTGACAAAAGTTGCCACGAGGTTTAATTTCAAACAAATCACTTCTTTCTTCTGGTGATGACTTTGATTTCGTTTGTATTCCGACGTTTTGCCCACATATTGATGCAGCGTAGAATTGAAAGTAATTAGAAGTACTCCCTGAAGGAAACAAAACGTGAAGACTCATACCTTCACCCTAGGACAGTGGTTTTCAACCTTTTTCATGCAACGACCCATTTTGCAACCCAATTTAACCTAACGACCCCCTTTCGGAAAATTTTTAGCCAGGCATATGTACGGCAGTTGTGTTTGCACAATAGAAAACCACAATGACTAAAAAATAACGTACGCCATCAGTGTGTTGAACAAAAAACTCATTTAAAGTCATGCACATGGCAGCATCGGTGAGAGAGACACGTGCTTTATACAAATCACTCTACAGCACAACTCATTGAAGACTAGAATAACTCCCAAGTTAATTGTCGCATTCAGATATCTAATTTACAAACACAGCACATTCTTACCTCACAAAATTATTCATGTGTTGCCAAACGCAACAGTACTGCAATGGTCATAACCACACTTAAGCAACTTTGAATGAAAAAGCAGGCTATCATTTTTTCCAGGTGATGCTATTATTTTGGCTGCGACAAAAAGTGGTTCCGTATACGAGATATAAAATATAGAAGAAATAATGAATATTTTATCAGAAGCTCTCACGACCCCTAGAAAAGGGCAAACGACCCCCAGGTTGAAAAACACTGCACTAGGAATACGAGCAGTCCCTGATCCACTGTTATACATTTCCATAATGTCATGACACGTAACAGAAACAATAAGGTTGTTGCGTTTTTACGATGACGTAAAGCATCTGGATTTCGTAATGTCTAGAAAGTTGTTGTTTGATGATGTGTCACGCACAGTCAGAGGTGGGTTTAAGGTTGGGGGGCCCGAGGCAAGACAAAAAAGGGACCCCTCTGATGACGTCATCATACTCAGCTAACCGTGATAAGCACGTTTTGATCAAGCCTAAGGTACGGCCACTGAATGATACGTTCCTGAGACTGCGGCATGGCTAACATAGCAGAAGCAGAAAATACAAAGGGGTGTTTATGATACACAACTTTGAAAACATTGAAAGTTGGGAAGACAAGACTGGTAACACATAAAAGTTAGGCAATAGCAAGTTGGGATCACCCAAATTTGTTCAGGTTGGATGCTTTTGTATGCTATGTTCTTGTAGTCAAAAGAATGAAATTTGAAACAAAACACTAAATTTGTTTCAAATTTCATCCTTTTAACTACCAGAACATAGCATACAAAAGTATCCAACCTGAGACTTGTTTTGGAAAGCTTTGAGGCTGGATGAGTCAAGGCTGCCCTCATCTTGCACAACGCTTGATGCAACAATGCATTTCCTTTCTCACGAATGTATTAACGAGCACAATGCATTTCCTTTCTCACGAATGTATTAATGAGTTCTTTTCCGCAAAGCATGATTGCGCGACTGGTTCTCAACCTGCTTAAATCTCGTGAAACTATT
>JGI24021J15306_10007466_pt1 | contig 13317 bp, 10 predicted proteins | sample Ectturendosymbi1_FD_15306 | JGI IMG/M metagenome (IMG submission 15306) | reverse complement strand
TCTTTTCACCTTTCAATAAATGTAATCATCATTGTGGTATCATTTAAAATCCTGGATTTGTGCCCAATCGCTTTGTTTCAACAATTGTGAAACACCCCGTACAATAGTGGTAATAACTTCATTTCAGGTTAAACGAGTGCTTTTTGGTTTACGGCCTGGGCGCTGTCACGGAATGTTTTGACAGCAAATGCTGGTGCTATTAAAATTTTGACAGCTACTGAACAATGCGCTTTTCAAACTCAACTCTTTCAAGACCGCGTCGAAACAAAGTCAAAGCTAACCTTGGCCTCCATTCGCTTGATACGTTCACTGAGAGAAACTGCAGAGTGGCAATCCCGCCGTGCTTATCATCAGCCTGCTGGGATACTTTCTCGCGCAAAGTGAAGCTGCCGCTTTCCAAACAGAAGTTCAACTTCAGCAGAACGCAGTCACGTCTAAGGAAGGTGTCGTTTGTTTCTTGGTCAAGCAAATCCTCTCCAAACATTTCAACCAACTCTTTTTCATCTAATTTTTGAAAATATAGTAGAAGCGTGAGTGGAGGCTCATCGACGTAGTTGCACAACGCACACCACATGTTCAATTTCAAAAAGTCTATCAAACAATATTACGACAAACACCACAACTAGATCAGCTTTGCTAATCGAAATTTTATTCGTCTGCACAAAATCATCACCATTCAAATGCAAAATTTGCGCCGCTTAAACAAGTTGCAGGACAGTGTAACAGGCTGTTTGAAAACCAACAGCAACCGGCCAAACCTCAGACCATTCAAAGAAAATCTTCCAAGCCGATCAACTGAACCATGACGATGAAAACAGTGACGTAAGAAGGCGACACTCTAACTTAAAGTAACCCGTGACAGGTTAACACAGTATTTACCACATACCCCTTGCGCTGTAACTCACTGCGTTCAAGTCAAATACAAGAGAGTGGCAGAACAGCAAGCAGTCTTGTGTTGAAAAACAGATTTCACTTCCACTATCACTTCAACAATCAGGTGACCGAGGGTAGGTGGGCGAAGCACGTTTGGAAAGAGCTACAGAAGCATTTCGTAAAACTTGCACAGAAACTTCTCCCACTCACCTATTTCTTCATAAACACTCTGCTCCAACAAAGTGTTTGCGCCGAACATGGGGACGCTCTGTGTCTTGTGCGCAGCCTTCGTGCTGTGCTTTGCACTCCCCGCAGCTGCCGACTTCTCTGCGTTCTTTTTTCCCCAACTATACGTAGCACAGTGAAAATATTTTCAGCGAAAACAAACTTAAGTCAACTCAAAAATGGAGATTTTCAACGCCTGTAAAAATTCCTGTAATGCGGCACCAAACCAAGAGATCATATCAAACAATTGAAACTCTTTCCCATTCCCAACAATATCATGTGACTGCCACGTTTAACACCACCTGAATATCATCAGTAAGATTACTTTCAGAATCAGGTTACGCCGAAATAGAAGTAAATAGAGCTGCGGAGCCGGAGCCCAAGCGATTTTGGATGCTGGAGCCGGAGCTGAAATTTAGGTTCCGGTTCTGCAGACAGTTTGTGGGGCAAGCGGGTTGCACAAATAATAAAACGGTTTTCAGTTTTTACTCGACCAAACCATTTGAGCCGGTGTCAAGCGAAATTTCTGACCTATTCTTGTACATCAGTTATTTTACTTCTCTGAGTGAAAGAATAAAGTTTGGCGATTAATTTTTTTGATGTATGTTACGTGAATAAAAACTTTTGGTTAGAGGTCAGACAGACCAAAATAAGCGACAGTTTGGGAATAACTAACCACTAAAAATAATTGACTTGGTCTCGTACGTCAATTATTTGTCTTTTTCTAACCCTAAAACCTAACCATAAACTTAAACCCCACACCCTAATAATCAGTTCTCAGCATAATTGATATCTCAGCGAACAGCCACCGCTTGCGAAATGCATGACCTGGAACATCACTCTGCGCATGCGCAAATGGTGTGAAGTCAGCGATTTCATAAGTCAGAAATTTCGCTTGAAACCGGAGTCAAAAACTTCTAGATGCCTGAAGCCGGAGACTGAAATTTGCGTCCCGGCTCCACAGCTCTGCTGGTAAGTCATGCATCTTGTTTCGCAACATACACGTAAGTCATGCATCTTGTTTCGCAACATACACGTAAGTCATACATCTTGTTTCGCAACACACACATAAGTCATACATCTTGTACATACACGTAAGTCATACATCTTGTACATACACGTAAGTCATACATCTTGTACATACACGTAAGTCATACATCTTGTACATACACGTAAGTTATACATCTTGTACATACACGTAAGTCATACATCTTGTACATACACGTAAGTCATACATCTTGTTTCGCAACATACACGACCAGCAGCGAGAGGTCCTGGTTCTTTCGCAACATCAGGAAGTTCCTAAAATGTTAGAATCGGACGCATTCTTTTTTCAAACTGTGATTTGAAGTTGCGATTTCAAATACGCCAGGACCCTCTCCCTAAACATTTTGTCGAAATAAAACAACTACTCAAACCATATCCAAAGCTACGTAAACAGTAACTCCGCTGAGTTTAACGTAACACACGATCCTTCCATTATATACCACAGTCATAAGATGGAATTCACCTGAACCAGCCCAACCTCCAGGCAGATTGTTTCTCTGGTTTTTCCGATCTCGTCTTGTTGGTTGAGCGCCCACTTCTGGCTTTAGACTCGTGTTTCTGTCAAATCACCGCAGCAAGGCTCAGGGATGGACTTTGCACATATTGTATTAAATCATCGGGAAGAGACATGTTTTCTCCAGGGTGGCAGAAAGCACCAATAGTGGCCATGGAGCAATGCTACAGGTCATCATCAGACCAACAACTATACGAGCAACGTTCCTCAAACTTGTGTTTGCCAGGTAAAGACAAAAACAACCTCATCAGCACTGCGATCAAAACTAAACAAAACTAATTGAAAATGAAATTTTACACAGAGGTATCAATAAACCTCTCACCTTCCCTGGGGTTTGCTTCCGCCTCACATCATGGTCAATCTCCTGGTACACCATTTCGCGTAATATGCGAATCTCATCGAAGGCCAGCGAAGCTTCGGCGTTTTGCACACTCTCGTCAAGGCTGGCATTCTGAAACAGAGCAACGATCAATGGAGATTCCAGGCATTCCGGCACCACCGATGCCTGAACATACTTGAGTCCTTGTCACATATCGACAATGAAGAAGCTGTTTGTAATTCTTCACATACGACACAATGAGTCTGGCGCGGTTCAAAAGAAACTGCGAAGTTGTTCTTTCTCTTCTGCTTCTGATCTTTTTCAAATGTTTGAAGATTGCCCAGCTCCACCACAGTCTAGCACTGCAAAGGTGCATTAAACAATATAAAGGAAAAATCAAGAGTCCATTACACAAACCGCACTGACATACTTTTGCATAACGCCCTGGGCAGGCCTGCCATGCCTGTTTTGGCTCCTCCGGTCCCATCTGGCAATCTCGGCTACAAGCGCGAACAGCTGCTGGTATTGTAAGCGACTCAGGCATAACTGGATACTTTTCAAACTTAAATCAAGCGCAAGTCTCGGGCTTGCTTTGGTTCTCAGAGGAAGTTTACTACAGTTCCTGGCCAACCGGGCAGTCCCATTCACTGGCGATAGAATGAAATAATGGACGTCCCGGTCTGAGCTTCCGTCATCCGTTCTATGAGAAGTCAAAGCGTCGATGTGTAGCTTCTCCATCGTTCGCTGAAAACCAACGGCACATTCTTTGTAACGTCACAATGCAGTAATAAATACAAATCAAAATTGTTTAGCATCGTTCCTGCAGGTCTACGCTTAGATCAGCTGACAGACAAGGTTTGATGGAAAGTCTTAGAAACAAAATAAAAATGTATGGCTGTTGCAACGAGATAGCTGACATTTACTAGCATCGCACTGACCAATGATACTCATTTACGTATAAAATTTTGTAGCTTCAATCCCACCTTAACAAATACATACATGCGTATATAGCTACGAACACCATTAATTGCATCACATTAAGTATATCTCGCATTTTTTATTCATTATAACTAGGGCAACCAATTTTTTGACCTAAAAACTTAACATTTTGACCTATCAATTTCCTGCGTTTGCAATCGGAACGCGGAATGCAAAGTATGTCGGAAATCAAAGCGAGAGATTAAACATTTTTTTCTGTTGAAATAAAACAAAACTCAAAGGTGTGAAAGACCCAGCGAAGCAAGAACAAACCATACAAGAAAATTAATCCAAACGCACAAGAGAAATATCCAGTGTCAATAAATCTCATGACGTCACTAAGAAGATTCTACATCGTTATACATCAGTATCAAGTACTACCACGACTAGCGTTCGTGGTATCACTATGGTATCAGCGTGAAATTTGGCTTGTGGACGTTTCACAAACTTTTGAAAAGGCAGAAAAAATTTGACTCCATTGACTTTTGGTTGCCCTACCGATAACAAACTACTTCGCTTCAATTTTCAAATCCTCTTTTCCTGTGGGGAGGGTCGCGGGGGGCAGCAGCCCTAGGAGGACTCGAAATACCCCCACGGTCTTCTGCTATCTCTGATGGTTCTGCTGTTTCCACACGAAGACGGAACCAATCAAGCTCGGGGATGTATTCACTCCACCTGGTTCTTGGTGGAACTCTGGGCCGCTTTCCCGTGGGTGTAAGCAGCAGGACTTGCTTGGTCAATTTTTCGTGCGGCATTGTGGACTAGAAATAGCATAAGCCGCTAAAATGGCCGTTAACAGTAGATTTTCATGGGCCAGTTAACCGCCCAAACACATTTGTATTTTCGTGGGTACCGCTACAGTCCGCTAACTTTATTGAAGCACTTACGTGAATGATGAAGAAATTTTTTTCTGTGACGTCAGTTGTCGTTAGCATCGCCCTCTGCTGGAATTTTTGTCGGGCCATAGAAGTTTTTCGGAGCTCTATGACCGAGCAACGCATATAATGTTTGCTGTTTGTGTGGTGATTGTGCTATGGAATGAACGATATTTGCTTGTGAAGTGTGGTAGTGTTCGCTTGTAGTGTGTGAAGGACAGGTCATGCGTTTTTAGGAAGCTACAGTAGGTTCTCAAAACTGAATCACTGAGAGTACAATATAAACTAGTTCGCAGTCATAGTACTGTAGTGTAGAATTCACCATTGGCTTGAGGAAGAGCCTATAAAACTGACGAGAACCCGATTTTTTATGTGTTTTGTTGCCAATTATATCTGTACTTGTTTTTAATTTCTGCAGTAATTTGTTTGGTTACAACACTAAAACATGCAAATCCCTATTTCAAGAATACTTCGGACTGTAGCAAAAATTGGTAGCAAGTGTTGATGGAAAAGATATTTGTCGTACTGCATGTCTTCATCCAGACTTTGTAAATGATCCACTACCTTGTGTGCACAGAAGGCAAAATAGCGCCAATAGTTTCTATTTTGCCTTTCATGAGGCAAAATAGTCACTGCCATTTTATAAGCCGGGCCGAGCACGGGCCAAATTTTAAGAGGGGTCACGGGTACGGGTTTGCTGTGGTGGGTATGGGTCGATCCGGGTCATGAAAATGTGAGTCCGTGACATCTCTATTCTGGACACATGGCCGAACCAACATAGCTGGGATTTCTCTATGCGGAGAAGTGACTCGACATTCAGGGCTTTACAAATTCACAACTGCGCACTTTGTCGCCAAGTGTCACGCCATGAACTCATCGTAAAAATCACATCTCTGCCGCTTACACTAGGATAATATTATTTCAGTCATTACCCAAGATCCGTGACCATAGGGGAGGATCTGAACAAAGACCGGTTTAAAACCTGACAGCTCTGCGGTGTTTGAAAGTTCCCGTTTTGTGACCACAGAGCGATAAAGTTCACGAGCTCACAAAGAACACACCACCTGGCCCTTGGACGACCTCTGGGTCGCTTTCCCGTGGGTTTAACCAGGACTTGCCTCGCCAGACTTTAGTGGGACATTCTGGTCATAAGTCGTCCAAACCAACACAGCTGGGATTTCTCTTTGCGGAGAAGTGGTTCGACATTCAGGGCTTTACAATTTTCACAACTGCGCACTTTGTCGCGAATCATCACACCGTGAACTCTTTGCAAAATCCCATCTCTGCCGCTTACACTAGGGATAGCATTCTTTCAGTCACTATCCAAGATTCATGACCATAGGTGAGGACCGGAACAAAGCTCACGCAGAACTGCGTTAACTTTTACCGAACCGTGTATCAATATCTCTGTTTTGCTCTCCGTCACTTGTAAATACCACCCCAAGGTACTTGAACTTCTCCACCTGCTGCAGTGTATTGCCGCTCACTTGCAGCCTACACCGGCTTGGCTTTCCGGAGAAGCCTCCAGTTTACCTTCAAAATTATCCCAAGACTACATTATGGATAGTTTCCACCGTGAGGGCTGCAGACTCCCGCAACTCATCGTATCGCGAATGCAAACAGTCGGTTTTGTTGTGAAGCCATGCCTTGCAGACCGCTTTCTTTGTTGGGTTGAGACATTCTTCGACCTCATTCAACCACTGGGTTACTCTTCGTAATACACAGACACACCGAATAACCGAGCAGCAGATGAAGCTGCTTTGAACAGTCGCCACCACCTCCGCGTCCATTGTCCATTATGGGAGTCTCGGAAATAAAGACGATACGCTGTCTGCAAAGGTCTTTCTTACACCTTTAATGACCGAGGTCTACAACTTTATTTGATCAGTTGACAGTTCTGCACACCTTTTGACACGAACGTCCAATGAACGGAACAAGTCAGCTGGAACTTTGTGGAAACCAATGAGTGGCCAGTGACCCAAAGAACCTCTGCACCAAGTGTATTTGAGTATATCTCTGTGCTGGAAGAAAGTGTTCATGATGCAGTTCGTCGTTCCCAACATGAGTATTGAAGTCTTCCAAAAGGATAGTCGATATGTCAGTTTAACCCTTCGCATTGCGTCATTACTTTCTTCCACGAATTTCAGGTACACTGCACTTGAGTTTGGGCCGTATACATGTGTTAAACACCGGGGGCGCTCAACAACTTCAACATGCATCCTTCATCCTTGTGGGATGATTCATCAACACAACTCGCCAACTGAGAGCAACAACTATCTCTGCACAGCCTGAGAAAATTATTCTGGCTCAACACTGGAGTAGAAGAGTTTCCACCTATCCTACCCCTCCACAGTGTTAGAACCACGACACCTAATCGAAGAGATGCCAACAACATCCAGGGAATATTGTTTGACTTCCTCGACCAGTTCGTGTTCTATCCCTGTGAATGAAGTGATGTTCCAGTTTCTAGATTATGTTGGCAAGATTGTCGTTTACACGTGGCTTTCAAGAGTAGAAGCGCTCTGCACTGTCCCCAATTGCCTCCCCAGATACGTAGCGGGGGCAACGTGGGGCCTCCACGTGTGGAATTCATAGGAGTATTGCGAAATTGTGGAAAAGGGTCCTTGTTCGTTGATGCCCAGTTTGGACTTTTTCCAGGCGTGCAAATATTGTTAATAAAATAACAGTTGCTTTAAGTCACGTGTTCTCTCTGAAAGTGCACCCAAGTGCCCAATGCAAACTCGTGCGGAAGGTGTGGAATGAATGATGTACAAAGAGGTTATTAACTGCTGGCGCGAGTACTCTCACAAAATATGCACCGCTCAGTGCTAGGCACAAACGCACCTGCTTCACATGAGTGAACTCCTATACGTACAGGAACACTACCCGCATTAAGTTTATATATCACAGCTGTAGCAAACAACAAACAAACGTGTTGAGCTTACATACCACAATCTCGTCGTGGCTTCCTGAGCTGAACATTTCCGACTCGGTATCCCAGTAAATCGACATGTCCCCAAGATGAAGGTTTTTCCATTTTTTCGTTGCATTAACAGAATTTCCCGATTTTGGAACCTTGAAAGTAATTTAGTAAAACTGAAACCACAACATTTAGTTTCATACAAAAACTCGAAAAGCCATCTCAGCAGAACAGTAAATTTGTGTTAGCCGACGTTTTGAAATAAGAAAGAATTTAAATCATGAATTCCAAAGCAGCCATTGCTCAACTGCAAGTTGGTTAAATTTTCCCAAACCACAGCGTAATAGTTGTAGACCATTAACGTACGTCTACGATTATTTTCCAAATTTTTTGGTAAATGACAAAAAAATTTCCCGAGGCATAATGTAACAACATGAATAAGACATGTGCAAGCCATAAAATGCATGGCGTTAAGCACGTAGTGTGCATTACAGCACCTTTCTGGATATCTCAAAAAACAATGGCCTCTGATTATGCAGATGACAAAAAAAAACGATATGTCTTGCCCTACAAGATGATGTCAACAGGATTCCTCAAAAGTTTCACACACATAATTTTTTCGGGGGGAGATTTGAAAACCATTGTTTGCTTCAATTTTAAGTCTTCTCTCCCTGAATGTTTTAAAGGCTCCGTTACTCGATACTTTAAAGTTAATTTTAATTATGCTTTCTGGGCAAGGCTTTCTATTGACCCATGCCGGAATCCGATGATCAGACTTGCCACACCATCAATACCTACGTCACCTACGTGGCAAATGTGCGGCTGTGGAAAATTTAAATGTTTTTGAAACTTGTTTTGAAACTTGGCAAATCAGAAACTCCTCATTTTAGTAAAACTTCCTCAATATGATTGTGCAAAACTAAGATGATGTTCTGCAGTACAACCCGAAACAAAACATTTTCAACCGTCTACTGACTGCGGCGAGCCACCGCAACCCCCCCCTGCACTCACCCAGTTTTCATCAGTCGATTGAGCTGAAAGGACGTTGATCAGCAATCCACATGCGAAGCTACATCCGGGCAATGTACTGTCATCTTCGTATCGTATGTGAAGATCAAACAAACGAATCTAGGTTTAAGAACATACGCAAAATACAATGTGACGTCAAAATAAAAATTCACAGTGTCAAAAGTCATAATATCCTTGAAGATAGTTTCAGCATTAAAAAAGCATTGCAATCACTTTTGCAGTCCTTAGAAAATGCGACATGAAAATTACAACATCCGCCAACACGCATTGGTGCCTTACATTCTACACACTTGGTGCTTAAATAAGTACATATTTTTGAATATATTATATTGCAACTAACTAATGAAATGGCTGCAATGCATCACACAGAGCGCAGAACGAGCCACTCTGACTCTAGAATCGACGGACGATTCACAGTAAAGCATGAAACATGTTGTTAAGGCTTAACAGAACTGCGATGAAGCCTTGTTCACAGCCAACTGACCACAGGAGCAATAAACCTCTGAAACAAATTTCTGACCTGATTGAAAACGTGTTAAGTGATTGGTAGCACACCGCAGAGTCGCCCCTGCATTTCCGATTTCTTATCCTTAACATTTTTTCCCGGACTCAGGATACAACCTAGAGTTTTTTTTTTCCTCTTAAAATCTCCCAAAAAAACAGTAAAATTGTTAAATAATCTTCTTTTTATGTTAACTGTTATTTTTTACGACATCTGCTTACTTTATAAAACGAAATAAGTCTCTTTTCTATTTCACACCCATTTTCACGCTGCACTTATGATTGTGATATGAGACACTTAAAACAGACATTAAAATGATATTTAAGTTCTTCATAAGTTCATTGGATAAGGTTCTTGGCGCATCTTAGTGGTTGCCAGTGGTTACCTGCAGCAGCGCATTTCTGCAGTGGTAGAGCTGATTTTTAGGTCAGTGACCGAATTTTTTTTTTAATGGCCTAACAAATTAAGTCAATTCGGTCAAAAACTGTCCGAAAACGAAAAATAACAGGTTTATAAACTGTTTCGGACAAACGACTGAAATGTCTCAACGAATACAAACAGTGTTAGAATCTCGACACTTGGTCTCGGTCCAAAGGTTGGTTTTGGTGAAGAATCCCTCTCTCTCGAAACAGCTTCAGCTCAGTGGTAAGCCCTGTTTCGATACTTGCAATGCAAGGCGTTATGTAAACCTGACATTCAGCACAAAAACATGCCTTATCGCAAACAAGGCTTAAAATATCGATTGTTTAAATGTGAGCTTATCACTCCTTTGGTTAACTGTTGCAGGAAAGCAAACAGTAAGCTTTGTCAGGATGAGTTTGGCCCCCGGGTAAACTACAGCAACCGCTTGAAATGGACGAGGGGATCAGTTCTCAGATCAAAATCTTGGTCCCTAAGTATCAGGTCTCGGTCTGAAGCATCAACTCCGCTGTTCTGACCAAGTTCAAAGGTCAATGGACGCAAAGGTTCGCGTCTCAACTGCATCACTGCCACTTTGTTCAAGTGTCTGACGTCATTAAGCTGTGGCGAGGAGAGCATATTTGGATATAAGGCCAGCATGTTCGAACATATCATCAGAAAGCGTACAGGTGAAGAAGTCAAACCTTGCGGGCAACTTTTCATAGAAAAACGTTTTGAGCTTTTAAGTGCCGTGGGCTTAAATATATGCTTCCATGATAAACCTGCCTTAATCGCCATTCAATTTACGAAATGCAACTTTCAACGTTCATGACTGGATCTGATATCAACATATGATTTCCGAAAGAGCGTATTTGCAATTTCATAAATAGCTAAAACTTGTTTCCAGCTTTTCAACGAAGTTCGACACAAAACTTTTTACAAACAAAACTTTCGTCACAAATTAGCTGCGTCAAAAATCAACAAATGTTGCTGAGATAATTTTCCCTAAACCTGTTTTGTCACATGAGGTTTCCAGACCAGTCAAAACTCATTTCGGTCTAGTTTTAAGAACGATGTGTAATCTTGTCACATGAAGAATGGCTTTTTTTCCGAAACACGGTTTGCGCAGAATATATTTATTATTTGATCACACAGATTCACCAACACAGTTTCCACTTGATTTTCGTTGGTTCGGTCGATTTTGAGAAAAACAAAGAAATGCAACTAACTTGCAAGTTTTCGACGATGTTTGTAACAATACTTGATGAATATGACTGCCACAGAGCATAAAGTGATTTGCTTGCACTTTGGCTTGCCCGCCACTTCTCTTCCAGAGCAGCAAGCTGTTTAGATTTTCTGGAATAGAGCATCAATCAATCATCTAAACGTATTAAAACCGCTAAGTACATGAAAAACTGAACCACACAACGAATGATCTTTGAAACAAAAATAAATTTATACAAAGGTATTCTTCACTTGTGAGAGAAAATCACAGAAGGTAGAGAATCACACGTCACTGTCCAAAACGCTGAGCTTTGACTGGACTAAGCTGCGACGTGCTTAAACCCGGGTCATCTTTGTCTGCTCCACACAATATTCAACAAGTTGAAGAAAATATTTTTAATCACAAAAAGTACCTCTGATTTTTTCTCCGCTCTTCAGCCTGTTGATCAAAAGTGAACTTGTCATTTTTTGTAGGTCCAACGATCATATACAGCTTTTTTATATCGATAAGCCATGGTTCGCTATAATGATACAGCTAGTTTTAATATGAAAACCAAATAATCAAAGAAGTAAATAATGAAATTAAAAACGTGCATAACCATTTTTAATAAGATCTGACAACACTTGATCAGCATAGACAACTTAAAGCGAATTTAGACATGTAAAGCATACCTGTAGTTTTTGTAACTTGGTATTCGAAGAACAATTTTTCCCATAAAACCCCACTTGACTTCAATCCCTGGTAAATCAAACTGGGCAAGTGCATCCTTCCGCAGAAGCAAGCCATCTAGCTCCACAGCTCCTGGATACATGAATTAACAAGATGTCATTTATAATGAAAATAATGGACAAAGAAAATGACATTTTGGTAACTCCTGCTACCATCATCAGTGCATTTGCAACATTGCAAAGCACTACACCTCAGTGCAGATCTGTATTCTAATTGAGATACTGTTGGCATATTATATTGGATTTGGCTCATCATGCAGCAAAACTATGTGTCAAGATCTCGACAAAATCCTTTTCTAAATGTATCGACACAATCTTTCCAGGAGTTCTATCTAGTAGTATTTTGAATTTGTGGCATCAATCCTCCATTTTCTTTCAACCATCTAGGTGGCTGACGCTTTCTGACATATTTTGTACCCAATGTATTTAAAAAGTGTTCATGGAGTAGCTTCATTATATAACAAATTCACACCGTGTGATGAACACCTACATGTGAGCAATTATGGCATGGCATCTTTTAACATTTGCCACATTGTCAACATTTTGTTTTAACAATCTGTGCAAACTGCACACACCGTTTTTTCCAAAATTTTGATTGTTATACTTCAGTGTGTCATATGGATAAGATTACCATAGCAGATTATAAGAATATTCGATGAAAAGTGACACCACACAATTTGCTAAAAAATATACTCAGTTTACTAAGCAGTAAGTACCAACATAGATGATGTTTTTATGTATAATAACTATGAATATTCTATTAGGGCTGAATCTTAGTGACTGCTCAATGCATTCATATGCAAGTTTATACTGCTGCACGTACCTAGTAATTATAACATCTGTCATCATCCCTATGTTAAACCTGATGAATGATGTTTATATACAGGGTGTCTTGACAGTGCACAAAATTTTTCAATCAAAAGCAAAACAAAACAACAAGACTAATGCATAGGTATACACTAAATGGAAAAAATAAGACATAGTAAAACAACTCAAAGTTTCACACTTAACAGATGACTTTGTTTTCATTATGATTTGAAGCACCACAGTTAAGATTAAGCAATAAGCAACATGACTTGTACAAACTTGCAAAAAAGAGAATAATGCGCCTTTAACACTTCCTTATACTTTTGTCTAACCCACAGGTTCTTAACACTTTGAGAGGCGGCGTATGATATATTTGTACTTCGATTTCGGCCTAAAAAACAGCAGTTTTCGGTTGCTTTACCAACACCATAGCTCCTCCGCCGATTGCGCTAGAGAGCTGTTCAAGGGCTCAAACGGATCGGCCAGTTTAGTAGATTTCACTCAAAAAAAATTTGGGGTTGGGGGATGCGGATTTTTTGTGAGTAACGTCATAAGTGAAGTAGTTTTGGGGTCATTTTGGCTCATGTTGCCTGGCCTAGGGCCCAACCGATAGGCCAAGTGTTTCGCTGAAGTTTTCATTGGAAACTAGGCTTGAGTCCGAGTCTTTTGAGTCTTTGATCGACTTTGAGTCTTTGATCAACTTACATCATAGTTTTTGAACCCGAAACTCCAGCATGTCATCCAAAGTATCAAAAGACTCGGATTGTAGCCTAGTTTCTAGTAAAAACTTCAGCGAAATACTATCACCTAACGGTTGGCGCCCAGGGCCAGGCAAAGTGGGCCAAGGTGGCCTAAAAGTCCTCCACTTATGACGTC